>OGLN01001927.1_pt1 | contig 13768 bp, 9 predicted proteins | sample 1572641 | NCBI WGS metagenome assembly OGLN01 (sample SAMEA2581903, study PRJEB24529) | metagenome | biome: Human gut stool | place: China | collected 2011
AATTAATGAATCTGATGAAACGGTTATGTGAAGATGACTTTACTTTTCTAACGAGTATCGGTACTTCTGATAAACGTTTCTCATTCGCTTCATCCTGGCGGGAATTATTCGATTCTATATTAAATTAATTTTTTCAGTCCGGTACTATATATGCGGTAAGTGACAAACTAAACTTATGAAGAGTAAGAAATAGATATTTTATTAAAAATGAGAATACTACAAATAGGCAAATTCTATCCGATAAGGGGAGGGATAGAGAAAGTGATGTATGACATCACAATGGGACTGTCACAGAGACAGGTTTATTGTGATATGCTATGCGCCTCGGCCGAAAAACAGAAACCTGAGAATCTATTATTGAATGATTATGCACGTATGTGTGTCCACCTGGAAAAAAGTGGCGGCTACTATGTTATCTCCGGCTATGATTTTCCGGTTGCGTAAAATAAACAAAGAATATGATATCATTCATATCCATCATCCGGATCCAATGGCATGTCTGGCATTATTCCTGTCTGGTTACAAAGGTCCGGTAGTCCTGCACTGGCATAGTGATATACTGAAACAGAAAATGTTGTTGAAGCTCTATTCACCATTACAAAACTGGTTGCTTCGAAGAGCAAAAGTAATTGTTGGCACCACGCCCGTTTATGTACAGGAATCTCCGTTTTTGGAAAACATACAGCGCAAAGTTATCAGTGTTCCTATCGGAATAGATGAAATGAAGCCGGTTCCCGGGCGGGTGGCGCAAATAAAAGAAAGATATGCCGGAAAGAAAATCATATTCTCTTTGGGACGTCTGGTAGAGTACAAAGGCTATGAATATCTGATAAAGGCTTCTCAAAAGTTGAATGACGACTATATTATATTGATAGGTGGCAAAGGTCCCCTTCAAGAGTATTTGCAATCCTTGATTGATGAACTGGGAGTGAGGAAAAAAGTAAAACTGCTGGGATTTATAGATGACAAAGATCTGCCGGATTATTTCGGTGCCTGTGATCTGTTTTGTTTAAGTTCGATTTGGAAAACGGAGGCTTTTGGTATTGTACAGATTGAAGCAATGTCCTGTGGAAAGCCTGTGATTGCTATGAATATCCCGGAGTCCGGAGTCAGTTGGGTGAATATAAACAGGTTCTCCGGAATTAACGTAAAACCTGAAGATGCAGATGCATTGGCAGAGGCGATTACTGCTGTTCTGACAGATGAATGCCTGTATGAAGAGTTAGCAAGAGGAGCGCGAAGACGTTATGAGACTATGTTTACTAAAGAGCTAATGACAGAACTATGTCTGAATCTTTATTCGGGAGTATTGGACAGTTCTGAAACCGATTATCCGGCCAACAAAAAAGAATGAATTCCGAAAAGTTGTAATCAAAGAAAAACAAGCTATATGAAAAGAAATGTGTATGTGGGAGTACTTTTGACAGCGTTATTGATGACTTCTTGCATCAATACGAAAAGAATCGTTTATCTGGAGGATATGAAAGAATCGTTATCTTATCCGATGAATGCCCAACCGGAAATGAAGATTCAACGGGATGACCGGCTTAGTATTGTTGTCAGTTCACGGAATCCCGAACTGACGGTTCCTTTCAATATATCGACCGGAGGAAACTTTCAGGTAACTTCCAGTGGAGATGTAGCTACCGGTACCGATATGCAAAAACGTGAAAAAGGGTATATGGTAGATTTGAATGGATATATCGAATTCCCGGTTTTAGGAAAACTGAAAGTGGTAGATTTATCATGTAAGCAAGTAGCTGAGCTAATTAAAAAGCGGCTGATTGATGAAAATCTGATCAATGATCCTTTGGTATTTATCGATATTTTGAATATAAAGATTACTGTGATGGGAGAAGTTGAAAGTCCTCAGGTTTTAAAGATAGATGATAGCCGGATTACTTTGCTCGAAGCAATCACCCGAACAGGCGGAGTGACTTCCAATGCTCTTTTGGACAGGGTAGCGGTCATTCGCGAAGAAGGGAACGAACGCAGAATGTATATGCATGATATCCGTTCGTCGGACATTTTCTACTCTCCTTGTTATTATTTACAGCAGAATGACATGGTATATGTACATCCTAAGTTTGCAGAAGCCAATACGAAGGAAAGACGTACATTAAGTTTTTATTCGTTCGGTCTGACTCTTTTAAGTTTGATTACTACAATAACTGTCTTATAAAAATAATAGCCGATTACTGCATATGGAAAAACAAAAGAAGATGGCTTTGACAGAGGAGGAAAAGTCTATTAATATCGTTGACCTTTTTATATACCTGATAGCTCATTGGAAATGGTTTGTCCTTTCTATTCTGCTGTTTGGGGGATATTTCTGGTATAGCTACTGTGAGACCCCGTTTGTATATAGCCGCACGGCAATAGTAATGATTAAAACACCAGCCAATTCGCGGTCGGCAATGCAGTTGAATAACGCTGATTTCATAGGCCAAGTCAATGTGGCGAGTGAAATTCTGCAATTCAAGTCGAAGGAATTGATGCGGAAAGTGATAGATCGTCTGCATGCGGATGTCAGTTACATGGTGCGTGATGGCCTGCGTCCCAGAGAACTCTATACGGACTCTCCTGTACGGGTTGCCTTTTTGGAGGCTGGGCTGGATGAAGTGTGTTCTTTGTCTGTCATACCTAAAAATAAACAGCAGGTGGAGTTGGCAGACTTTTCGCTCGATGAACTCGAACAACGAAAGACTGTGAATCTGAATGACACTGTTGATACGCCATTAGGAAAACTGATTGTATTTGCTGCTGAAAATTATAGTGAATCCTATTTTGACAGACCAATCAAGGTGACCAGGGATGGTCGCTTTCTGGCTCTCTAATCTGACAATCAGACAGATGAGTGGTGATGCCGCTTTGCTGAGTATGACTATGAATGACCTGTCACCTACACGGGCAGCCGATATTCTTGATATGTTGATTACCGTTTATAACGAAGAAGCCATAAAGGATAAGAACCGTATTTCTGTGAATACGGCAGAATTTATCAAAGAGCGTCTTCAGATTATTGAGCATGAATTAGGGAGTGTGGAAACTGATATTGAGGATCTGAAAAGAGCGAATAACGGCGTTGATATTAATACAGTTGCAGGTATGTATATACAAGATAGCAGGCAATATGAATCATCAATCAAGGAACTGGATACTCAGCTTCAGTTGGTATCATTTATTAAACAGTATTTGCAGGATTCAAACAAGGATGACGAACTGATCCCCAGTAATATCGGACTGTCTGATCTTAGTATTGAGAGCCAGATTTCTCGCTATAATGAAACGTTGCTGCGTCGTAACCGTTTGGTAAGTGGCAGTAGCAGCAATAATCCTGTTGTCCAGGAGTTGAATCGTATCATGCAGACGATGAAACAAAATATTTATATGGCAGTAGATAATTTATCTAAAAGCTTGAGACTGAAGAAACAAGATTATATGCGTCAGGAGAGCCATGTGCGTCAAAAAGTGCAAGCCGTTCCTGGGAAGCAAAGGGAAATGTTATCTATAGAACGGCAACAGAAAGTAAAGGAATCTTTGTACATATTCCTACTGAATAAACGGGAGGAGAACGCTTTAAGCCAGGCGATGGTGGATAATAATGCAAGAATCCTTGATCCGGTTTCGGGAAGTAACTTGCCGATCTCTCCCAATAAATATAAAAAGATGATGCTCGGAGTAGGATGTGGTATCATTGTACCTTCTGTCATTTTGTTATTGATTTTAATGCTGGACACCCGGGTGCATAATAGAAAAGAAGTTGAGGCTGTTGTCAGTGCTCCATTCCTTGCGGATATCCCACAGACAGCCAAAGCGTCTGTGGATGCACACGAAGTTGTAGTGCGTGCACGGGGACTTGATCCGTTGTCCGAAGCTTTTCGTATCCTTCGCACCAATTTAGGGTTTATGCTGTCACAGGCGCAAGACCATAAAATTATCACATTGACTTCTTTTAATATAGGGGCTGGCAAAACTTTTGTTTCTGTTAATCTGGCTGCCAGTTTGGTGCAGACCAAAAAGAAAGTTCTTATACTTGATCTGGACCTTAGAAAAGGGAAAATGAGTGAGATGGCGCATAGCAAGCATGTCAAAGGAGTAGCACACTATTTATCCAATCCATCCATTGTTGTAGACGATCTTATTCTGCGGGATGCTTTCGGTGAAGGGCTTGATTTAATTCCTATTGGAGTCATTGCGCCTAATCCTACAGAATTGTTGTTGAGTAGGCGACTGGATGAATTAATGGATAGACTCAGAGAATTATATGACTATATCATTGTAGATAATGTGCCGATAGGATTAGTGGCAGATGCTTCCGTTGTCAATCGTATTTCGGACTTGACATTGTTTATTGTGCGTGTCGGAAAAATCGACCGGCGGCAACTGCCTGAGTTGGAACGATTGTATCAGGAACACAAACTCACTAATATGGCGGTTGTTCTCAATGGTACGAAAAAAGGCAGTAGCGGCTATGGTTATGGTTACGGTTATGGACAGGGTTATGGTTATAAGAATGCGGAAAAGAAGAAGGGATTATTTGGGCGGAAGAAAAAGAAATCCCGGAAATAATGCTATCATTTCTCTCTGACAGATGTTCCGTAATGTCTATATTGAAAATTAAACGGTCTTTTAATCTGATTCTGTATAAAGTGAGAAGGTTATCGGATTTTATGTGAATAATTAACTGGAAAAAAAGCCCCAACTTTGCAATTGGAACTTGGTATATTGAATTTTAATGAAAAGAATCACTTATGAGAAAAGTAATTGTTCTATCGGCCTTGTTGCTGATAACAGGAATGAGTGTTTATGCACAAGAGGACTACTCTAAATCTTTAAAAACGACAACTACAATCGTAGAAAATGCTGATAAATATAAAGTAGAAACCAATCGCTTTTGGAGCAACTGGTTTGTAACTGCCGGTGGCGGCGGACTGATCTTTTTCGGTGACCATAATATGCAGATGAAATTTGGCGACCGTCTGAGTCCGGCACTTGACATCGGTTTTGGAAAGTGGTTTACCCCCGGCATCGGTATACGCTTCATGTATAGCGGACTGACTATCAAAGGTGCTACACAGAACGGCAGTCACTCTACCGGAAAAGTGTACGATGCTTCACAATGGCTGGACGAACAGAAATTCGACTTTATGAATATTCATGGAGACGTGCTGTTCAATGCCTCGAATCTGCTTTGTGGTTATAATGAAAAACGTTTTTGGTCTGTAACTCCCTATGTCGGTTTAGGCTGGATACTCACATGGGAAAGTCCGCGTGCACGTAACTTCAATGCCAGTATCGGTCTGATCAACTCGTTTCGTCTGAGTTCTGCGTTCGACTTGAATCTGGATGTGCGTGGTACTGCGACAAAGGATGAGTTTGACGGTGAACGTGGCGGGCGTAAAGAAGAAGGATTATTGTCCGTAACAGTAGGAGTTACTTATAAATTCCCACGGCGTACATGGGGGCGCAGCACTGTCAAGACCATTACCTTTAGTGATGAAGAACTACGTCTGATGCGCGAACAACTGAAAGCGATGAATGACGAGAACAATCGTCTGAAAGACGAATTAGCAACTTCCAATAAGGTTACGGAAAGAGTGGTGGAAACGAATATCCTCTCTGCTCCTTATCTGGTCACTTTCCAGATATCAAGGTATGCTCTTAGCAATGAAGCTCGTGTAAATATCGGATTTCAGGCTAAGATAATGAAGGAAAACAAGAATGCTGTCTATACGATTATCGGTTATGCCGATAAGGGTACAGGGACTAAGGAGTTTAACCAGTTTTTGAGCAAGGCTCGTGCGGAAGCAGTCTACAACTGTCTGGTCAATGAGTTCGGAGTACCGGCATCGCAACTGAAAATAACTTATGAAGGTGGTGTGGACAATATGTTCTATGATGATCCGAGAGTAAGCCGTGCAGTGATAACGGTGATTAAATAAACCCTTTTACATAAATATGGATGAGATGAGATAAAAAACACACTTATAAAACAATTTGTAATTAGTTGAAAGATGCATAAGCATCTATAAATCTCATGGGGCATAATTTCGGTAACGGAGTGCCTCGAAAAATAGTCATCTGTGAAGATGGTCGCTATTGCTTGTTTGAAAGCATCTTTTTCCAGTGGGGGAGAGGTGCTTTCTCATGGCTTAGTCCGTTAAACACTTGACAAACGCCTTTTATTGTTGTATATTTGTAGTTCCAAACCTGAACTGAATAATATAAGAACGATAAATAAAATGAGAAAATTAGTGTGGAATCATTGGCTGCGGTGGTATAATATAGTAACAAATAGTGCTTATCTCTCTGACGTATAGCCGAGGATAGGATGCTCCGATATAGGAAAAGGCTGCGAACTTTATGAGTTTTGCAGCCTTTTTTGTATTATAAATTCAATCCTGATTCTACAAATTCCTATTTTAAAGTTTATAATAAACGAGGGGGACGTTTATAATAAACGATCACAGTATTTATTATAAATCCGGTTGCCGTTTATGCAGTATTCTGTTGCTATTTTTGTATAGTTAGAATGTGCGTTCTCCGATTATAGCTAATTACGATAATTATAGTTGACAATGATTGCGGGTAATCTAACTATACAAAGCTCTTGAATACCTTACGTTACTTATGCGTGAAGTTCCAGTATAAACCGGCATCCCTTGGTGTAGCTTGTGTCCAATGTCAGACTGCCATTCATTTTGGTGGCGATGAGTGAGCAGATAGGTAATCCCAAGCCATCACCTGTAGTCAGGTCTTTGACCTGGGTGAAAGGTTTGAAGAGATTTTCCTGTTGTTCTGCCGGGATACCTGTTCCCGTATCGGTTATGATGAACTGATGGGTGTGCGCGCCACGTTTCTTGAAGTCGAGGCTGATACGTCCTTGCTCCGTATAGAAAGCGGCATTTTTCAGCAAGTAGAGCAGGATACGTTCCAGCTGTTCTTTATTCGTTTTTACTTGGAGTTTGGGGGCGTTTACAGAAGGGGTGACGTCCGGCTTCATAAATTCTTTAGCCTTCTCCATGACGCTTTCGCAGAAAGTACCCGCATTGACTTCTCCCATTTCATAAGGTTCGGTCAGTGAGTTCTCCAAAGAGGAAAGCTCTTGAATATTGTCGCTGAATTGCTTTAAGGCTGCTACTTGTGCCTGCATCTGCTCTGCATACCTTGGTGCTTGGGCGGAAAGCTCTTTGGCGGAAGTCCCTAAAGTGTTCAGAGTCGGCTCCATTTGTGAGGATATGTTCCGGATGAACTTTGTTTTCAGCTCGTTGTGCTCATTGGCTATGACCACGCTCTTTTTGAGTTTGCGGTTGCCGGTGATAAATTTCAGCAGTAAGATGGCAAGTACAATGATTGTGGCTACAAGGATAGCTACAAGCGTACAAAGTCCTATGATGATGTATTGCTTGGCGGATAGTGTGCTGTCTTTGTCCTGTATGGTCTGGAGGCTTTCGTCATATTTTCGTTTCAGGACATTCAGCTCATCCTGGGCAGTCAGGGCTTTTACAGAGTCGGTCCATACAATATAGCTTTCGTACGTACGTTCCATCAACGGGGCATTGTTGGCTTTGCGGGCGATGCCGATAAGAGTCTTGTAGCAGTCGCTCACTTTATCGTAGTCCTTCTTTTCCTTGTATTGGCTGATGAGTTTGCGGAAACAGGCGTCTCCTTGTGTATTCTGATTGAAAGTATAGTAATAGTTGGCTTTCGTATAGAGCAGCACTTCCATTAAAGAATCATTTTTGGCGAGACTGGCAATCTCTTCCAATTTGTCCAGCTGGTTTTTTGCCTGTGCAGGATTCTTCAGTGAAATGTACATCTGCAACCGTTCCTTGCTGATGGGAAAGCGTAAGTCATAAAAGACTTTGTTTTGCTTCTGTTCGCCTGTCCAAATGAGTTGTTCCATATTACGGCATAATTCGAAACCTTCTTTGTAGAAGTTTTCTCTGACATATAGAGCATTGGCTTGAATACCACATTCTATAGCTTGTGGATAGTTCTCTCGCACGGCAAATGCTTCATACGCTTTCTTAAACAGGTAACGGGCTTTGATGTAATCTTTCTGCTTCAGGCTGCTTAAAGCCTGTTCTTTTAGTTCTGTGGCTTTATCCTGAGGTGCTTGTGCATAAACTGACAGATAAAAACAAAATGTGATTAAAAGAGTTACAATGGACGTTTTCATACTATTGCTTTTATTATTTACTACAAATGTAAAACAAATATATGAATAAAAAAGATATAGCCAGTAAAAAAAATATCGCTGTTTATACGAAGCTAAGCGGGAACAATATGTAGAATACTTAAAAAATCATTTGTCGAATGTATAAATAGTTCTGTGGCGATACTCTTCCCCCGGCATGAGCAGGCAGGACGGAAAATGCGGATGCGAAGGGGTATCCGGAAAGTATTGTGTCTCCAGACATACACCGATATCCGGTGTGGGAGCGAGATAGCCGGCGGTATATAATAAGACACCGGGTAAGTCAGTCCTGACAGTCAGCCTTCTGCCGGAGAAAGGGTCGGATAATACGGCGGCTGTCAATAACGTGTCGGACGACTCTTCTTTCAGGATATAGCAATGATTGTATCCCTTGTTCCAGTGCAACTGCTCGTTATCGTCGTAAAGATGTGCTCCGATGCTGCGACTGGTGCTGAAATCAAACGGACTGTCTTTGACATCCTGTGCTTGTCCGGTAGGAATAAATTGTGAGGTTGTCTCTAATATTCGTGCAGCAGGTATCATGAGCTCATGCTCCGTTATTTTTCGTTTGTCGCCGGACAGGTTGAAGTAAGCATGATTGGTGAGATTCAGATAAGTAGGGCGGTCTGTGGTTCCGTGATAGCTGATTGTCAGTTCGTTGGTTTCCGTGAATTGATATTCCACTTCCGCCTGTACATTTCCCGGATATCCTCCTTTCATGTCCGGAGAGTGGAGAAGGAAACGGATGCCGGAATCTGTCCGTTTCCATTGCCATATCTTCTTGTGAAAGCCGGATAGTCCGCCGTGATTGGTGTTCTCTCCGTCGTTTTTCTCCAGCAGATAGGTAGTGCCTTCGATAGAAAAGGATGCCTGATGAATGCGGTTGGCAAACCGGCCGACAGTGGCTCCCATATAATAGGTGTCTTTGAGATATCCTTCTGCATGGTCATATCCCAGCAGAATGTTTTCAAAGACGTCGTATCGGTTCGGCATATTGGCCGAAACCCAGGTGGCTCCCAGGTTTGTAAGCTCGATGGAGGCTCCGGTAGCGTTGGTCAACCGGAACAGATAGATGGAATCTCCCGATGGAGTACATCCCCAATGTGTAATTGTAAACTGCATGATCTGCTTATTTTATATGAATCTTTTGCTTTGCAAAGGAAAGCAAAATCAAAGAATCAGAAAATAGAGAAAATCAGTTTAAAGATGGACAATTATAAGAATTGTGTCTGTGTTTTTCTATCGAAAGGAAATGGGGATGTGCTCTCTCAACGGAATGCCGGAAGGTGTGTTAAAAATCGGTAGTATCTTAAATCTCCTCCTTCGGGAAGGAGGAGTACCCGCAGGGGGAGGTGGTAGGTGAATACGCAATTCTTTCATTCATAGTAAATTATAGACAACCCCATTTTAGTTACTATTGACTTTTGAAACACGCTCTGGCTTTCTGATAGTTATTTCTTCATTTTAGCGAGTAGAATGACGTTGTTGCCTTCTTCATCCAGTGAATTTATCAATGTTTGTGCACGTTTCTTTGCCTCTGCCGGAATATCTTTCCGGGTTATTTCTTTTTCCAGTGTTTCTTTTAGCTGGGCAGGTTCCATGTTGGCAACATAATAACCATGGCCGAATGAGGGCCATATCTGCATCTTTTTCGTTCCCAGGAAATCATTGTACAGGCGGAAGTAGCTGCCATGCAGTGTTTTCTTATCTATGATATACTTGGCAGGCTTGCTGCCGCTCCAAGTGTTTTCTGATACTTGTATCGGCACGGAAACGTCTCCGATAAAGTGACGCGGGTATTCGGAATAGCCATGCCAGGGGATTTTCTCCTTGTTCGGATATTCCACGGTGAATCTGGCTTCGAGTCGATTTTGGGCTGCGTTATAGTGGTACAGACTGTCCGTTCGTGGGGCAGGCATGATCACCATTAACATAACGCCGTAATCATTAGTATTATTATCCATAAATACTTCGTTGCTAAAGTCGCGCGGAACGGTCAGATGTCCCGGTGCGATAAAGTTCTTGCGTTTACCTTTGAAATCTTGTGTCCACACGACAGCCGGCCAGCCTTCGAAAGGCAGAGTTGTCAGAGTGACTTCCGACTTTTCCGTATCTACTCTGAATTTGCCTTTGGGCACGCGCATACATAAAGGAATGGGAGGCTGAGGATTGCCTTGTAAATCGAATACGAGCAGCTTGTCACTCTGCCAGGGCAGTATGTAGATACGGTTGTGGGCTTCGTCCAACTGGTCGGCGTATGTGTTTCCATATTCGTTGGGCCCTTGTCCGTAGGCACCGATAGTGGTGATGAATTTGCCGTCGCGGGTAAAAAGTTTGTAGGGAGTCTGTTTGTTATTGCTCACCAGGATGTATTTTTCTCCCACTGTGGTGCGTATCCAGCCTCCTACTAGTGCTTCGTCCCGGTTGTCTAGTTTGACAACTTGAAGTTCTTCTGTCAAATAGCTGAGTGGAATGTCTACTGTGTCTTTCAAAGCCTTTAAATTACATGAGACTAATGTGCCGGTAGGTGTCGTGACTCGTTTTGCTACAATAGGGGAGAGTGCCAGCGGGTCGGTCTTTGTTTCACTGTTGTATACAAAAGCAACAATTGCAAGTAGACAACTAGCACATAAACTTAAAATAATAATTCTGTTCTTCATACGGTTCTGTATTTGGTTAGTACTGTTTTTCTGATTATCACTGAGGCAAAAGTAGACCGAAGTGAGCAGAAAAACAAAAAAACAGGCGGACAAAAAGGTACGATGTGACTAGATGTATGTTGTTGATTATTAATAATATAATATATATATGCGTTTGTTTTCAGGCGGACAAAGACTTCAACTACCCTGGGGCGACAGCTAAAAAACTTTGAGAAAACTGTCTAAACTTATATTCTCATCAGTAATTCCCAGCTTATCAGTCTTTATCCGATATTTCCGTTTGGTAATGGCAGCTTTGCTCACACAATAGATATCAGATAAATCCTGTATGTTGACATTGATTTTGACGAGGCAGCAGAAGCCGATTTCTTTATCTCCCAACTGCGGATAAGCCTGTCGTAACCGAACGACAAAATTGTCGAACGCATCATTCACTACTGAAGTGACTTCTGCCCATTCTGCATCTGTCACTACTATCTTGTGACTGGTGCCCGGTTCGTCCTGATTGTTGTTGGCATGGAGTGAGGGCAACTTATGGAAGAATGGCATTCTCCGGAAAAGCGCTTCACGGAGTTCAGCCTCTTTATTCCTTAGCCGGATTTCTTTCTCCCGTAGTCCACTTACTTCGGCTTCTTTGTACAGTAACTGGTTTTCCCGCAGCAGTCGCTTCTTTTTCTCTCTCTGATAAAAGAAAAATGCGATGAATCCGATACTCAGCAGAGCTGTAACGATTCCCAGCATCCATAGTTCCCTTTGCTGCTGTTGCAGATGCAGCTGGTATAATTCATTCTGTAATTTGAGTTGGTTGAATTCTCTTTCCCGTATCCCTGTACTGATATTGTTTAGTATATTGTCCCTTATCGTGCTTTCCTTCTGCTTGGTATAAAAGACTTGTTCCGGATATTCTTTTTCGTTGATCAGATTGAATAAGCGTGCATTGGCTTCCATGGCAATAAAGCTGGAAGATGAGATTGCGGCTTGCCGATAGTAATATTGGGCGGAGTCAATCTGATTCAAGGCGGCATGGGTTCTTCCGCATAGCAGCAGATAGTGTGGTACTTCATTTCTTCCGCGGCGTTGGCTCGATAATTGTTGAAGATATATGACTGCTTGCCGGAAATCCTTTCTTTGCAGACTGGTGTTCAACAGACTTTCCAGCGCATAATAATTCAAAGACTGGTATTTGGGCGAATCCATAAGTTCTTTCATTAGCTGCAGATAGCTTTGGGTGTATCTGTCATGATCTTGCATTTTGTTTATAATTTGCAGATATAGCTGGCTGGTAGAAAAATAGAAAAGTGTATCTTTCATCTTAAGAGCCAGTTGTCTGCTGCTGTCTGCCATCACCAATGCCTGCGGATAATCCTGCTTTCTGCTGTATGCTGCCCTTCGTAGCCCGTACAGCCTTGTTTTTAGCGTATCATTTAGCTGGTATCCTTTCAGGATTTGTTCGCTCATCAGTAATGTGGAATCGGGCAGATTACGATATAAATAGGAGGCGCTTTGCTCAATGCGTGCCCGTACATACTGGGTTTGCTGCTCGTTTTGTTTATATTGCCGGATGGCGATCTGCAATAATGAATCATCAGGTGTTCCTGTTTTCCACAGAGTTGCCTTGTAGAGCAACAGGTAATAATCTCCCTGATCATTGAGAGGTAATTTGTCGGGTTCTTCTATTTGTTGCAGGTAGAAAAAGATACTGTCGGTTGATACATTCTCCATCTGCATCGCTTTTTCCAGAAGATGAGATGGGGCAGGTTGACAACTACTCAGCATGATAACCCATCCGATGAGTAGAAATAGGGGGTAATATGGCTTGTCGTGTTTATTCATATACTAGATTCTATCTTGCGAAAATAGTATTTTATATGAGACAAAGACTTTTTCTTTATGGTATTTTATTGATTTACTGTCAAGCGCTTTTATCCCGCCCAGTTTTCTCTGTCCAGATTGCGATAACTGATGGCTTCAGCCAAATGGGAGGGCTGTATCAGTTCCGCACCCTCAAGGTCGGCAATGGTACGTGCCACCTTTAATATACGGTCGTATGCGCGTGCGGAAAGATTGAGGCGTTCCATTGCATTTCGCAGCAGGGAAAGTCCTTTGTCATCCGGCCGAGCGTAAATGGATAATAACTTGCTGCTCATCTGTGCATTGCAGTAGATACCGGGATGATCGGCATAGCGCTGTTCCTGTATACGGCGTGCCTGAATGACTCTGTTCCGAATAACACTGCTTGCTTCTCCCTGTCGCTGATCGGATATCTTGTCGAACGGAACAGGAACAATCTCTATCTGAATATCAATACGGTCCAGCAACGGACCGGATATCTTGTTCAGATACTTTTGTACCTGACCAGGACTGCATACACATGCCTTGGTCGGATGATTATAGTATCCGCAAGGGCATGGATTCATGGATGCAATGAGCATCAGATTGGCGGGATAACTGATTGTGCTCTTTATGCGGGAGATGGTAATCTGCCGGTCTTCCAGTGGCTGGCGCAGGACTTCTAATACCCCTCTGTTGAATTCGGGTAATTCGTCCAAAAATAAAACTCCGTTATGCGCCAGGCTTATTTCTCCCGGTTGGGGAAAACTTCCGCCTCCCACCATTGCAACTTGCGATATCGTATGATGGGGATCACGGAATGGCCGTTGGGAAATCAGTGAAGAGCCCCGGTTTAGTTTTCCTGCAACGGAATGTATTTTGGTCGTTTCCAGGCTTTCACCCAGGGAGAGGGGAGGAAGGATGGAAGGTAACCGTTTAGCCATCATTGATTTACCACTGCCGGGAGCGCCGATCATGATGAGATTATGTCCTCCGGCGGCAGCAACTTCCAACGCCCTTTTCACATTCTCCTGTCCTTTTACGTCTGCAAAGTCCAGGTCAAAGGCTGTTTGCT
>OGLN01001936.1_pt1 | contig 13700 bp, 8 predicted proteins | sample 1572641 | NCBI WGS metagenome assembly OGLN01 (sample SAMEA2581903, study PRJEB24529) | metagenome | biome: Human gut stool | place: China | collected 2011
TAAAGGCGATAACGATCTCGCCGCTGCCGTTGCCGCAGTAGGAGCCGGTGCGGGAAAGCCCCACCAGCGCCCGGCGGCACAACCGCCGCAGCTGCCGCTCGCTCAGGGGGATATCCGTAGCCAGCACCGTGATGATGGAGCCCTTGTCCTCGTGGGGCGGGATGCTGTCGTCCAGCAGCGTATGGATGGGCTTGCCCGCCACGATGAGGTCGTCAAACAGCGCGTGGTTGGAGAGCACCAGTGCACCGATGGTGTACTGCTTGCAGTCCAGCTCCACCACCCGGGAGGCAGAGCCGATGCCGCCCTTGAGCCCGTGACAGCGCATTCCCCGCCCTGCGCCTACAGCGCCCTCGGCAAAGTCTGCCTTACAGTCCGCCAGCGCAGCAAAGACGTGCTGTTCGGTGACATGAAGTCCCCGGATGTCATTCAGGCCGCAGTCGTTGCACTCGCAGACCACCGGGTTCACGCTGCCGGTGGTCTCGCAGATATCGGGGTTCTTTTCCAGCATATACTTCACCAGCGCGGTCTGCGCTGTGCCCACACTGAGGGTGTTGGTAAACAGAATAGGCGTTTCCAGCGTGCCAAGCTCGTCGATCTGCACAAGGCCGGTGGTCTTGCCAAAGCCGTTGATAACATGGCTGGCCGCCAGCACCTTTTCGTGGAAAATATCTCCCGGGTGCGGCAGCAGCGCCGTTACGCCGGTCTGCACCACACCATCTGCCAGCGTGCAGTGCCCCACCGTCACGCCCGGCACATCGCTGATCTTATCCAGCGCACCTTTGGGCAGCTTGCCCACCTGAAAACCCCATTCATTTCCCGAGATGCCCATCGTAGTTCCTCCTTGCTTTTTTCTAAGATGTATCATAGCATTTCTCCTGCCAAAAGTAAACCGCTGTAACAGACCGGAAGCAGACCTGAAAAAAGGCTGCCGCACAGGATCTCACTGTACAGCAGCCTTTTGCTATTTTGTAAAAACACCGCCGCAGCGCGGGGTGTTCCATCAGGAGTGCTCGAGCGGGCGGAAGAGTCCCTTGACCTTTTCCCAGCAGGCCACCACCCGCTCCCGCGGCAGGAAATAATTGACCAACAGCGCCACGATCACGCCCACTGCTTTTTGCTTTCCTGTTTCAGGATACCACAGGGTTTTGTTGGATACAAGTTTTTTCCGCTAGTAGAATATTTAACGAGACACTCCCGCGCAAAAACAGGACCCCGGAGCCCTTTTTGAGCCATAACGGCTCCGAAAAAGGTTCCGGGGTTTGTGTAATGCTTTTCAGCCGCCCAAAGCGGATTTATTTTCCAAGCACAACGGAGAGTTTGATCTCCTTTTCCGTCTCGCTCAGGTCAAGAGCGCCGCCATCGGCGACGGTCACGCGCAGCTCGTAGAGCGTACCGGCGGTAAGTTCCGTTACAGCCTTGCCGTCCTCGTCTGTGATCGACCACAGTGCAGAATCGACCTTTGCCAGCTTGCCGTCCACGCCATAGGCGTAGAGGGTCAGACCGGAGGTGCTGCCGGACAGGTTATTCATGCGGAAAGCTACCGTGGTGTTGGGATGTACGTTGCGGACGGTCACAGTGTTGCGCCAGCTTGCAACGGTGCCTTCGCCGCCGTCCTGCGCAAACTGTTCCTGCGAGAGGACATTTCTTGCTGCCTGATCAAGATCGACCTTGCGGTAGGGCATTTCGGGCAGATAAACGAAACGATCCTGCAGACGAAGCAGTTCCAGATAGCCTGTCGGGCAGTAGAGCGCATTGCCGCTGTTGCCGGCATACATTCCAATGGCCATGTTGTTATAGCCGTACTTGTTGGAAACATCCATCGTGAAAACAGTCTCGCCAGTTTCAAAATCCAGAATGATGTACTGCCACATCCCGGTGGTCACATCCTGCACATAGCCGTAGATATAGCCCGTTGCGGTGGAGAGTTTCAGGATGGAGGTGTCGCTCAGGTCGTTCCGGCACCAGACGCTCTTCATCTCGTAGCCGTTTGCGGTCTTTACGGTGTCCACGCGCTCGATGCCGGGGGCGATCATGATGTTGCCCTTCATGAGCCAGTTCTGGTCGTAAATATTGGCGTAGCTCTGGATGGAGGAGTCGTTGTTGGGATCAGCCAGACCTGCATTGCCCGCACCGAACCAGTTGCAGACGATGGTGCTGACGGTGCCCTCGCCGTCGTCATAGACGATGGCAGAGTTCTCAACGGCTACCTGATAGCCCTCGGGCAGGTCATCCAGCACCGGGGTGCTTGCCACGACCTCGCCGGTCTTCATATCGAGTGCAAGAAGGTTTACAGGGTCCTGATTATCCGTGAACAGCACAAGGTTCGGTGTCAGCGTGGGCGAGCAACCGCCGCCCCACGCAAGACCGCCGCCGGTGGTCTTATCGCCTTCGCCGCTCACCTTTGCACCCGCGCTCTCATAGGGCGTGCACCATACAACGTCTACGCCTTCTTCTGCGCGCAGAAGATAGCAGTTCTGGTTGGTCAGGACCACCGCACCGTCCTTGGAAGCGGCGATGCCGTTTTCAGCGCCCTCGCCGGGGGTCAGTTCGTGGACAAAAACAGCCTTTGAAAGGTCTGTCTGCTCGCCGTTCAGGATCGCATCAATGGCCGAGCGGGCAATATAGCCGATGACGCCCTGCTGCTGGCGCTGCGGATAAATGCGGAAGCCGCCCGTTGCAAACCAGAGGTTTCCGTCATAGTCAAAGACCACGGACAGAAGATTCTGCGTCAGTTCTTTTCCAAGTGCAGCCTCGGCAGCCGCCTTGATATCAATGTCCAGCACCTTTTCAAATTCCGGCAGCACATTGCCGTTTTCGTCCGTTGCGCGGAGCATCAGCACATGGTTGTTGCTCGTGGGGCAGACGATGCGGTTGGACGCGTCCATGAAGGTATAGGAGCTTTGGATGACGTACCCGCCGCCGTCATGCTTCTTCGGGGAGAAATAGCCGAGCGTCTTTGTTTCTTCGGCGTTCAGGTCTCGGATGGCGATGCCGCCCAGCAGCGGCACAACGGCATGACCGTAGCTGTCAAAGTAGATGGCGGGCGAAGCGTTCGCGTTCGTCGTCTCATAGGAAACGTTGATCTCCGGATAGATGGCAAGCGGCAGAATCTCATCCGTCGAGTCGGTGTTGTAGCCATCGTGATGAATGTTTGCATCGCTCTTGGCCATGTAAGGGTTTTCCTCTACCTGCTTGGGGTTCAGAGCCTTTACCGGCAGCGCCGCAGAGGCTTGTTCCGCTGAAGAGGGCTGTACCGCAGCGGACGGGGCAGCGGGCTGCGAAGCGGCAGCACTGTCTGCCGGCGTCTGTGTTCCGCCGCAGGCAGCCATGGAAAGGCACAATGCTGCGGTCAGCGACAGGCTTAACGCAGAATGGACGATGTTTCTCTTTTTCATAAACCGTTCTCCTTGTTGTGTTCGTTGCGGTCAGACCAGTGCTGCTCCGCCTGATTTTTTTCCATCCAGCCAGATGCGGAATCCCTGCCGCAAGGCGGCTTCGGTCACCGGCTCCAGCAGAAAATAGTCTGCACGCAGCCGGAAGGCATGGAGCGAAAAATCCAGATCGCTGCACCAGATAACACGTGTTTGGGGACAAAGCGCGCGCAGATGCTCTACTGCATTCAATCCGTCGACCCCCGGCAGGGCGATCACGGCATTTGTCAGCGGCTCGTTGCGTGCAGCCTCAAAAAAGCTTTCCTGATCGTGGTAACAGTCCATTTTCGGGAACAAGCAATGTTCGGCGCAGAACCGCGAGATCTGCTCTGCCAGAAAAGCTTCCTGCGCCCTGCTGCTTGTCAGCACGGCAATTCGGTACACAGCGTGCCTCCTTTCTCTTGCGCCGTCGTTGGCGTTCTCTGCTTTCAGTATACGGACAGGCATGGTCTTTTCAAGCCATTTAGCACGAAAGCCCCTTTTCCGTCACGAAATCCCATTTTCGGCTGCGACATAACCGGGCAACTGTGCTATAATCAGGATGAAAGAGTTTATAAAGGAGGTTGGAAGCTGTAAAACGGCTTCCTGATACAGCATGAAGATCGCAATCGTCGATGACCTTGGTACGGAGCGCACGCTGCTGAAGGAGCGCTTGGTGCGGCAGCTGAGTCAGCGCGGCGCAGATGCAGAAATTTTAGAGTTTGACAGCGGGGAAGCCTTTCTGGCGGCAGAAGAAGCGCAGCGCTTTACCGCCGCATTCTTGGATATTTACATGGATGGTTTAAGCGGCATGGACGCGGCAAAGGAACTTCGGAAAACAGACGCAGACTGCCTTCTGGTTTTTACCACCACCTCGACAGACCATGCACTCGAGGGCTTTCAGGTGCGGGCATTTCATTATCTGGTCAAGCCCTTTTCTGAGGCCGAGCTGTCCGGTCTGTTGGATGAAATGCTCGCAAAACTCCCCCGCCCGGAGCCGGTTTTGACGGTGAAGGTGGATGGCAGCGACATCCATTTGCGCTATCGTGATATCATATCCGCCGAGCATTTCGCCCACATCATCAATATCCGCACCACTGCCGGCAAAACGCTTGCTACGCGCCAGAGCTTCAAAGCGTTCACCGAGCCGCTCAAAAAGGACCCGCGCTTTTTTGTCTGCGGACGTGGCGCGATCATCAATATGGAGAATGCTGCCGATTTTCAGGCTGCCGCCTTCTGTATGACGGACGGCAGCCGCGTCTATGTCAGTCAGGAGCTTTTGAAAGCCGCCCGACAGGCGTTTATGGAATTTCTGCTGCAAAGGGGGCGTGCGGATTGAAGGACGTTCTGCGCCCGGTTCTGGAACTTACGGTCGTGTTTCCCGGTTTGCTGCTTGCGTATTTTCCGGTAGGTTCCTATCTGAAGCTGTCGCCCGCAAAGCTTGCAGCAGGGGCGGTGCCGCTGCTGTTCGGGCTTTGCCTTGGCGGCGGGCTGCTTTGCTATCATTTTGGCATTTCAACGGCGTTCTCCGTGCTGCTTATTACGCTTACAGCAATTTTTTTGTATCTCAGAACGCTGCGGATCTCTCTCTGGAAATCCGGAACCATCGCGCTTGCGGTCTGCGCGGTATTTGCGTGCCTGAACAGCCTGTCCCGGGCCGTCGGCACGGCAATCGTGATCCGGATGCAGCTGCCGCCGGACAAGCCGTGGTTCTGCTTTGGCGCCTGCATCTTTTATAATGCGGTCTGCTGGCTGATCACTGCCGCAGCCTATTATCCCGCCACCCACGCAGTACGCGCGATGGTGGAGGATGACAATTTTGCGCAGACGTGGTATGTGTTCTGGGTACTGCCGCTGGTGTTCATCCTGCTGAACCTTTTTATAACCCCGCGCTACCAGATAACGCTCCGGACAGGGCGGGTCTTGCAGGTCTACATCGTTATGAGCATCGCGCTTTTGTTTCTGATGTTCATGTTCAATGCGATCTTTCTGCTGATGGCAACCAGCCTTAACCGGAATGCGAGATTGCAGCAGGAAAACCAGTTTCTTTCCATGCAGCAGCAGCGCTATGAAAGCCTGAAAGCCGCCATTGAAGAAGCCCGGCAGGCGCGGCACGATATGCGCCACCAGCTGAATCAGATCTCCGCACTGGCCGAGGCAGGAGATCTGGATAACCTGAAGGCTTACCTTGCAAAAACGGTCTCCCGGATCCCGGATCTGGATATGAATTTCTGCGAAAACCGTGCAGCGGACAGTGTTGTCGGCTATTATTGTGCCCTTGCAAAGCGTGAGGGTGTTCCCTTTTGTGCCAAACTCGACTTACCACAGGTGCTTCCTGTGGACGAGATCGATCTGTGTCTGGTGCTGTCTAATCTTCTGGAAAATGCATTTGAAGCCAGCCTTCGCACTGCACCCGCCCGGCGGAAGATCGAGATCACCGCGTATGTCCATGCCGAGCGGCTGCTTCTGGTCGAGGTGGAAAACGCATTTGACGGTGAAGTCAACGAAAAAAGCGGAGTTTTCCGCTCGTCCAAGCGAAAAGAAAACGGGATCGGCATCCAGTCTGTCCAGCATATTGCAGAAAAGACCGGCGGCGCAAGTACGTTCACCTATCAGGATGGCGTTTTCTCCGCCAAGGTCATGCTCTGCAGGTAATGGCGTCCCATCGTGCAGGGGCAGGCATCCCGTCTGACGCAAAATGCTTCGCCATTAAAAAACCGCGAGGATACGTTCATAAAAGCGCTTCCTCGCGGTTTGATCTTTTATAGGTTTATTTTATAGCATTGTGCATTTTTACGCACAGGCATAAGTCTTAAACAGCGTAACCCTTGTTCTTGATGACCTCCACGACCTGAGAGACGTACTTCTGGCAGGTGTCGTGGTCGGGGGCTTCCACCATCACGCGCACAAGCGGCTCAGTGCCGGACTCACGGACGAGAATACGGCCGGTATCGCCCAGTGCTTCTGCAACGGCCTTGACGGTCTCCTGCACCGCCGGGTCGTTCTGTGCGGCTTTCTTGTCAGTCACACGGACATTCTCCAGAACCTGCGGGTAAATCTTCAGGGGCTCAGCCAGCTTGCTCATAGGCATCTTCTTGGCCAGCATAACTTCCATCATCTTGAGACTGGTCAGGATGCCGTCACCGGTGCTGGCGTACTTAGAGAAGATGATATGACCGCTCTGCTCGCCGCCGATACGGCAGCCGTTCTTAGCCATGTACTCGTAGACGTACTTGTCGCCCACAGCAGTCTTGGCGTAGCCAATGCCCTGCTCATCGAACGCCTTGTAGAGGCCAAAGTTGGACATAACAGTCGTGACTACGGTGTTGTTCATCAGCTCGCCGTGCTCCTTCATGTAGCAGCCGTAGATGTACAGAATGTGGTCGCCGGTGATGACATTGCCTTTCTCGTCCACGCACAGGCAGCGGTCAGCATCGCCGTCGAAGGCAAAGCCGACATCCAGACCGTTCTCCACCACAAACTTCTGCAGACCCTCAATATGGGTAGAGCCAGCATTGTTGTTGATATTCAGGCCATTGGGCTTGTTGTTGATAACATAGGTATCTGCACCCAGAGCATCGAAAACGCTCTTAGCGATATTCCAGCTTGCACCGTTGGCGCAGTCCAGACCGACCTTGACCCCCTTGAAGGAGTAGATACCCAGAGAAATCAGATAACCCATATAACGGTTGCGGCCTGCCACATAGTCCACCGTGCAGCCGATGTGCTCGCGATGGGCAAAGGGCAGCTCCGGCCAGTCCTTATCAAACACATGGAGCTTGCCGTCGATGTAGTCCTCCACCAGCAGCAGAGTCTCTTCGGGCATTTTCTCGCCGTAGCAGTCGATCAGCTTGATACCGTTATCGTAGTAGGGGTTGTGGCTGGCAGAAATCATGATGCCGCAATCGAAATCGTCCACGCGGGCAATGTAAGCCACAGACGGCGTAGTAGTGACGTGCAGCAGGTAGGCGTCTGCGCCGGAAGCGGTCAGGCCAGCGACAAGACTATATTCAAACATATAGGAGCTGCGGCGGGTGTCCTTGCCGATAACGATACGGGCAGGCTCGCTGTTGCCGTTGCGCTTGCGGAGCATATTATAATACCAGCCAAGGAAGCGGCCAACTTTGTAGGCGTGGTCGGCAGTCAGATCAATACCAGCTTCACCACGGAAGCCATCAGTTCCAAAGTACTTTCCCATTTCTTGATTACCTCGTTCCCAAAAGTGAACTTTTAATAGTGTATATGCTTTTCCCCGTCGCACGATGCTACCTGCAAAAAAGCATTGTCATCCGCATAGTGCATCGAATCAGGGACACTGTGGATCTAGTATAGCACAATTCTTGAAGCAAATCACCCTTTCTGCAGATTTTCTCCCTGCAGACACACAAAAACACCCTTCCTCTCACGGAAACCCGCAAAAGGAAGGGTGTTAAACTCATTATCCTGTTGTCATACCGATCACAGCATATTCACACCAGCAAAGCCGGTATCAGCCGTTATTCGGCACAGCACCTCAAGCACTTTTGAGCGTAGAGCTGTGATTAGCAGTTCTCAGCGAAGTACTTAATGGTACGGACCATCTGAGAGGTGTAGGAGTTCTCGTTGTCGTACCAGGACACGACCTGAACCTGATAGGTGTCGTCGCAGCTACGCTGAATTTTCGCACTTTTCCAAGTAGTTCTTCACAGTTTCGTAACAACAGTTACAGTACCAGAACATACCGTTGTCGTACCAAAACCGGTTTGTTCGTACTACAATTATATCACGTTTCAGCGTCATTTGCAAGGATTCAATCCGTTTCGCTTCTGGCCTGCATTTTTCAGATTTCAGCGTATATTTTTACGACATTCCACGGTTCAAACGCCTTGGGTCTAGGGCTTCCGCCGGGGCAGCAGCTCTCCCAAGCACTCTCCTCAGAAGCTCTATGACGGCTAGATTGCCAACATATTCCTGCTGATTAACTGAAATTTCTCCGGACGTGATTTTGAGCCATGGTGTGGGAAATGTAGTCTTTTCGTTCGATATGGAACAGTTCTATTCGTTCCGAGTCACACCAATTACTATTTATATAAGAAAACCGCGTGAACTGCCAGAACTTTAACTCTACGCTCCGACTGATCCACACGGCTCTAAAATATTTATTTCAGCTTTGCGATGATCTCGTCTGCACTTACACCGCTGGCCAACAGCTTTTTCAGCACATCCTCTGCTTCGGCTTTCTTTGCGGATTCCGCTGCTTTGGTTTCAGCTTTGACCTTTTTAGCCTCGATTCTGGCGATTTCCTTGTCGATAGATTTCAGCTCTGCCTTCTTGGTTTTCAGGTCAGCTTTCAGCGCATCAATGTTCGCAGTGATGGATGCGATTTCAGCGGCAGCGGCTTCCTTTGCGGACTGCTTTTCGGCAATCTGCGCAGCGAAGTCAACGGTTGCTTTTACGGTCTTGGTCTTGTTCTTGCTTCCTTTGGGACGGGGCATATGGGACACCTCCAATGTTTTTTGATGGCTTCAGTATAACACGCGTTTTTTATGTTCGCAAGAGGTGCAGTTTGTAGAATAAAAATATATTTATGTTTATGTGTTAAACAATAAATCGATTTTGGAATATGCACCGGCGCGGGCCGCTAACTCGTTGGGATGTATCTCCCGCTGGTCGTAGAACTGTTCAAAGTGTTTGGCAACGGCATCGTTTACAGTCGTGATGAAGTTCACCTCACTATGATGTTACAGAAATCCGTGCAGCTATGCATACGCATCTGCGTATGATGCAAAAGTATTTTATGATACAGAGAATGTGCAGCCGCGTAATGGCAAAGAATATATTTAATAAAAAAAGTATCCTCCATAGTGATAATGGAGGAACGGCAAAGAAATCGTGCGCCGCTACGTCATATTTAGCATGCTTCTGCCCCTCATGGACACCTGATGGGAGAAAATTCGGTTCATCTCCCGGCGCTTTCGGGTCAGGTCAGAGTGCACATAGCGCTGCAAGGTGATGTTGGCGTTAGCGTGTCCTAACAATTCGCTGAGGGTCTTTACATCGCACCCCGCCTGCAGACAGGTCGTTGCAAAGGTATGGCGCAGCGCGTGCGGACGTATCTGCCGGACAGTTGCCTGTTTCAGATATGCTTTGATGCTTTTTCGGTAGCAACGGGGCTCGGTGGGCTTGGACTCGTTGCCGGACAGAAACCATGCAGCATTGCTGACACATCCGCGCAGCCTTTTCAGCATAATAAGCAGCCGTTTCGGGATTGGAATTTCCCGGCGGGAGGTGCGGGTTTTAGGCGTTTGGATGACTACCTTCGTGTGCCCGTTTCCACAGGAAATTCGGCAGACCGTCCTGCGGATTTTCGGGGTCTCAACAACGGGAGGCGTGCAATCAGCCTTGTCAAGTACGGTCTGAACTTCATCGCTGACGCTCTCCTCAATCCTTTCAGACCAAGTAAAATCAATGTGTTTGATTTTTTGTCATGTACTTAGAATTTATTGGGTTAATTTATTTTAAGAGATTTCTGCCCTGTCGTTCTGGTTCACATTACGATTTTCGTCGTTTTTTACGCAAACGTTTCATCCTCCACAACCTTTTGATTATAGCAATAATGCTACATTCAGTGTGGTTATGTTTGTGAGGTCTTTCTTCTGTTTTCGCATCAGTTTCGTGTTCGATACGGTCAAGTTGTTTTTTAATCAACTGTTGTATCCGTTGATAGGATAGATCATTCTGTTCATTGTTGTTCATAAGCCAATGAAATTTTATGTACAACAAATGTAGCCGGGGTCCCGATTGACGGCTTGGACTCACGGCGCATAAAACCGGACAGCGTACGCATTTTTCATCTCCCGAAATCGGATTCTAGGCGCATATTAAACAGACAAAAAGCTGATACTCACATTTTTATTTGTCCTATTCCCGCATGAAAGCGCGAAAGGCGCATTCCCGCAAGGGAATGCGCCTTTCGCGTAAGAAATCAACCGGACCGTCAGTCCAGATGGGGCTTCTTGCGATACTGCGACGGGGTCATGCCGAACGTCTGCTTGAATACGCGGCCGAAATAACCGGCATCTTCGAACCCGCACTGCATGGCAATATCTCCGATCGGCATGTCGTTAGAGGAGAGCATCCGTTTGGCCTTCTCCATCCGGACATGCAGGATGTAGGTGGTCGTATTGCCGCCCGTGATCACGCGCACCTTCCGGTTGAGCTGCGATTTGCTCATGCACATCTTTTCCGCGATCTTGTCGGAATTGAGGGCCGTGTCGGAGAGCTGCGAGTAGACGATATCCGTCAACCGGTCCATGAAGGCCTGGTCGGCCGGCAGCAGCTTGACGCTCTCCGTACAATTATTGCGCAGAGCCTGGGAATATTTTTCCCGCAAAACCCTCCGTTGTTCCAACAACTTGGCAATGCGCACATGGAGTTCGTCCGTATTGAAGGGTTTGAGTAGATAGGCGTCTGCTCCGGCTTCGAGACCCTGCACCTTGTCCACATCCTCGCTTTTTGCCGTGATGATAATGATCGGAATATGGTTCAGAACGATCGAGCTGCGTATCTCCCGGCACAGCTCGAATCCGTCCATGCCGGGCATCATCAGGTCGGTCAGGATCAGGTCCGGCATATACTCTGCGGCCTTTTCCAGCCCCTCCTTCCCGTCTCGGGCATAGAGCAGCCTGTAACGGTCCTTGAGCAGCCCTCCGATGTAGAACGCAACATCCTGATTGTCCTCCACGAGCAGGATGGTTACGGGATCCGTACCCGACGGCTCGGTCTCGGGAGAAGCCGGATTGGGGGTCGGGACGGAAGAAACCGGCTGCTTATCGGATTCGCCGGGAATCCATTCCTCCCACTGCGAAGTCCCGTGCTTCAAGGGCAGCGTAACGAAGAAGACCGTACCTTTGCCGACCGCACTTTTGACCGCAATCTGTCCGCCCATCGTCTCCACCATCTGTTTGGCCAACGACAGCCCGACTCCTGTCCCCATGTCCATACAGGAATTGTTCCCCTGGTAGAACGTCTCGAAAATATGGGGCAGATCCTGTTTGTCGATACCCTTCCCCGAATCGGCGATCTGAATAACCAGGTTGTTGTTTTCCTGTGTGGCCGTAATATAGATATGTCCACCCTTCGGCGTATATTTCAAAGCATTGGACAAGAGGTTATGCATTACCTTCTGAAAATACTCCGGGACGAAATCGGCTTGAAGGAAGGTTTGTTGCGGCACGAAAATCAGATTGAGGTGTTTTTGCTGGGCAAATACCTGGAAGTTTTCCACGATCATCCCAATAAAGGCCACGATGTCTCCCGTCCGCCAGTTCGGTTCTTCAATCGAGGAACGGACCTTGGAGATGTTCAGCAGTTGATTGACCAGACTCAAAAGATGGTCGCCCTGGCGGATAATGGTTTGCAACGAGGCGGAAGACTCCTGGTCTGTCCCCGTTTTTTCGGACAACTGGTTGGCAAGCCCGAGAATAACCGTCAACGGCGTGCGGAATTCATGGGTGATATTCGTGAAAAACTTGCTGCGGACAGTCTCCATGTGGCGCATGATCTTCTGCGTCCTGGATTTTATGCGCACGACATATAGCAAAAATCCGATTACAATGATCGTCAGCAGTAAAATGGAAATACCCGCAAATAAGATGATATTTTTGGTTCGTTGCTCCATGCGGTAGTTCGCCTGGATCAACGCCAACTCTCTGGAACTTTTCTCCTTCTCGAAATTAACCCTGACATTCTGCAAATGAGCCGTGTTTTCGATGTTGCTGACACTGTCGGCATATTCCCGGCTCAGTTTATAGTTCTCGAAGGCTTTGGGACAGTTGCCCAGTTTTTCGTAATAGAGATAGTTCAACCAATATACTTCACGCAAATGCTCCCGCGATTGCATCTCTTTGGCCGTGCGGGAGGCCCGTATCAGATATTTTTGCGCGGAAGTCATATCCCCTTTGCCCATGTTGACACGCGCCAGGGCTATGCAGGACTCGATCCAATGCCAGCGGTCCTGGCTTTTCTCCATCAAATCATAGGCGCTCCGGTACTCCCGGATGGCATTGTCCCACTGCCTGTCCTTCTCCAACAGATTGCCGAAATAGGTATGGCACAGGGAGATCCCGAGGTTGGAACCTGCCGCCTGATTGTGCTGCATGGAACGACGATAGTAAATCCAGGCCGAGTCGATCATTCCCTGCTTTTCGAAGATTGCGCCGATATTGGCATAATTGATCGCCTGCCCCAGGTCGCTTTCCAACTGCTGCTCCCCGGACAGGGCCTGACGGAAGGCGAGAATGGCCGCATTGTAGTTCTTCATCGACAATTGCACGTTCCCGATACCATTGAGCGAAGTAACCCGGTTCTTCAAGGCCGCATAGGAACTTTTGTCGTGGTACTGTTCACATAACGCAAGGGCTTTATAATGATAGGTGGAAGCCTCGTCCATAATACCCATCCGGCGAAAATTGGTTCCGATCTGATTACATATCTGGATAATTTCAACGGTATCACAAAGTTGTTCCGCCAACCCTAATGCCTGACGATGACAGACGACAGCTTCGTTGAATTTGGCGGTTTCCCGATAACGCTTGCCCAGCGCTTTGCTGGCACACATCATCCCATACTTGTTCCCTTCAGCCTCAAAACGGTCCAACAAGATGGACAAGGAGTCTATCCCAGGGGTAACTCGGACGGTGCTGTCGATCATTTTGCGGGTTTCATCGGTCAGGCCCGACTGAATTGATGTCGATGTACAGGACAACAACAGCAAAGCACCTAAACAGATCAGCGATTTCATCTCTTCTAAAAAACGCATATGATTAATCTCGAGGCAGAAACTACAAGCATTTGATAACCTGACTGTAAATTTAGAAAAATATATTTAAAAGTCGCTTTTTTGGATCAAAATAGGGCATATTTTACCGACCTGCCCTAAAACTTGAAAAAAGTTAATGACCTGAAACAGCCTGACAGACAAGTCCATCATTCTTTACCGACAGATCAAAACAACCTCCCATATCATCCCGGAATTGGATAAATATTCAATTCTAGATATAGAGATTTACAGAATTCCAGATTTCTGTAAATCTCTAATAAACTATCGGTATCGCTACTTCGATCGTTGCTCTTTCAGCTGCAATAAATACTGTCGGGGATTGAATCCGTCTGCCTCGCCACTTATTTCCCCTGCCCGAATGGCTGCCGACAAGACTGCCAACCGGTAATCTTGTTCCATGTCATGCTGTTTTGGCCGATCCGAAATCGCAGACTCTGACCGATATTTTGATATGCAACCCTCTTTCATAG
>OGLN01001962.1_pt1 | contig 13543 bp, 9 predicted proteins | sample 1572641 | NCBI WGS metagenome assembly OGLN01 (sample SAMEA2581903, study PRJEB24529) | metagenome | biome: Human gut stool | place: China | collected 2011
TTTCTCGCGGGTATTCAAGCGCGCCAAGGGCGTGCCGCCCAGTAAGTATTTTGCGGCGCAGGCTGATGCTCCCGCCGACGGCCCCGACCACCAGTAAAGGAGACCCTTCATGCCCTTACAGAAAAATCAAGTTCTCACCCTGCGCGTAGAGCGTCTTTCCAGCGATGGCAGCGGCGTAGCACACAGCCCCGACGGTGAGACCGTGTTTATTCCCGGTGCCGCCCCCGGCGACGAAGCCCGGGTGCGCATCGTTAAGGACTGCAAGCGCTACGCCTTCGGTATTCTGGACGAGGTGCTCACTCCTTCGCCGGACCGTATCCCGGTGGATTGTGCCGTGGCAGGCCCCTGCGGCGGCTGCAGCCTGCGGCATCTGGACTATGCTGCCGAGCTGCGCGCCAAGCAGGAGAATGTTGCAGATGCCTTTGCCCGCATCGGAGGATTGGATGTGCCTGTGCTGCCCATTGTGGGTTCGCCGGAAGTGAACCGCTACCGCAATAAGGTGCAGTTCCCGGTGGGCGTGGACAAAAGCGGTAAGCCCTGTATCGGCTTCTACGCCGGGCGCACCCACCGCATCGTCCCCTGCCCGGACTGCCGCCTGCAGCCCGGTGTGCTGAATGAGATTGGCAACGCATTGTGCGCTTTTTTTGCAGAAAAGGGCATCCAGCCGTACAGCGAGGAGACCGGCAGGGGCCTTGTGCGTCATATCTTTCTGCGGCGCGGCGCTCACAGTGGCCAGATCATGGTCTGCCTTGTCTGCACCCGTGCCAAGCTGCCCTCCGCTGAAGAGCTTTGCACCCGGCTGAAAGCTCAATTTGCAGAGATCACCACGATCCTGCTGAACGTAAATGCTAAAAACACCAACGTGATCCTTGGCACCGAGACCCACACCCTGTACGGGCCGGGCTACATTGAAGATACGCTCTGCGGGGTTCCGGTGCAGCTGGGGCCGCTGTCGTTCTACCAGGTGAACACGCTGGCCGCCGAGCGGCTGTACGGCATTGCCGCACAGTACGCCCAGCTGACCCCGGATGACCTGTTGCTGGACCTCTACTGCGGCATGGGTACCATCGGCCTTTCCATGGTGGACCACTGCCGGGAGCTGGTGGGCGTGGAGATCGTGCCCGAAGCCATTGAGAGCGCCAAGGCCAATGCCGCCCGCATGGGGGATGCTGTGGCCGCAAAGAGCTGCTTCTTCTGTGCCGACGCCGGGCAGGCGGCCACCCGGCTGGCCGCCGAGGGCCTGCACCCGGACGTGGTGATGCTGGACCCGCCCCGCAAGGGCTGCGACGAGGCCACCCTCTCCGCCGTGGTGCGCATGGCTCCCCGCCGGGTGGTCTACGTCAGCTGCAACCCCGCCACCGCCGCCCGCGATGCCGCATGGCTGGAGCAGAACGGCTATCACGCCGAGAAGGTGCAGCCGGTGGATCTCTTTCCAAGAACTCGTCATTGCGAAGCGGTTCTCCTTTTGACCAAACTCAATGTCGAGCGGCATATCGAAGTGGACGTCAATATGGATGAGTTGGATGTGACTGCTGCGGAAAGCAAAGCAACTTATAACGAGATTCGAGATTATGTGTTAGCGCATCATCAGTTAAAGGTATCCAATCTCTATATCGCACAGGTGAAGCAGAAGTATGGCATCATCGAGCGAGAAAATTACCATAAAGCGAAAAATGAAAATGTCAAGCAGCTTAAGTGTCCGAAGGAAAAAGAGGATGCGATCGTGGAAGCATTGAAGCATTTTCAGATGATTTGATTTACTGTATGCCCGTCTGACTTCAGGCGGGCATTTTATTTTGCCGGAATATGGTGTTTCTACTTTTATCGTGGTACAATATCTTAAAGACTTTTTGATTTCGGAGGGAGCCGTCATGATCGATCTTGCAAAACTGGAGCCTGTTTTGGGCGGATACCAGACCTATTTCCCGAAGCATTGGCCTCATGTTGAAGATTTCAAATGGGAAGCCGCGCAGCATTTCCACGATTATTGGAATATTGACGCGGCAGATTTTGGTGAAATGTTCAAGGAAGCCACTGCAAAGGTCTTTTCGCTTCTGGATACCGGCTATGCCTATCCCCGTGCGATGATCCTGAATTTCGCAGCAGCGGACTGTGAAGCAACACGCGCAATGTTCCGCAGCTTGTTTGATGAATCCACCAAACTTTCCCAGCGCATTATTGCATTTCAGGCTGCCACCGAAGAAATACGCACAAAATACAACGACGGCAGTTGGAATAACCACTACCAGAACACCAGTGCCATCAGCGTCTATCTGTGGCTCCGGTATCCGGATCAATATTATATCTACCGCTATTCCGTTGCCCGTGACATCTCGGATGCGCTGAACTTCGATGCTCCGCCTAAGCGGGATGGCTCTGTAGAGTCGCTGCTAAACAGCTACCGTCTTTATGATGAGCTACGGGCAGCACTGAGCCAAAATATAGCCGTCACTCAAATGATCCGAAGCGCCATAGATGCAGCCCCTGCCGGAAAATACTGGCCCGACACACACTGGAATATTGCCGCCATTGATCTGGGCTTTTATCTGAGCCGTTTCTACCTTGCCGAACAAAAGACAGCGCAGATGCAGGCCGGATGGTTTCCCGCTAAAAGTGAGTATGATCCGGGCATTACAACCGCACAGTGGAGTGCTTTGCTGCAGGACACCTCGGTTTTTACCCCGGAGGCTTTGCGGGTGATGAAATGTATGCTGGATTACGGCGGGCAGGCCACCTGCAAACAGCTTGCCATTAAATACGGTGAAACCAGCAACTTCTACATCTCCAACTCCTACCATCTTGCACAGCGGGTGGCAGAAAAGACTGGCTGCCGCTGCATGCCCCGCGACAGCGAAAATATGCGTTGGTGGCCCATTTTATATGTGGGCAAAAAAGTCGGCACAAAGGCGGACGGCACTTACATCTGGCGTTTGCGGGATGAGCTTTTACAGGCTCTGAAGAAGACTGATCTCTCAAAAATACCGGCTGCCACTGCTGCCTGTGAAGCGCCTTCACGCCACTACTGGTGGCTGACTGCCAATCCTAAGATCTGGAGTTATTCCAGTCTGCGGGTCGGCGAAGAGCAGACCTATACGCTGTACAATGACAACGGAAACAAGCGCAGGATCTTCCAGAATTTTCTCGATGCAAAAGCTGGGGATCTTGTGATCGGCTACGAAGCAAATCCGGTAAAGCGAGTGGTGGCTCTAGCCAAGATCACACAGGAAAACAATGGCAAGGAGATTTATTTTGAAAAAACCGAGAGCCTGACTTCCCCTATTGAGTATGCTGCGCTGAAATCCTTCCCTGAGCTGGAGAAAATGGAGTTTTTTGTACAACAGAATGGAAGCCTGTTCAAGCTTTCGGAAGGGGAATACAACTTTATTCTGGATCTCATCCGGGAAGAAAATCCAGCACCCGTCCGTTCGATAGCATCGAACGCTTATACAAAATCAGATTTTCTGAACAGCGTATTTCTGAGCGAACCGCGCTATGACGTTTTGGTCTCTCTACTGCGCCGCAAAAAGAACGTTATTCTGCAAGGCGCACCCGGCGTTGGAAAGACCTACGCCGCCAAACGGCTAGCGTACTCCATGATGGGGCAAGCTGATTCTTCCCGGGTGGAGTTCGTACAGTTCCACCAGAATTATTCCTACGAGGATTTCATGCTGGGCTACCGGCCGGACGGCTCCGGCTTCAAGCTGACAGAGGGTGTATTTTACCGCTTCTGCCAGAAGGCTTCCAACGACCCCGACCGAGAATACTTTTTCCTGATCGATGAGATCAACCGGGGCAACCTGAGCAAGATCTTCGGCGAGCTGATGATGCTGATTGAAAGCGACCATCGGGGTGAAAAGATCACACTGGCCTATAACGGGATGCCCTTCTATGTCCCGGAAAATCTCTACATCATCGGCATGATGAACACCGCCGACCGCAGTCTCGCCATGATCGACTATGCGCTGCGCAGACGTTTCAGTTTCTTCGAGATGGAACCGGCGTTCACCTCCGAGGGATTCCAGAAATATCAATCCGCGCTCGACAACGAAACCTTCAATGTTCTGGTGGAACAGATCAAGGCATTGAACCGGGAAATTACCACAGATGCCTCCCTCGGTCCCGGATTTCGTGTTGGACACAGTTACTTTTGTCTGGCCGACCCTGCCGCCTGCACCACTGACTGGATGCGCTCTGTGGTGGAGTTTGACCTTCTGCCTACGCTGGCAGAATACTGGTTCGACGCGCCCGACAAACTGCACCGTTGGGAAAAGAATCTGCGTGGTGTTTTCAATGACGACTGACAAAGGGATCTTTATCCAGAACATCTACTACATGCTCTCCTACGCCTATCAGGTGCTGCAGCAGCAGGATTATCAGTGCATCGCCTCGGAAAAGTTTGAGCGTATCGACGATTTGTTTGCTGCCATCCTTGCAAAGGGTGTTTCCCGGCAGCTGAAGCAGGGGCTCTATCGAGAATATGTTTCCCGAAGCGAGACCCGGTCAGTTTTGCGTGGAAAGCTGGATCTTCCGCAGACTATTAAGGTCCGCATCCAGCACAAGTCGCAGGCCGCCTGTACTTTTGACGAGCTTTCCGAGGACAACCTGTATAACCAGATCCTGAAAACCACCCTGCAGGTGTTGCTTCGGGACGAGAACGTTTCCACTGAGCGCAAAGTGGAATTGAAGAAAGCGCTGCTGTTTCTGGACACGGTTTCCGCACTGCTTCCTTCTCAAATCCCATGGAGGCAGTTACATTATCAGCGGAGCAACCAGAATTACGAGATGCTGTTGAATCTCTGCTATTTCGTGCTGCACGATATGCTGCAGACCACCGAAAACGGCAGCTATAAAATGACAGCATTTTCGGACGAACACATGGCAAAGCTGTACGAACGCTTTATTCTGGAGTATTACCGGCAACACCATCCCTATCTTACTGAAGTCAAGGCTGCACAGGTCAAATGGGATCTTGTGGGAGAGCACAATGCTGCCATGCTGCGGTTTCTCCCCGCCATGCAAACCGATATTTTTCTTCGTTTCCATGAAAAAATCCTGATTTTGGATGCCAAGTATTACAGCCGGACATTTCAGCAGCGTTTCAACAAAGAGACTTTGCATTCTGCCAACCTCTATCAGATCTACACCTACGTCAAAAATCAGGACACCTCCCATACCGGAAATGTTTCCGGGCTGCTGGTCTACGCAAAAACGCAGGAAGCCATCACCCCGGATTGCCTGTTCAACTTGGGCGGCAACCAGATTGGTGCACGCACCTTGGATCTGAATCAGGATTTCCGGCAGATCACCGCACAACTGGATGGAATTGCCCAGCAATTTTTCGGAAAAACCCCGCAGCGCATTGGCACCGGAAGTAGCTATCCCGATGGCTGAACACTGCGAACAAGAAAACCGCCCTGCCGTAAAACTACGACAGAGCGGTTTTCTATTGTATGGACTCGAAGGGAGTCGAACCCTCGACCTTTCGGATGCGAACCGAACGCTCATCCCAACTGAGCTACGAGCCCTCAACTGTCCTCTGACCACTAGAGCCAGAGGACATCGTTCATTTTGACTTTATTATTTTACTGCTTCTGGAATCATTTGTCAAGAGTTTCTACCTTCCGGCGAAGCAGACTCATGGGGGGCAGCTCCGGGGTGGGGATGGTGTACTTTTCCATGGCGTGGGGAGTAGATTCCACGCTCTCCCCGGCCTCGTTTTTGATCCACTCCGGGTGCAGCGGGATGCTGCGCCCATCCGGGCAGAGCACCTCCAACATATCCCCAAGGCTCCATTTGCCGCGCTGCTGGCAGGAGGCAACACCATTCTCCCAGCTTTCCACAGTGCCCACAAACTCCCACTCACGGATATAAGTAGCACTGTCGGTTGCCTGACGGGCCTGCTCGCGGCCAAAGTAGAAGCCCGGGGAGTAGTGCCGGTGGCTGGTACGGGTCAGCTCGGCCAGAACGTCATCGCTCAGCTCAAAGTTATCGCTGAGCGGGTCGGCCAGATACTGGTCCAGAGCCTTGCGATAAGCGGCGGTGACGCTGGCGACATAGTAGAACGTCTTGGCACGGCCCTCGATCTTCAGGCTGTCCACACCTGCCTTGCAGATGAGGTCGATGAAGGGAGCTGTGCACAGATCGTTTGCATTGAGGATATAGCTGCCGTTCTCATTTTCGCCGATCTCATACAGCTGGCCCGGGCGGGTCTCCTCGCTCAGGTAATACTTCCAGCGGCAGGGCTGGGCGCACTGGCCCCGGTTTGCATCCCGGCCTGCCATGTAATTGGAGAGCAGGCACCGGCCCGAAATGCTCATGCACATGGCTCCGTGGACAAACGCCTCGATCTCCAGCTCCGGCGGGGTCTTATCGCGCAGGGTGGCGATATCCTGCAGGCTCATCTCACGGGCCAGCACCACACGCTTTGCACCCATGTTGTAAGCGGCACGCGCAGCGGCCCAGTTGGTGATGCCGGTCTGGGTGGACATGTGGACATCGATCTCCGGGGCGAACTGCTTACAGGCTTCCAGCACACCCAAATCGGCCACGATAAAGGCATCCACACCGGCGGCAGCCGCGGCCTTGATGGCTTCGGGCAGACGGTCGGCTTCCTCATTGGTAGGCAGCGTGTTCATGGTCAGATAGACCTTGCGGCCGCGGGCATGGGCATAGATCACGCCCTCGGCCAGCTGCTCCGGCGTAAAATTGGCAGGTGCCGACCGCATACCGAACTCCGGCAGGCTGCAATAAACAGCGTCTGCTCCATAGTTGATGGCATAACGCAGGCGCTCCAAGTCGCCTGCCGGGGCCAGCAGTTCCGGGATCTGTAACATAAAATCGTCCTCTCTTTTTAACATTCCCTCCGTCATCGCTGACGCGATGCCGCCTCACCGGATCGGTTTCTGCAAACCCGACTCCGGAGCCGCAGTTGGCTCGCCCCTTGGGAGAGCTTTCAGCATAGCGGACTGAGAGGGACTTACTTCTTCAAACTCTGATTGACTTCAGCCGCTTTCCGGCAGTTGGCCTGATGTTCAGCATAGGTCTTGGCGTAATAGTAGTGGCCGGAAAGGTCCGTAACAAAGAAATAGCAGTCCCTGACTTCCTCATCGCACTGAGGTGCCAGAGCAGCCTGGATTGCGGCAAGGCCCGGGTTCGAGATGGGCCCGGCGGGCAGGCCGGTGCAGGTGTAGGTATCGTAGGCATTCCGGATGTTCTCGGGGATCTTCTCCCAGCCGCCATAATACGGAGCCACCCAGTTCCAGAGGTAGTTGTTGTCCTCATCGCTCTGGACATAGCTGGAGGTGTTGCTCTGGAGCTTGGGGTAGGGCGAACCCTCGGCCAGACGGTTGCGGAACACCTGCGCCACATTGGAATCCTGATCGTTGCCCGCTTCCTCCTGCACAAAAGAGGCCAGTGTGATAACCTCGGGCAGGGTCAGCTCCTGCTTTTCCAGTTCCCTGTACATCTCAGCTGTGAACTGTTTATCGAAGTGTGCATAGAACGTTGCAACATAATGATGCACGGTATCGTCCGTCAAAAACTCATAGGTGTCCGGAAAGAGGTAGCCCTCACACTTCATAAAGCGGTCGGGGGCATCGTCCGGGACATACTGCCAGAAGGTGTACTCACTGAAATCTCCGGTGTTGGCTTCTTCCAAAAAATCCTCGGCAGTACACAGACCGGCTTCCTCCATTTTCCGGGCAATAGCAATGGCGGTGGTTCCCTCCGGGAAGGTCAGCCGCACCGAATCCGCCTTGGCATACGCAGACAACTCTGTGATCAGGCCATCGTAGGAATATCCGCCGGTTTGCAGCGTAAAATCACCGTACTGCAGTTTTCCGGCGGCACCCTTGTGCCCCACATACCAGCGGAACAGATAGGCCGAACGGATCACTCCAGCCTCCTTCAGCTCCTTTGCGATGGCAGCAACACCGCTGCCCTGGGGGATGCTGACGGTCACCTCTGCACCGGGCTTTCCTCCATTGCCGTTGATCTCGTTATACGCAAACACACCTGCTGCACCGACTGTCAGTACCAGCAGCAACAGCACGACCAACAGGATCTTCAGCGCACTGCCTTTTTTCTTTTTCTGGTGTTTCTTTGCCATATCCACGTTCCTTTCAGTCCATCATCAGGCGCATGTAGCTCTCCGAAACATCAAAAGGTTCTCCTTCAAAGCGGATGAGGCCATACTCCTGCCGGGTTCCCTCGCCCAGGAACAGATTCTGGGCAGCTCCCACCGTGATGACAGCCTTTTCCACAATGACCTCTTTCTCCCGGGCGGCTTCCATCAGCACCTCGGCAGCACGGTCATTTTCCGCCATCATCTCCACAAAGTAAAGGGTATCCTCCCTGCGGAAATAGATGCCGTAGCCCTGCTCACTGGACACGATGGTCGCGCCACGGGAATACAGGTCCCGCAGAACTTCCCCCATCTGCTCCGGCGGCAGCTGAACGGTGTCGGGCCAGTATTTTGCCCGCAGCTCGCAGAGTTTTTTCGCCGTCACGGAATCGAATTCCGCCTGGCTCCACAGGTTGCGCTCCACCTCCCGGGGCAGGCAGCGCAGGGCAAAGGCTTTCTGAAAGCCTTTATCCTGCAGCAGCGTTGATTGTTCCGGGCTGGTGGGCACTGCCACCACAAAGCCTGCGCCCCGCAGTTTCTGCTGGGCGCACATGGTATCCACCAGGCCCGCAAGGAGCAGGTTGCCCTGCCCGCACAGACCGAACAGATAGCTGCCCGGGCGGCCCTGCAGGGTCACCGGCACAGCCAGTGCCACAGCCTCAATGTGGTCGTTTTCCTCCGCGACGTAGACATTCTGCACCCCGGCAAAGCGCTCCACAGCGCCACGGACAAACTCCTCCGTGTCGCCGCGCTGGGCCTGCCACAGGGCCAGCACCTCCGCCCAATCGGACGGCTGCATCAAACGGTACATGATATAGGATGCCTCCTTTTGTTTCAAATAACAGCGAGAGCAAGAGTTCTGACCTCTTCCTGAATATCCTCAATGCTCCGCATCTTCTCCCCTGCCGTGCAGTGGACGGTATCCCAGCCGAGGTGAGCGGCGCAGTATTCTGCCGCCCGGCGGCTGCGGGCCAGGTATTCGGTGTCCTTTTCATGGACATCCTTTCTGGTCTCGTCGCCATGGTAGCGGGCAGTCATCAGCCGCTGGCTCACCGCCGGGTCAACCTGCAGATAGATCACCTTATCCGGTGCAGGCAGGCCCAGCAGGTGGTATTCATAGTCAAAGAGCCACTGCAGGAATGTGTCCCACTGCTCCGGCGGAAGCTTCGAGCACTGATGCACAGCATTGGAGGTGGTGTAGCGGTCAGCGATCAGGATGCCGCCTTCCTCATAGAACTTGCCCCAATCCGACTTATACCCCGCATAGCGGTCCACCGCATAAAAGCTGGATGCCGCGTAGGCATTGACATCGTCAGGCTTGTCGCCGAACTGCCCGGCCAGATACATCTTGACCAGCGCACTGGAATCACTGGCGTAATCCGGGAAGGTGATCTCTCTTACCAGATGATCCGCCACCGTCAGGTGCTTTGCCAGCAGCTTAGCCTGCGTGCCCTTGCCGCTGCCGTCCAGCCCTTCCAGAACGATCAGCTTGCCTTTGCTCATACACCAGCCTCCTGCTTGATGGCCTCATACTTTGCGCGGACTTCGGCAGTTCTGCCGCAGCACATCTTGCCCTCGGGGCAGGGGCCGCTGACACAGGCCGGGCCGGCCTTGGCAAAGATATGGGGTGCCACCGGGTAGACCAGCCGGAACATCTCCTCAGCCAGCTGACGGATCTCCCACTGAGCGCGGGAGCAGCAGCGCAGATGGAAGAAATTCTGCAGGCTGCGGGCGTTCATGGTCACGACCATCTTCGTCTCGCAGGCGTTGGGCAGCACAAAACGGGCATCCTCGTTGGCCTGTTTGGAGGCCTTGGCGCGGGCCTGCTTTTCGGGCATCCCCTCCGCCATCAGGCGGGCAGTGTGGCCGTCCTCCAGCTTTTTTGCAAGGTCCAGGTAGCGCTTCGCATCCTCATCCATGCTCTCAAGAAAGGCTGCCTTTGCCTCAGGGATGGCCCCGATCTCCGGCGGGATGACATAGTGGAAGTCGTCCAGCCGGACATACCGCTGGCTCTGGACACTGAAGGATGCGATGCGGTGCCGGGTGATCTGGGCCAGCAGGGTGCGGCTCACACCCTCAATGCCAAAGGTGAAGCTGGCATGTTCAATGGGGCTGGCATGGCCCAGGTCGCTGAGCATGGTCAGGAACTTGGCCGTTTTCTCCTCGGTCAGGCCGTCCAGCAGGTCGGTGATATGGGCATCGGAGTAGCAGAGCTTGGCCGCTGCCGCCACCACCTTTTCCGGTTCCGGGGTATGTGCGATCAATCGAACGGTCATCATAGTTTTCTCATTCCTCCGTAATTTTCGTCAGCGGCGCAAAATTTGCCATGGTTTTCTTCACGCCGACCTTTTCAAAGTTGATCTCCACGATCTGGTCTCCTGCAGCGGCCTTGACCGCCAGCACCCTGCCCCGGCCAAAGACCTTGTGCTCCACAATGTCGCCAACCTCGTAATGCTTTGGGCCGGTGGATGCCGGGCGGGAAGCTGCCGGGCTCCCCGGAAAGCTCACGGGTTTGGATGCTGCCTTGGGGGCCGCGGGGCGGCCATAGCCCACGCCAAAACCGGAGGAGCCGGACGCGCGCGGGGCGCTGCTTCCGCTGCCAAACCCGGAAGCACTGCTGCCACGGCCTGCATAACCGGAGCCGAAGCCGCCGCGCTCAGAGGCATTGTATTCACGGTTGAGGTAGCTGCTGCCGGTGCGGCCGCCGAAGCTGCTGGAATTGCGGCCCCAGCCAGACGCGCCGGAGTAGCCCGAGGCCCCGCCGGGAACGGTATCACTGTAACTGGAACCCCAGCCCATGGAAGAACGGCGTTCCAACGCCGGGCTGCGGGTCTCTTCTATATACTCAGGCTCGATCTCGCGCAGGAAGCGGCTGGGTTCGTTGCGCTGGGTGCGGCCGTAGAGCATCCGGGAGACGCTGTTGGAGATATACAGCTCCTTCTTGGCGCGGGTGATGCCGACATAGGCCAGACGGCGCTCTTCCTCCAGATCTGCCTCGGAGTATTTGCTCATCTCGCTGGGGAACACCCCCTCCTCCATGCCAATGAGGAACACATAGGGGAATTCCAGACCCTTTGCAGAGTGGATGGTCATCAGGACCACCTGGTCAGCGCTCTCGTTGTAGCTGTCAATGTCGCTGATGAGGGCGATATCCTCCAGGTAGCCTTCCAGTGAAGCATCCTCGCCGTGCTGGTCGCAGTAGTTTTTGACGTTGTTGACCAGCTGGCCCAGGTTCTGCAGGCGGTCTGCCGCATCCTCGTGGCCCTTGGCCGCATCGGCTTCCAGCATGGCCTTGTAGCCGGTCACCTCAATGACATCCTGGGCAAATTCGTCCAGTGTCCTGGTTTCCAGCGATTCCTGCAGTTTTTCGTAGATCTGCCAGAATTTCAGCAGCGGCATAATGGCACGGCTGAGTTTGGCGTATGCATCCGCGTGGGAGATGACTTCCAGCATACTGATTCCCTGCTGGGCGGCAAGGTCAGCGATCACATCAACAGTGGTATTGCCGATCTTCCGGGCAGGCTCGTTGATGATGCGGCGCAGGCGCACATCATCCCGGGCGTTCGCCACGATGGACATATAGGAGTGGATGTCCTTGACCTCTTTGCGGTCATTGAAGCGCTGGCCGCCCACGATCTTATGGGGAATGCCCGCGCGGGTAAAGTAGCTTTCGATGGGGGCCGACTGGGCATTCATGCGGTAGAGCACCGCATGATCCGCCAGATGCCCGCCCTCTTTCAGGTGCTCACCGATGACATCCGCAATGTGCATGGCTTCGTCCTGCTCATTCTCGGCAGTGTAGACCTGCACCTTGTCGCCCTCGTCGTTCCGGGTCCACAGGGTCTTGCCCTTGCGCTCGGTGTTGTGCTGGATGACGCAGTTGGCAGCATTCAGGATGTTGGAGGTGGAACGGTAATTCTGCTCCAGACGGATGGTCTTGGTGCCGGGAAAGATGCGCTCAAAGTTCAGAATGTTCTCAATGGTGGCACCGCGGAAACGGTAGATGCTCTGGTCATCGTCACCGACAACGCAGATGTTCTTTTCCGGGCCGGTGAGCAGGCTGACCAGCCGGAACTGGGCCACGCTGGTATCCTGATACTCGTCCACCAGCAGGTAGCGGTACTTGTTCTGGTAGAACTCCCGCACGTCCGGGTGTTCAGCCAGCAGCTGCACGGTCTGGTAGATCAAGTCGTCAAAATCGAACGCACCGGCCTCTTTCAGCTTTTTCTCGTAAGCTGCGTAGATGCGGGCGGTCTGGGTGCTCTTCACGTCTCTGGCGTGGTCTGCAAGTGCCTGCTCCGGGCTGACCAGCTGATCCTTCCAGCGGCTCATCTGGTTGATGGCGGCCTTGATGGGCAGGAATTTATCATCGATGCTCAGCTCTTTATATACGGTTTTCATTACACGCTGGGCATCGTCTGTATCATAGATGGTAAAGCTGCGGGGGTAGCCGATGGATTCTGCCCAGCGGCGCAGGATGCGCACACAGGCCGAGTGGAAGGTGGAGGCAAACACCTCGTCTCCCTCTTCGCCGCCCAGCATATTGCGCAGGCGCTCCTTGAGCTCCCCTGCCGCCTTGTTGGTAAAGGTGATGGCCATCACGTTCCAGCTGCGGACAGCGTTCTGCCGCAGCATCCCGTCCAGCCAGGCGGGCGCGTCAGTGCCGGTCATAATTGCCGTTTTCAGAGCCTTGACATCCTCCTCGGTCACCTCACGGGGGGTCCAGTCAGAGCCATGGGCTGAGCCAAACCGGATCAGGTTTGCGATGCGGTTGACCAGAACAGTGGTCTTGCCGCTGCCTGCACCGGCCAGAATGAGCAGCGGGCCGTCGGTGGTAAATACCGCCTGCCGCTGCATATCGTTCAGGCGGCCAAACTGCTTTTCAATATAGGTATCGCGCAGAGCGCAGAATTCCTGTTGGAGACTTGCTGCCATTGTTTCACCTGTTCTTCTATAAAATCACTTACTTTATAAGTATATCACAATTCGAGAGGGTTGTACATAAAAAACCGCCCTCCCTGCATAGCACAGGAGGGGCGGCAGTGTTCAGATAAAGCTTAGCCGAAGATGTTGATCAGGATACCTGCAGCAACAGCGGAGCCGATAACGCCGGCAACGTTGGGGCCCATGGCGTGCATCAGCAGGAAGTTGGAGGGGTTCTCGCTCTGGCCGACCTTCTGGGAAACACGAGCGGCCATAGGCACGGCGGAAACGCCGGCGGAACCGATCAGGGGGTTCACCTGACCGCCGGTCAGCTTGTACATGACCTTGCCGCACAGCACACCGGCTGCGGTGCCGAAGGAGAAGGCGATCAGACCCAGCACGATGATGAACAGGGTGCGGGTGTTCAGGAAGGTGTTTGCACTGGTGGTGCAGCCAACAGACAGAGCCAGGAAGATGGTGATGATGTTCATCAGCTCA
>OGLN01001972.1_pt1 | contig 13501 bp, 8 predicted proteins | sample 1572641 | NCBI WGS metagenome assembly OGLN01 (sample SAMEA2581903, study PRJEB24529) | metagenome | biome: Human gut stool | place: China | collected 2011
CAAAGGTAGGAAGGAAAAGAGGGGAAAAAAACACGCACGAGGCCGAATGCTTACTACTATATAGCAGATGGGGTGGACAGCAAGGTGTGGACGTATGGTAAATTCAGTTTTGATTCTCGTGACCGAAAAATTATAGAGGGGCTTTCCAATTTGACTTTTGCCCGCCGTCAGGATGATTCTTACCTGATGGTATGTCGGGGTGGAGGTGTCTGGATCAGTAAAGACGGACTTTCACCTTATATGCAGTTGACTGACAAACGGGTTTATCCGGATGTGGAAGGCAGATTCGAAGATCCCGTGGTATGGCGGGATGAGTTGCAATATCACTTGATCGTGAATGACTGGTTGGGCAGAATTGCTTTCTATCAGCGTTCCAAGGACGGAGTGCATTGGGTGACAGAACAAGGGGAAGCATACGTGCCGGGTGTATCATTCCATAAGGATGGAGCGGTGGAACATTGGTTTAAATATGAGCGCCCTAAAGTTTTTCAGGATGAGAAGGGGCGTGCTGTCCAAATGAATTTTGCCGTGATTGATACCATTAAATGGAACGATCTGCCTAACGATAAACATAGTTCCAAAAATATAAGTATTCCTCTGAATAAAGGAATGCTATTGTCTGTTTTGAATGAAGAAGAGATCACTCCGTCTACTCGTACCATTGAGGTAAAGATTGCTGCCGAATCAGGTTTTAATCCGCAGACAGATGTGGATGTAAAGTCGTTGCGATTCGGTTCATTTACCGAAGTGAATTTTGGACGTGGTTGCAAGCCTGTGAAGACCAAGGTTTCGGGCAAAGATTTGATTGTGGTCTTTAAAGCGAAGGGCAGTGGCATCACTTCGGATGAATTTGCTCCTAAAATGATAGGTAAAGATAAAAAAGGGAATATGTTGTATGGTTATGCCCGTTTGCCATACGTGAATTATCGGCCGGCTCTGCTCTCCGCCCGTCGCCCTCTGTTTGATAAAGAAAAAGGTGGGTTGAAGGTAGAGATACAGAACTTTGGTTTGTCTGCATCGGAACCGACGGAAGTTGAGGTGATATGCAACGGTTCCAGCCAGGGAAGGATTGCTTTGAAAACATTGCAACCTTATGAGATTGAGTGTCTGATGTTTGATTCGGATATGTTACTATCAGATGATAACGCATCGTATGAAGTGGTATTCTTTCAGGAAGGAAAAGAGGTGGAACGGAATAAATTCTAGAAGATAAGATCATTGTTGATGAGAAAATGGTTAATAGGCTTTTATTTTTGAGTGGAAAATGCTTATCAAACGTATTTAAAAAGAAAAGCATAAAAATGAAAAAGTTATTAGCCTTTTGTCTTATGGTGTGTTGTGCGGTTGCACAGGCTCAGTTGGTGACTTATCCCGAAGGATTGAAAACAGGTATGCCTCATAATGATGATTATACAGTCCGTGTCCGTGTTCCGGGGGGTGAATGGAAAGACCTGTTTGAATATAATGTGCAGGTGGATATGGATAGGGTACAAGATGCTTCGATGGTACAGTTTGATATGGGCAGTCCTGTGGAGGTAATGGTAAAAAAGAATAATGGAACGATTCATGAGGTAGATATTCGTTCCGCAGGTAAATGATATACGCTATGTACAATATAAGAATGTGATTACATTTATGCTTGATAAACCCCGATATCTTTCTGTGGAGTTTAATGGGGATAGGTTGCATAACCTTCATGTGTTTGCCAATCCGATGGAAACGGAGACTTACTCGAAAGAAGAGAAAGGAGTGATGTATTTTGGGCCGGGAGTGCATCGACCTAAAGATTTGCCAAACAATCAGATAAGGATACCAAGTAATACGACGGTTTATTTGGCTCCGGGAGCAGTTGTGAAAGCAAAACTATGGGTGGATAAAGCCGAAAATGTACGTATTGTGGGTAGAGGTATCTTGGATCATCCTATTCGTGGCATTGAAATAACAGATTCTAAAAATGTAGTGGTGGATGGCATAACGGTGATCAATCCGGATCATTACACGGTATTCGGAGGAGGTGCTGTAGGGGTGACAATCAGAAATTTGAAATCTTTTAGTTGCAAAGGTTGGAGTGATGGCATTGACATGATGTGCTGTCACGATGTATTGATAGACAATGTGTTTATGCGTAATAGTGATGACTGCATTGCTTTATATAATCATCGTTGGAACTGGTGGGGCGGTTCGGATAATATCACTGTACAGAATTCCATTCTTTGGGCGGATATTGCTCATCCTATCAATGTAGGTGATCATGGTGATCCGGAGTCCTTGACAGGTGAGACCATTGAAAATTTGATTTTTCGGAATATTGATATTTTGGAACATGATGAAGATGATGTGCCTTATCAGGGATGTATGGCTATAGATGCCGGTGATAGAAACAGGGTGAAGAATATTTTATTTGAGGATATTCGGGTAGAAAGTATTCAAGAAGGAAAATTGTTCCATATCAACATTCGTTTCAATCCTAAATATGACAAACAGCCCGGACAGAGCATTGATGGAGTAACTTTCCGTAATATTACTTATAACGGAGTAGGCGAGAATCCTTCGTTGATAAAAGGGCTGGATAAAGAAAGGATGGTGCGGAATATTACGTTTGAAAATGTGGTGGTTAATGGAAAGAAGATAAAGGATTTAAAGGGTTTTATCACGAATGAATATATCGAAGGAATAAAGATAAAGTAGATAAAAAACTGTTTTATAGTTGGACCTATTTATGAAAAGAGAGAAAAGCATTGAGTGTTTTTCTCTCTTTTATCGTATTATGTAGTAAGTTTGAATGTCGATTGAGGAACTAATTAGAAAAAGACAATGAAGAAGAAAATTTTAGTTGTAGCCGGGTTATTGGCTATGTCGGGTGCTTTGACGGCCCAGTCTGTTTATCCCGGCCAACATGCCGGAAAGTTGAAGAGAGAAACCGTGGCTCCGATGAAAGTCAAGAGTTTTGATTTGAAAGATGTTCGTTTGCTTCCAAGCCGTTTTCGTGAAAATATGATGCGTGACTCTGTATGGATGGCTTCTATAGAGGTGGACAGGCTGTTACATAGTTTCCGTACCAATGCTGGCGTGTTTGCAGGTCGTGAAGGTGGTTATATGACAGTAAAGAAGTTAGGTGGATGGGAGTCCTTGGACTGTGAATTGCGTGGACACACCACAGGGCACTTGCTTTCTGCCTACGGCTTGATGTATGCGGCAACCGGCAGTGAACAGTTCAAACAAAAAGGGGATAGTCTGGTGAATGGCCTGGCGGAGGTACAAACCGCATTGGGTAACGGCTATCTGAGCGCTTATCCTGAAGAATTGATCAATCGGAATATCCGTGGCACCAGTGTATGGGCACCGTGGTACACGCTTCATAAGCTTTTCTCTGGATTGATAGACCAGTATCTTTACAGTGACAATCAGAAAGCTTTGGAGGTTGTTGTTCGTATGGCCGACTGGGCATATCATAAACTCAAACCTTTGGATGAGACTACACGTCAAAAAATGATACGGAATGAATTTGGTGGAGTGAATGAGTCCTTTTATAATTTGTATGCGATAACCGGGGACGAACGTCATCGGTGGCTGGCTCAATTCTTTTACCATAATGAAGTGATTGATCCGTTAAAGGAACTACGTGATGATTTGGGTACTAAACATACCAATACATTCATTCCGAAAGTGATAGCCGAAGCTCGCAATTATGAATTGACAGAGGATGAGAACAGCAGAAAGTTATCCGATTTCTTTTGGCATACTATGATAGACCATCATACATTTGCCCCTGGATGCAGTAGTGACAAGGAACATTATTTTGACCCGGCCCGGTTCTCCAAGCATGTGTCAGGTTATACTGGGGAAACGTGTTGTACCTATAATATGTTGAAACTGTCCCGTCATTTGTTCTGCTGGACAGCCGATGCTGCCATTGCGGATTATTATGAACGGGCCCTTTACAACCATATTTTGGGACAGCAAGATCCTCAGACCGGTATGGTAACATATTTCCTGCCCTTGCTTTCAGGCTCGCATAAGGTGTATAGTACGAAAGAAAATTCTTTCTGGTGTTGTGTGGGAAGCGGTTTTGAGAACCATGCTAAATATGGAGAAGCTATTTATTATCACAATGACAAAGGCATTTATGTGAATCTTTTTATCCCCTCGGTGGTTAATTGGCGCGAGAAAGGATTGACTCTCCGGCAGGAAACGGATTTTCCGGCAGAGGAGACCACTGTTCTGACCATAAGAGCCCAAAATCCTGTAGAGACTACGGTTTATCTTCGTTATCCTTCATGGAGCAAGGGAGTGAAAGTGTTTGTGAATGGCAAAAAGATAGCGGTGAAACAGAAGCCAGGTTCATATATTGCCATTACTCGTCTATGGAAAGACGGTGACCGTATTACGGCTGATTATCCTATGTGTCTCCGTGTGGAAACGACCCCGGATAATCCTCAAAAAGGAGCGTTGGTTTATGGTCCGGTAGTGTTGGCCGGTAAGCGGGGAACAGAAGGAATGCAGGCACCTGCGCCCGATTCCAATCCTGCTTTGTACAATGATTATTATACGTATGATTATCATATCCCTGCAGGACTTCGCACTACGTTAAAACTCGATGTCAAGCATCCTGAACGCAGTGTACAGCGTGTCGGTACGGAATTAAAGTTTACGACTTCGCAAGGAGATGTGATAGAACCGTTGTACAATATTCATCGGCAGCGTTATGTGGTATATTGGGATTTGGAGAAAGAATAAATTTCATTATTAGATGAGTAAATGAATCCTTTGATTCGTATTTATATATGGTTTGACTAATCAAATGATATAGGAATATGAATAGAGGATTCGTTTTTATTTTGATATTGGCTGTTGGCTTGGTTGTGACTTCTTGTTTACGGCAAGGTAAACAGAATGTAACTTATGATTTTACCCCTTTGGATTCCATAATCAGTACCTGGATGGATAAGGGATACTATCCGGGGGGAGCAATATGTGTGATAAAGAATGATTCAGTGTTGTTTGAAAAGACGTATGGCTCTTTCACCGGAGATACAAAAGTGTATGTCGCTTCTGCCGGCAAGTGGGTGGCTGCTGCCGTAATTGGTGCGGTAGTGGACTGGACGGATTTGAGTTGGGATGATCCTGTAGAGAAGTGGTTACCGCAGTTCAGGGGCGATGCGAAAGGCGATATCCTTTTGCGTCAATTACTCTCTCATACTTCCGGTGTACGTCCTTACCTGCCTGCTCCCCGGGTGGACAATTACAATCATTTGGATTCGGCTGTCACAGAGATATTGCCTTTGGATACTGTTTTTGCACCGGGAATTCGATTTGAATATGGAGGATTGGCCATGCAAATAGCCGGACGTATGGCCGAAGTAGCTATGGGGGAAGAGTTTGAATTTTTATTTCAGAAATTAATTGCCGTTCCTTTGGAAATGACTGGCTCTCATTTTACTCCGGTTAATACTGACGGGGGACATGCTCCTATGTTGGGAGGTGGATTGTGTACCACGCTGAATGATTATATCCGTTTCTTGAAAATGATTTATCATAACGGACGTTTCGGGAACAAAGAGATATTGAAACCGGAAACAGTTCAAACTATGCAGGCAGATCAGGTACGGAATGCTGTTGTTGCTCCTGGTGAGTATGTTGAGAAAGCGTTAGGACAGCACCACACTGGTATCTATGGATTAGGTGAATGGCGTGAACTGGTTGATGAGACTACAGGAGAAGCTTATCAGATTAGTTCTCCCGGATGGGCTGGTGCTTACCCGTGGATAAATAAACGTGATAGCGTGTATGGTTTCTTTATAGCTCACGTACAGGGAGGAGCTAATAAAAAAGACGGCTTCTCTTCTTTTTATGGCAGTCCTGTCCTGTCTGAAACGGTAACCAAGATAGTAAATCAATAAATGAGTATGAAAAATATTTTAGTAACCTTTATTTTATGGATAGGGTGTATGTCGGCTGTTCAGGCGCAGCAACACCCTTGTGTATATGTTTCTCCGGCGGATAGAGCGTCTGTTCTGCAAAAAGTGAAAAATGAGCCTTGGGCTGGGGAAGCCTTTGCAGCTATCCGCTCCAAAGTGGAAAAATATGTGGATCGTCATCAGACTGATCCCGAATGGATAACTTCCCGGCTGGCCATGTATTGGAAAGATGGAGAGCGTTATACCCAATGCTATTTGAAAAAACAGAATTGGGACTATGGAGAGGGGAATGCTCCTGTTCCCACTGTAAGAATGCCGGGAATGCGTACTTGGAATAAGTATGTCAATGTTCCGCTGGAGGACCGCACTCCTTATAATGAAACAGGTGATATGTGGGGAATTAATAAATTAAATCCTTCGGAGCCTTCGGTCAAAGTGCCTTATAAGGAAAGCGGGCACATGATACGGGGGAATAATGTCGAGATCTTGACATTAGCAGAAAATGCCGCTTTTGTTTATTGGGTGACAGGAGAAGAGAAGTTTGCCCGTTTTGCCACAGATATATTTAATGTGTGGTTGGTAGGGACGTATTATATGAATCCTATTTTGGACCCTGAAAAGTCGTGTGGCAGTGTCGGTGGTTGGGAACCGGGAGGTATTTGCGGCTATTATGATTACGAACAGATACATGATGATTTGGTAATGCATGCGGCAATGGCGTATGATTTTGCTTTCGATTATTTGATACGGCATCCTCATGCTCATCTGAAAGCAATTGGGAAAGATACAAAAACGGTAGCTGCCGAAGTCTTTAAGCGTTTTATCAATATAGGGCTGGTACGCGGTGGCAAATCGGGTAACTGGAATGTGAACGGGTGGAATATAATGCTGCGTCCTATGTTGGTGCTCGATCATAATGAGGCTTATGCTGACGGTAAAGGAAAAGAGTATTATTTGAATCTGCTGGTGAACGAATCTACTCCCTATCATGATGCCATTCCCGATATATTGAAAACTTACGATCGGGTGACAGGGCTGTGGCCGGAATCTCCCGGTTATTCATTCGGTACAGTGCAGTCATTGCTTGATTGGGCGGCTCCCTTGAAACGTGCCGGGATAGATATCATAGCCGGTAACCCCATTTTGCAGAAAGCTGCAATGGCTGTATTTTCTTGGATGGACGATGCAGCCAATATGGTGGTGTTCGGTGATTCACGTGGGGGAAGTGCTAATTTTCAGACGTTTGAAAATCTGCTGACTTATTATACCGGAACAGATAATAAGGAGGGGGTGGAAAAAGTGGCAAGTGCCTTGAACAAAGGGATTTCTCAAAAGAAATACTCCAGAAATAATGCCGGTTGGACAGGGCTTTGTACCTATACAGCTACCATCCCGTCTGTACGTGCAGAGAGTAATGAGCGTGCGTCTTATTCTCCCCATCATCGTTTTATTACAATGAAGAACTGGGAGGGAGATTATAAAATGATGTTCACTCTGTATGGTGGTAAAAAAGGATACCATCTCACTCCGAACGGGTTGGCTTTACAATTCTATGCGTATGGTTATGCGTTGGCTCCGGATGCAGCGGCTTATGAGTCCTATTGGAGCAAAGATCATGGATATCATCAGTCTCCTACAGGTTCTAATACGGTTTTACCCGGATATACGGAAGGAGATATCACTATTCATGCTATGGAACCTATGGTGAAGGAGGGAGAATTCGTAAATGATAGAGAATTAACTCCTTACCTCAACTTTGCCGATGTGTCTGCCGGTGAGAAAAGAAGAATGGTCGCTATGGTCCGTACTTCGGGGAATAGTGGTTATTATGTGGATATTTTCCGGTCGGACAGGGCGGATAATGATTATTTGTTCCATCATGTAGGTACTTCGATGGAAATCACTGATTCGGAAGGGAACAAGCTTCCCGGTGAGGCTTTGGAGAAGTTTGACAAAACGTGGCATGAAGGATATCATTGGTTTTCCAATCTGCATAAATCCGATTATAACCAGAATTTCATCGCTTCATGGAGTATGCCCGAAGATATAACGGCGCGTTTATGGATGACAGGAGGTGAGGGACGTGAAATTTATCAGGTGGATGCTCCCCCGACTACAATGAATAAAGGGTTGACTCCCGGCGATATTTGTATGCCTCCTATGCCGACTCCTGCTTTGATTGTCCGTCAGGAAGGTAATAATGCTCATACTCATCCTTTTGTTTCTGTTTATGAAGCGTATAAAAAGAGTGGTCCGAATGTGCTCGGTGTAGAAGCCTTGCAGGGAGATGATGGCTGTACCGGGGTGAAGGTGAATACGGCGGACGGATATGCGGATTATCTGTTCAGTGCGACGGACATGCAGGCTCATCATCCTTCCAAACGTGTTTCATTCTGTGGCGGGTTAGGATTGATAAGAGAAAAAGAAGGTCAGATTCAACTGATGTATCTTGGCTGTGGCCGTTCACTAAAGAAAGGTAACTTTGTTTTAGAATCGGATCATGACGTATATGCTGCAATCTATATGCAGCATGGTGTTTGGTACTATTCAGCAACCGGTCCTGTACGGGTGAAAATAGGAAAAGAAACCAAAGAACTGAATGAAGGTTACAATCAAAAATTATAATTTTTTTGTGCATCCTTATTCACCGCAGGGACTAATGCTGAATGTCTCTGCGGTGAATTGTTTTATCCTATAGATTTTATTTTTCTTTTCGTTGAGTGAGTTTTCCGATTCATCCGTACTACTAATTAAAAAGTAATCATTATGAAAAAAATAATACTCATAGCATATGCGTTGACCTGTACGGCTTCGCTTTATGCAGGTCATTCTAAAGAATTGAAGTTGACGTCCCCGGAGGGAGTTCATGAAGTAATGTTCAGGCAGGAGAAAATTTCTTCTTCGGTAAATGAAATAGTATATCAGGTGAAGTATAGAGGCAGAGAGGTTATCGGAAGCTCCCGTGCCGGTCTTCAGCTGGATAACCGTACTTGGGAACTGGCGCTTGCCCGTAAAATAAATCAGGTAAAATGTTGGATGGATAATTTGGAGGTGGATAGTGTGATCTATCAGCCTGCTGTCAACAAGTCTTGGCATCCTCTGTATGGAGAACGTAGTACGGTTCGCGAGGCGTATAATGAGGCAATCATGTATCTTTCCAAAAAATACGGTTCCAATTATCGTTTGAATATTGAAGTGCGCGCGTACGATGAAGGCATCGCTTTCCGTTATTTTTTCCCTGAACATCCACAGGCCATTTTTCATAAAGTGGTGGGGGATCTGACTGAATATACATTTTCCCCCGGTGCGATGGCGTGGGCGGAGCAATGGGCGCAAGCGCCTTTTGAGCACCTTGCCATTAACGATATTAAACAGCCGGTGGAACGGGCTTTGACTGTGGAACTTTCCAACGGGCTGTGGGTGGCTTTGACTGATGCCGATGTAGATGACTGGTGTCTTACTAAATTGGTAGCTTCTCCGACTAAACAGAATACACTGACTTCGGTCATGTACAGTCCTGTGGATATTGTCACTTATTACGCCACCCCATGGAAAGTTATCATGGCAGCCGATAAACCGGGAGAATTGCTGGAACACAATGATATCATCCAGAATCTGAATCCTCCTTGTGAGATAACCGATACGGACTGGATCAGGCCCGGAAAGATTATGCGTGAAACGACTATTACCACCGAAGGGGCCATAGCCACAATTGATTTCTGTGCCGCCCATCATATTCCTTATATGTTGTTCGACTGGCAATGGTATATGCCTTGTACTTCTCATGACGGAGATGCCACAAAGGTGGTTTCCAAACTGGACATGCCGCGTGTCATCGCATACGGTAAAGAAAAAGGGGTAGGTGTATGGGTGTATGTCAATCAGCATGCCCTGATGAAACAGATGCGTGAGCTTTTTCCATTGCTGCATAAGTGGGGAGTTGTAGGTGTGAAATCCGGTTTCGTACAGTATGCCAGTCATCGTTGGGCTACTTGGCTGCATGATATGGTTCGTCTGGCTGCCGAAAACAAATTGTTGATTAATATTCATGATGAGTTCCGTCCATCCGGTTTCAGCCGTACTTATCCTAACTTGCTCACTCAGGAAGGGATACGGGGGAATGAGGAATTTCCCGACGCTACGCATAATACGATTCTGCCTTTTACCCGTATGATTAATGGAGCGGCGGATTATACCATCTGTTATTTCGACAAACGTCTGAAGAACACCCATGCTCATCAGTTGGCGGCTTCATTGATTTTTTACAGTCCTTTACAAACTATCTTCTGGTATGACCGCCCCTCATTCTATCAAGGGGAGCCCGAAATAGAATGGTTCGAGAATCTGCAAACCGTATTTGATGATACAAAAGTATTGGAAGGTGCTCCGGGTAAGCATATAACTATGGCGCGTCGCAAGGGTAATGAGTGGTTTGTAGGAGCTTTGACTAATAATGAAGGTTCTGCTCAATCGGTAAATCTTTCATTTTTAGATAAGGGAAAGACCTATCTGGCCCGTATTTATACGGATGGGGGAGATAAGATAAAGACCCGTACTCAGGTGAAATGTACCCGTCTGTTGGTGGATTCCTCTCAAATCATGCAGTTTGCATTGAAGCCAGGAGGCGGTGCGGCCATGCAACTCGTGCCAGTGACGGATCAGGAAATAAAAGAATATAAAAAGTATAAAGGACAAGTATTATAAAAATAACCACTTTCGTTGAGTGTATTGGTTTTCTTGTCCGTATTATAGACAGATTAGGTTAACAAATGAAGGTTAGGTGATTTTTTAAGTTTAAAGGGGTATGTTTTTTAAGGTAAGAATGATTGTTTCAGGGCATTTTTATAATAGGTAAGAATGAAAAAAATAGTGATTATAGTGGCTTTAGTATGCGGTGCATGGCAACAGGCAGATGCTCAGTATGTATCGAAGGTATGGGTGTCCGATCAGAAGGACGGTACGTATATTAATCCGATTATTCATGCGGATTACTCTGACCCGGATGTTTGTGCCGTAGGTGATGATTTTTATATGACCGCTTCCAGTTTTGGCTGCACCCCGGGATTGCCCATTCTTCATTCAAAGGATTTGGTGAACTGGCGTTTGGCAAACTATGCCTTGAAGGAGATAGAGCCGACCATTTTCTTTAACGCTCCTCAACATGGAAAAGGGGTATGGGCTCCTTCTATCCGTTACCACAACGGTGAGTTTTTTATCTATTGGGGAGATCCCGACTGGGGTATTTTCATGGTAAAGACCAAAGATCCGCTGGGTGAATGGGAAAAACCGGTCTTGGTAAAGGCTGGGAAAGGAATGATAGATCCTACTCCGTTGTGGGATGAGGATGGAAAAGTGTATTTGGTACATGCGTGGGCGGGCAGTCGCGCCGCATTCAATAGTGTGATTACGGTTTGTGAGATGAATGCGGAAGGTACAAAAGTTATTAGTGAACCTGTATTGGTTTTTGATGGCAATGATGGTGTAAATCATACTATAGAGGGACCTAAGTTTTATAAACGCAACGGATATTATTACATCCTGGCACCAGCCGGAGGGGTGGTGACGGGTTGGCAATTGGCACTTCGCTCTCGCAATGTGTATGGCCCATACGAGTCAAAAATTGTTATGGCCCAAGGAGATACGGACATAAATGGCCCTCATCAGGGGGGATGGGTGGAAACCTGTACAGGCGAGTCTTGGTTTATCAATTTTCAAGATAAAGCCATGTATGGCAGAGTCTTGCACTTGAATCCTGTGAAGTGGGAAAATGATTGGCCCGTAATTGGGGAGGACAAGGACGGTGATGGATGCGGCGAACCTGTAAAACGCTATAAAAAACCGGATGTAGGCAGGATTTATCCTATAGAGACACCGATTGAGAGTGATGAATTCAACACAAGGCAATTGGGCTTGCAATGGGAATGGCATGCCAATTATCAGGATACGTTTGGCTTTACCTCTGATTTGGGTTACATTCGTATATATGGACATATTTTGTCCAAGGATTTTGTAAATTTTTGGGAGGTGCCGAATCTCTTGTTACAAAAATTCCCTGCCGAAGAATTTACGGCGACTGCCAAACTGAAAGTTTCTGCGAAAGCGGACGGACAGCAGTCCGGACTGATAGTGATGGGGTGGGATTATGGCTATCTGGGTGTAGTAAAAGAAGGTGATAAGTTTATATTGAATCAAGTGGTCTGCAAGGATGCGGAGCAACGGTCTCCTGAAACAGTGACCCATCTTGCGGAATTACCTGTAAGCCGCTGGTTCGGAGCCGGGCTCTATCCCAATTATGAGCGTGATATTTATTTGCAGGTGAAAGTAACTGGGGGAGGTATCTGTTATTTCAGCTACAGTCTGGACGGCAGGAAATATACATTGGCCGGTGTGCCTTTTACTGCTCGTCAAGGTAAGTGGATAGGAGCGAAAGTAGGATTATTCAGCACAGCTCCTTATGGCAAGGAAAGAGGTTGGGTAGATGCCGATTGGTTTCGTATCGATAAGTAAAAAAAGAAAGGATAATTATGAATACAAAAAATCTATTAGTAGGTATAGGGTTATGTCTACTTTCAGCCTGTACTGAAGTAGACAACAAACTGGAGGTGAACAGGGCTTTGGAATATTGTGATTGCCAGGTACATCGTACTTTGGAGGTTATGCATGGAAAAGGGCGGGAGGTAGATTACACTATGATGCCTCGTAACATAATGGATGGCCAGTATGACTGGAACTATCGTAAAGTGAGTAAGGAAGAATGGTGCGGAGGTTTTTGGCCGGGCATCTTGTGGTATGATTATGAATATACACAAGATCCGAAAATAAAGGAAGAGGCCGAAAAGTTTACTGCTTCTTTGAAATTTCTCTCGGAGATTCCTGCATACGATCATGATTTGGGTTTTTTGGTTTTTTGTAGCTATGGTAATGGTTATCGTCTGACCGGTAATCCGGAATATAAGCAAGTTATAATCAATACGGCTGATTCGTTATCAGCATTGTTCAATCCCCGTGTAGGTACTATGCTTTCATGGCCTCGCAATGTGAAAATGTTTGGCGGTCATAATACCATCATGGACAATATGATCAATCTGGAAATACTTTTCTGGGCAGCCAAGAATGGAGGTAATCCTTATTTGTTTGACATTGCCGTGGCTCATGCGGATAAGACGATGAAATATCATTTTCGTCCGGATTATACCTCTTATCATGTAGCAGTGTATGATACCCTGACAGGTGAATTTATCAAGGGAGTGACCCATCAAGGTTATTCGGATGACAGTATGTGGGCTCGTGGTCAGGCATGGGCTATCTATGGTTATACAGTCGTTTATCGGGAAACAAAAGATGTCCGTTACCTCGATTTTGTACAAAAGGTTACGGATGTATATCTGAAAAATCTGCCCGAAGATTATGTTCCTTATTGGGATTTTAATGATCCGTCCATTCCTGATGTTCCCCGGGATGCTTCTGCTGCTTGTGTGGTAGCTTCTGCTTTATTAGAATTGTCCGGTTATCTGCCGGCTGAAAAAGCATTGGAATATAAACAGGCGGCTGTAAAAATGCTGACCAGCCTGAGTTCCGACAAA
>OGLN01001975.1_pt1 | contig 13482 bp, 10 predicted proteins | sample 1572641 | NCBI WGS metagenome assembly OGLN01 (sample SAMEA2581903, study PRJEB24529) | metagenome | biome: Human gut stool | place: China | collected 2011
TAAGCTCATCCATCTTAACGAACCACTGCTGCTTAATCATAGGCTCAACTGTTGTTTTACATCTGTCGTGTGTACCTACATTATGAACGTGGTCTTCAACCTTAACTAAAAGCCCCTGTGCATCAAGGTCAGCTACCATGGCTTTCCTTGCTTCATATCTGTCCATACCTGCATACTTACCACCAAGATTATTGATTGTAGCATCATCATTAAGTATGTTAATCTCTGGAAGGTTATGTCTTTTACCAACTTCAAAGTCATTAGGGTCATGGGCTGGAGTAATCTTAACAACACCAGTTCCGAATCCCTTGTCAACATAGCTGTCCGCGATAATAGGTATCTTTCTGTCTGTAAGTGGAAGGTATACTTCCTTTCCAATAAGGTCTGTGTATCTTTCATCATCCGGATTAACAGCAAGTGCTGAGTCACCAAGAAGTGTTTCAGGACGTGTAGTAGCTATCTCTACAAATCTTCCTTCCTCACCAACCACAGGATAGTTGATATGCCAGAAATGTCCTGCCTGCTCCTCATGCTCAACTTCTGCATCTGATATAGATGTGTTACATACCGGACACCAGTTTACAATTCTTGAGCCCTTGTATATAAGACCTTTTTCATATAACTTGCAGAATACTTCAAGAACTGCCTTAGAACAGCCCTCATCCATTGTAAATCTCTCTCTGTCCCAGTCACATGATGAACCAATCTTCTTTAATTGGCTTGTGATAGTTCCACCATATTCTTTCTTCCATTCCCATGTTCTTTTTAGGAAGCCTTCTCTTCCAAGCTCATGCTTGTCAATACCTTCTTCCTTTAAAGCATTAGTAACCTTTACTTCTGTTGATATACTTGCATGGTCTGTTCCCGGAACCCATAATGCTTCATAACCCTGCATTCTCTTAAAACGGATAATTATATCCTGCATTGTGTTATCAAGCGCATGTCCCATATGCAGCTTACCTGTTATATTAGGTGGTGGCATAACTATAGTAAATGGTTTCTTGCTTCTGTCTACTTCAGCGTGAAAATACTTCTTATCAAGCCACTTCTGATACAATCTGTCTTCTATTTCTGAAGGATTGTAATTCTTCTCTAATTCCTTACTCATGGTACTGATTCCTTTCTATATCCTAAGAAAACAATATGTTGTACCGGTTTAAAAGCTTTACCGTTAAGACACGGACACCTTTCAACTCTGACATCATATTATTACCTTATAATCTCAATCTGTTTAATCATAATATTACCAGAGGAAAATGTCAACACGCCTCTATTTCTTTAATGTTAAATTCACTGCCCTGAAGCAGATATGTATGCCCGCTTCCGCACTCTGGACACGTTTTCCCATATTGTATTGTGCTGTATCTGTTATGGCAGTCTTCACAGTATGTTATAGCAGGAATTTTCTCTATAACAAGCTCTGACTCCACTAGCAGCTCTTCTTTCTTAATTGCCCACTTCCAGCAGTCTGTCAGGTATGTGTCTATAACTGTCGACACTTCTCCTAATTCAAGCACTACCTTTGTTATCTTTTCTATGTCATTCTGGATGGCTACTTCTTTAAGGTCATCTATTATGTGAAATACAACGCCTAATTCATGCATATTGTTTCCTCGTATTATATATGTAGTAGTTTTTACAGACCCTCTCCAAGGTCTTCATAACTATTTAGTCATAGTCTTGTTTCTCTTCAAATGCGGTGGTTTGCAATGACATAATTGTAACGGACGGACGATATAAGATATGGGACGGCAGTCACAAATAAAGGCCGGGAGGTGTTTTGGTAATAATGCGTAATGCACACTTGAAAGCTGTTTGTGATAGTTCTTAAACTTTCCCTTCAACCCACAGCAGCGATTTGACACGGATGTCAAATCGAGCTCATACGAAACAGGACGTTTCGTATGAGCGGCTGCGTCCACAGAAAAGCATCTGCGGAAAGTTTTAGAAATATCCAGACAGCTTTCTGGTGCGTGAAGCTTTATTACCGAAACGCCTCCCGACCTTTATGCGTCCGTCATTAATATAATAATATCAGGTAACGCAATCCTCTGACACCCTAATTCTTCTTCCCAGAAAACTTTATCTTAATAGCCTGCTTAGCTCCATAAGGAAGAATATACTTAAGCTTATCTTCACTCTTTCTCATAGTGCTGCACTCTGGAAGGTCCCTGTTAAGATGTATGGCATCAAACTCACACTTAGTTGTACATATACCACAACCAATACATTTGTTAGGGTCAACAACAGATGCGCCACAGCCTAAACATCTGGCTGTTTCAGTCTTAACCTGTTCCTCTGTAAATGTGAGCTTTGCATCCCTGAATGACTTCTTTGTGTCAATAGCCTTATTAACTCCCGGAACCTGTCTACTGCTGTTATCATATCCCTCAACCTTGATATTATCCTTATCAAGCTCGATGAAATCTCTTCTGTTACGTCCGATAGTAAGTGAGCTGTGTGGCTGTACATATCTGTGTATAGATATAGCTGCCTCCTTACCTGCTGCAATAGCATCTATGGCAAATCTTGGTCCTGTGTATACATCACCACCGATAAATACATCTGGGTCTGTTGTCTGGTATGTAAGCTTGTCAGCCTTTACTCTCACACCGTCAACTTCAACCTTAGTACCATTAAGAAGGTCGCCCCATATAGTAGACTGTCCTATACTTAAGAATACATGACGACAGGCGATAGTCTTAGTATCATTCTCATCATACTGTGGGTTGAAACGTCCATTTGCATCCTTAACAGATGTACATTTCTTAAGCACGATACCTGTAACCTTTCCATTCTCTGTAAGAATTTCCTTAGGTCCCCAGCCACAGTCAAGCTTAACACCCTCTTCAAGTGCTTCCTCAATTTCTTCATCCGATGCAGGCATATTATCCCTGTCCTCAAGGCAGAACATTGACACGTTATAATCACCAACTCTTGTGCTTGTTCTTGCAACATCGATAGCAACATTACCACCACCGATTACAACAACGTCACCTTCAAGTGGATATTCGTGAGCTGTTCCAGCCTCTTTTAAGAAATCGACTGCTGATACTACACCATCTGCATCTTCGCCGGCAATTCCAGCTTTTCTTGAGCCCTGACATCCGATGGCTATATAGAAAGCCTTATATCCCTGCTTCTTTAATTCATCTATAGTAATGTCCTTACCTACTTCAACACCTGTTTTTATATCTACACCCATCTGGCGTATAACGTCTATTTCAGCTTCAACGACATCCTTTTCAAGCTTAAATGATGGAATACCATATACAAGCATACCTCCGGCTTTTTCATTCTTTTCAAATACAGTTGGCTTATAGCCTTTTTCTGCAAGATAGAAAGCACATGAAAGACCAGCAGGTCCTCCACCTATTATAGCAACCTTTTCATCAAAATAGCCCTTAGTTGCTGGTACTACTGGTTCTGGGATATAGCGTGTTTCAGCCTTTAAGTCCTGCATAGCAATAAACTTCTTAACTTCATCTATAGCTATAGCCTCGTCAATAGTTCCTCTTGTACATGCATCCTCACATCTTCTGTTACATACGTGTCCGCATACTGCTGGGAATGGATTTTCCTTCTTTATAAGTGCAAGAGCATCCTTAAATCTTCCCTGTGCTGCCATCTTAAGATAACCCTGAACCGCTATATGCGCTGGACAGGCTGTCTTGCATGGTGCTGTACCTGTATCATAACAGTTAATTCTGTTCTTATCTCTATAGTCCTCTGTCCACATATGTGGTCCCCACTTCTGCTCTGATGGAAGTGGCATCTTAGGATACTTGACTTCTGCGCCATCCTTTGTACATAACTTCTGTCCAAGCTTAACTGCACCGGCAGGACAATACTCCACGCATCTTCCACATGCTACGCAGTTTTCCTTTGTAACCTTTGCAACATATGCAGAACGTGACATATTAGGAGTATTGAATAACTGTGAGGTTCTCAGCGCATAACACACATTTACATTACAGTTACATATAGCAAATATCTTATCCTGTCCATCTATGTTAGTAATCTGGTGGACGAAACCATTATCCTCAGCCTTCTTGAATATTTCAAGTGCCTCTTCCTTAGTGATATAATGACCGCCCTTACCTGTTTCTACAACATAGTCAGCCATATCACCCACTGCTATACACCAGTCCTCTGGGTCATCCGCACAACCCTCATCATATGTTTTTCTTGACTTACGGCATGAACATGGACTTGCTGCATACTTTCCTTCATACTTATCTAACCAGTATGATATCTTTTCAAGCGAAATAGCCTGATTATTCATATCTATAGCCTTTTCAACAGGTATAACATGCATACCTATTCCTGCGCCTCCTGGTGGCACCATAGGAGTTATCTTTTCAAGTGGAAGGCGGCTCATACGCTCAAAAAACCTTCCCATCTCCGGATGTTCTTCAAGTACTGTTGAGTTCATATTAGTAAATTCTGCACTTCCCGGAACAAACATAGGAAGAACATACTGCTTTTCGTGCTGTTCATTCTCCCAGTTATACTCTAAAAGTCCGTTAAACGCCATCTGCTCTAACTGCTTTTCAAGCTCTTTTTCTTCCATTCCTGTTATCTTAACCATCTGCTTAAGAGTCTTTGGCTTACGCACACCCATTTTCAAGGCAATCTCTGCCTGCTCATCTGTGCATATAGGTGCTAAACCCCAGTACTCAGGACTGTCTGCTGTCAGCTTCTCAAAGCCTAACTTGATAGGCACTCTGTCTGTTATCATCTTGCCAAGTCTTAAGACTGGCTCTCTTACCGGAAGTTCCGGATGTGGATTTTTGAATTCTTCTTTACTCATAAATGTCCTTTCTACCGCATACATATGACGGCTTTTATCCTCTTTATATAATTCTTTATTATTAAAATTAACTAAGCATTTTTCCATTCTGTGACCTGTGACTTAAGCCATCCAGTCCACTCTGTCATACCCTCGCCTGTCTTTGCACATATAGGTATAACCTTTGCATCAGGATTTCTTTTAGCTATATACTCTTTGCATTTATCTATATCAAAGTCAAAGTAAGACAGTACATCAATCTTATTGATAAGCACAACATCACATACTGAAAACATAAGTGGATACTTAAGTGGCTTATCATCTCCCTCTGGCACCGAAAGAATCATAACATTCCTAACAGCTCCCGTATCAAACTCCGCTGGACAGACGAGATTGCCTACATTCTCAAGTACAACAAGGTCAACATCCCCTGTGCCAAGCTCATCCATGCCCTGTCTTGTCATATCTGCATCAAGATGACACATTCCTCCAGTGTGAAGCTGTATTGCCTTAGCGCCTGTATCAGCAATCGTCTTTGCATCAACATCTGAATCTATATCAGCCTCCATAACACCTATTCTTATATCATCCTTTAACATCTCTATGGTTCTTGTAAGTGTTGTTGTCTTTCCAGAACCCGGCGATGACATAAGATTAAGAAGAAATACTCCTTCTTTTTTCAGGTCATCTCTTAGAAGCTTTGCACGTTCATCGTTACTTTCAAATACACTCTTCTTGACTTCAATAACTCTTACGTCCTTCAAACTTTACCTCCATAATATATATTTCGCCCTATCAGACGAAAGTATAAAAAAGAGTTCTGTGCCAGCACAAGTCTTTTTAGACTTCCATCCGGTACTTGCCGCCGTGCAAGTCTAAGAAAGCTTACACTTTCTTAGACTGTAGGGCGTTCGCCCTATCAGACGAAAGTCCAAAAAAGAGCTCTGTGCCAGCACAGCTCTTTTTAGACTTTCGTCTGGCACGGCTCATTGCTTACACATATCTTAACAATATGTTAATTTATTGTCAATTAAAAATAAACTGTTTTTTTTATTTTAGTTTCCGTCTTATATTATATATAGTATACAACCTCTACATAATAAAAGCCAGCATAAATGATAGCTTTTATCAATAATATATCTAAAGCTACCATACATACTGGCTTTAATACCTGTATTAACATCTAAAACTATAATACAGAAAGATAGTTATCCATCTCCTCTGACATTTCTTCAAAGCCCTTTCCCATAGACTCTGCTATCTCTCCGTATAAAAGCTTTCTTGCTGTTGTGAGCATCCTGCTGTCTGCCGACTTCATACGTCTTAATTCTTTGGCTCTTTCGTTCTTTATATTAAATAAAGCTCTTACAAGATGCATAAGCTGTACTAAATCCTGTGACTTTACCATCTCATCATACTTCATAGGATGAACCTTTTCATTCAGTTCCTCATCATCCTTGCAATGCTTTGCTCTTGCAATAAGCTTCTCACAACTGTTCTTATCAATGATACTTCTAATCATAACCTTGCTACTGTCAACTGGTGAATATATGATACCTTTACTGTCATACACCGGCTGAAGAAAATAGTAATCCTTATCAATACCCTTAATAGGTGGCTTTCCAATATCCTCTATCTCACACACACCTACTACACCATAAACAACTTTATCATTGACTTCAAACATATCATTACACCTCTCATATGCACTAAACAAATTATTAAATTATCTCTTACAACCAAGTATAATTATACATCAATTCGACATTTTTTTCAAAACGATTTTACAAAAAAACAATTAAAATACAATCGTTCAGAATAAAGAGCAATACCAATACAAAATACATATAAAATGTTTATACATTAAAACCAAAATCACTATAAAAGCGCAAAATAAAACAGATTACCTACATATACCTGCTGGTAATCTGTCTTATAAACCATATATACTATGTCCTGATTATAATTCTTTACTAAATATTCTTATGAAACATAATATCTCATACTTCCATAAATAAATTGTAATTTCCTACTTTATGTAAATACATATATTATAGCTGTTTTATAATTGTATGCCGTTATTAAACTTCAGACATTATATTCAATAAATCTTAGAAAAGGTCAACTTTTCCTGCAAAACCATTAGCTACATAATAGCAAGCCTTATCTTCTGGCTTAATGTACATTTCAAGTTCACTGATTTCTACATTCTGGCTCTTAGCATCTTCTATAATTCTTGCAAGAAGTGTTTCTTCATCTATCTGATTTCCTTCATACTGGAAGAATACTTCCTTCTTTAAAGCCTTCTTAGCTGTAGTCTTTCTTGTTGTTCTCTTAACTGCTGGCTTTGTTTCAGCTTCCTTCTTAACTGACTCTTTCTTTGCAGTTTCTTTCTTAGCTGTAGTCTTTCTTGTTGTCTTCTTAGCTGCCTTTTCTGCTGCCGGCTTTCTGCCTCTCTTCTTAGCTGGTGCTGCCTCTGCCTTTGCCTCTGTTACAACAGCCTTTGCTTCTTCTACTACTGCTTTAGCTTCTTCTTTCTTTTCTGCAATATCAGCCTTAACTTCGTTTATCTTTGCTGCTACATCTTCCTTCTTTTCTGCTACTGCTTCCTTTACCGTCTTCTTTTCTGCTAACTTAGCAGCGGCTGGTTTCTTTGCAGCTGGTTTGCCTGTCTCTTTAACTTCTGTATCTGCTGTCTTGTCAGTTGTTAATGCGTTACCAAATATTTCGTTTGTTTCAACTTTTTTAGTTCTCATAATTACATCCTCCCTAATCAGTCATTACATGTTAAAAAGTTCTTAATAGCATCTGTCGCTTCGTTCTCATCGCTGCCAGCAGCTATAACTTTCACTTCGATGCCTTCTTTTAATCCAAATGCCATAATCCCCATAAGACTCTTGGCATTGATATTTTTTCCTTCGCCCTCAATCTCAATATGACTATCATACTTACATGCTATCTGAACAAGCTCAGCAATCGGATTCTTATGTGTTTTATCAATGTCTGCAACCTTAACCAACTCTGTCATCGCTAACATCCACCTATCTTTCATTTATTAATTACATTTGTAAAATATAACGCAACATTCAGAATAAGTCAATACCTAACTTAAGTCACACAATATATTATATAATCCAGCTTTATCTTTTTCAAGTATTATTTTAAAGCTTTTTACTCTGATAGCCTATATGATAAAGTTCATCCATCTGTGCATCGAACTTCGGCGTAATTTCATAATCTTTAAGTATTTTAACAAGCTGTTTTATTTTTTCATCCTGTGTATTTATTCTGTCCTCGTTTTCCATAACTTCTTTATAAATGCTGTCAAGTTCTGTTATTACAGAGTGCTCATCAAGTCCTTCAAGATAACTTAAAAGACCTAATGAATATGCGCACTCGTAATTGCCAGTCATTCTTGCATTTTCATAAAGACACTTTGTAGCTATGGCAGTCTTAACAAGCTCAGTTACCATAAACTAAGAATTCATCTCCTCTTTAAATGTCTTAATATAATCCTTAACTGCTTCTGTATCAAAGTTATGTTCTCTCATAAGCTTAATAAAATGTGAACCAACAATAGCTCCGTCTATAATATCGCGAAGCGGCTCTACATCTTTAGCTGTTCTTATTCCAAAGCCCATCATAACAGGTACCGGACTGTTCTTCTTAACGTCTGCAAGATATTCTTTTATCTTTGCATGGAAGTTGGCACCCTTTCCTGTAACCCCCATCTGTGAAACGCAATATACAAACCCCTTTGCATCCTTTGTAATCATAGGTATACGGTCTTTTGATACAGGTGATACAAGCTGAATTAATATAGGTGCGCCTTCAACCTTTTCAAGTGCAGACTTCAACTCTCCCTGTTCCTCATATGGAAGGTCAGGTATAATAAGTCCGTCAACGCCACATTCAGCACATATAGCTGCAAATGCATCTAGACCATAATGATATACAGTATTATAATACATCATAAATACAACTGGTGTAGTAAGTCCCTCTGTCCTTACCTTTTTCATAAGCTCAAATACCTTTGCAAGTGTTGCGCCACGCTGTATAGCTTCATATGATGCATCCTGTATAACAGGGCCGTCAGCTACAGGGTCAGAAAATGGAACTCCAAGCTCCATAATATCTATGCCCGCCTCCTGCTGTGCGTGCATAATCTTTGCTGTTGTTTCCATATCTGGAAGACCTGCTGTTGTATATGTTATAAATGCTTTCTTACCTTCTGCCTTAAGTGCAGACATCTTTTCTTCTATTCTATTCATTACTTGTTTGTCTCCTCTCCCTTAAGATACTTCTGTACTGTGTGAACATCCTTATCGCCACGTCCTGAAAGGCACATAACTATAGTCTTGCCCTTATACTCACCCTGTGCCATCTTTAACACATGTGCAAGTGCGTGTGCACTCTCAATCGCTGGTATTATTCCCTCTTCCTTGCATAACTCCATAAATGCATCCATACACTCAGAGTCTGTTATAGATACATACTTTGCTCTTCCGGAATCTCTTAAATATGCGTGTTCCGGACCTACACCCGGATAATCAAGTCCTGCTGATATAGAATGTGCAAGCTTTATATTACCAGCTTCATCCTGTAAAAGATAAGACTTCATTCCATGAAGCACACCAGGTTCACCAAGTGCCATGGCAGATGCGTGCTTTCCTGTTTCTATACCAAGTCCACCAGCCTCAACACCTATAAGGTCAACGTCCTTGTCATCCATAAAGTCTGCAAACATACCTATGGAATTAGAACCACCACCAACGCAGGCAACTACCGCATCTGGAAGCCTTCCTTCCTTCTCTAATATCTGTCTTCTTGCCTCTGTAGATATTATTCTCTGGAACTCCTTAACCATCTTAGGATATGGATGTGGTCCTACTGCTGAACCTATTACATAAAATGTATCTTCTGCTCTTTCAGCCCATGTTCTTATAGCCTCATTAGTGGCATCCTTAAGTGTTGAACTTCCTGTTGTAACCGGCTGTACTTTAGCACCTAAAAGCTCCATTTTAAATACATTAAGTGCCTGTCTTTCAATATCCTCAGCACCCATATATACTGTACATTCCATACCAAAAAGTGCTGCTCCGGTTGCTGTTGCAACTCCGTGCTGTCCTGCTCCAGTTTCAGCTATAACCTTAGTTTTTCCCATTCTCTTTGCTAAGAGAATCTGGCCTATTACATTATTAATCTTATGTGCACCTGTATGGTTAAGGTCTTCTCTTTTAAGATATATCTTTGCTCCATATTTTTTACTAAGCTTTTCTGCATAATATAAAGGATTTTCTCTTCCTACATACTCTTTAAGATAATACATATACTCCTTTATGAATTCAGGGTCATTCATAGCATCGTTAAATGCTATTTCAAGCTCCTTAAGAGTGTTCATAAGTGACTCTGAAACATACTGTCCGCCAAACTGTCCATAATATCTGTTATCTGCCATTGTTACTCCTCTTTTCCTGTTTTTATTTTGTATATATATGTCAGGGTTAAAATGCATTCCCCCCTGACGGATACCCTCTGGTTACTATATCACTTCACCATTCACACTTAAGTTTCATAACTTACTTTACTTTCCTTGCATTACATATAAATTCTTTTACTTTTTGTTCATCCTTGCCTTTTATTAAGACATCATCATATTCAACGCCCGAGCTTATATCAACTACATCAGGTTCAACACATTTGATAGCTGCTGCCACATTAGAACTGTTAAGTCCTCCTGCCAAAAACAGCTTTTTCTCCTTTAATTCAAGCTCTTTGACACTGTCCCAGTCAAATGTTTTTCCAGAACCCGGAATACCTGCATCAAGAAGAATTCCTACAACTTTATCCATAGCTGTGGCACTCTCTATGTTTTTCTTTACACCATCTATATCATCCTGTGATATATTGACTGCCCTTATGATTGGAAGCTTACATAAGTTGTACACATTTTCTTTAAGCTCACCATGTATCTGAACATAATCAAAGCCTTTATCCTGTACCTTTAATATCTGTTCTTCATCTGGTGACACTGTAACGGCAACTGTTTTTATGTCCGATTTTTTCAATATTTCAACCATTCTGCCAGCTTCTTCTATTGTTACATCGCGCTTGCTTTTTGGATAAAATACAACCATTCCACCATAGTCGGCACCATACTTTATGAGCAGATTAACATCCGCCATGCTTGTGATACCGCATATCTTAACCTCAGTAAGCCCATTTTGGTCTATAAGCTCTGTTTTATCACATTCGTTATCATATACACCCTTAAACTCTGCTATGAGCTCCTGTGGCTTCACAGCCTCCATAAGCACTGTTCCTATAAGGAGTGCATCTGCGTGGCTTTTGGCAAGTACCTTTATATCATCTGTGTCTGACACTCCGCTCTCCGATACAAGCACCTTTCCTGCCGCTCTCATCTGCGGCGTAACCATATCGCAGAGCTCCTTTGTAGTATCAAGATTAACCTCAAATGTTTTAAGATTACGGTTATTTATTCCTATAATCTTTACATCAAGTGCAAGCATTCTTTTCATTTCTTCTTTATCATGCACCTCACACAGTACGTCAAGTCCAAGACTGTAAGCTAAGTCATATAATTTCTTAAACTTATTATCATCAAGGATTGCCGCTATAAGAAGAATGGCATCTGCACCTATAACCTTTGCCTCATATACCTGATATTCATCAATTATAAAGTCTTTTCTTATGATTGGAAGGTCTGTCATACTTCGTATCTGCTTAAGGTATTCTGTACTTCCGTTAAAATGGTCTTCCTCTGTAAGACACGATATTGCATCTGCACTGCTGCTGTACTGTCTTATCCTTTCATCAAGCTCTATTTTATTATCCATAGTTCCGTGGCTTGGTGAAGCCTTCTTAAACTCACCTATGATTGACAATCCATCTTTTTTTAACGCATCATAAAAACTTATGCTTTTTCTTGTTGATGAAAGTGCAAGTTCCTTCATCTTTTCTTCAGACTGATTCTGTTCTCCAAAGGCAGTGAAAATTCCCATATTTTCCAGTTTCAGATAGTCCAGAAAAGAATTCTGATATTCATAGACTGCACCATCATATACATCATCGCTGCCCGAACTTAAAATCAGGGCAGCCTTTTTTAGGTTTTGGGGCTTATCCAGTGCATAAATTCGGTTGATGGCGCACTGAAGCTGACCGGTAAAGCTGTGATAATAAACTGGTGAAGCCAGTACAATCATCTCTGCTTTATCAAGCAGGGGATAAACTTCTTGCATATCATCCTGCTGAATACAAGTTCTGTTTCCTTTTGTGTGGCAATATTCGCATGCAAGACATCCGGCGATTTTCTTCTGGCAAACCGAAATCACCGTAACCTGATGTCCGTTTGTCTCTGCCCCATCCACAAATGCTTTCACCATAGCCGCTGTATTGCCGTTTGGGCGTGGACTGCCGTTGAGTACCAGGATATTCATTGTTTTGTAAGCAACGAATGCTTTGGATGCATACCAGATACCTTTGTACTTACCACTTGTACCCCAAGAGTTCTTTACCATGAAGTATTCTTTTCCGTTCTGATCTTTGGCGATACCGTAGATTACCATTCCGTGGTCATCTGTAGTTTCCCAGTTGTCGAAAGCAGTCTGGCGCATTTCCTGAGTGATTTCCATTTCCGGAAGCGGTTTGGAAGTCAGTTCTTTGCGTTTGTCGGCAGCAGTCAGACCGGTCCAGCGAGCCATATCCGAGCCGGTAAGTTCTGCTCCTTTGGCAGCATCCGGCATTACGGCAACACCGTCACGGGTGAAACCTTGTTCGCTGACGTCACTACCCCATGCAAATGTATATCCTTGCTTTACAGCGTTGTCCATTACAGCCATGAACTCGTCGAGCGGAAGATTGTAGGACAGACCATTACGCCAGTTGTCCTGAATCTCGATAGCGAATTGAGAATAGAAAGGATGGTGTGTATATGAAGTCAGTGATACATAATCTTCAGCTTTCAGTCCGAGTGATTCAGCGAAAGTCTTCGGAGTATATTCCTTGCCTTTGTAAGTGAAATTCTCCGGGCACGCTCCCAAATAAGTATCGTAGATGGCGCTAAGACCTTTCTTCCATACCGGAGTCAGTTTAGTGAGTTTACCTTTGGCGATCGCATTGATGTATCCTTCTGCAACAGCGTCCAGTTCATTGTGTACCGGCAGTGTATCACCATACATGATACCCGGCATTGCTTCTTGCGGAACCAGTCCGTAATTCTTCATACAATAGATGATGTCATAGAAACTTCCGCCGGGAGAGAAAGAACTGTCGCCATGATAGCGTACATAGTTTGTTCCGCGGTCTTCCATTGTTTTGTGTACAACAAACATTTCCGAAAGGTCGTATTCGCCTTTACCCAAACGTAGTAGTTCTGATTCCAGGAATCCCAAAGCAGAGAAACTCCAGCAAGTGCTCGAACGATTCTGGTTTTTGATAGAAGTAATCGGATTTTCTTTCACTGTTGTGAAAACGAAGCCCTCTTCGGGTTTTGCGTCTTGTGCCATTGCGCTTAGGCTGAACAGGCCTAAGGCAGCGATAAGGATACTCTTTTTCATTCTGATGAAATTAATATTAAATTGTTTTGGTTACAAAGATATGGATTCCTTGGGGGAATTCCATATTCTTGCATAGATTTTGCATAAAAAAAGAGTAGAAAATGCTGTATCCCA
>OGLN01001977.1_pt1 | contig 13481 bp, 6 predicted proteins | sample 1572641 | NCBI WGS metagenome assembly OGLN01 (sample SAMEA2581903, study PRJEB24529) | metagenome | biome: Human gut stool | place: China | collected 2011
AGTAAGCTAAGTGTTTTTAGGTTCTGAATTGTATTATTTATATGAAGGAAAAGAAAATGAGAAATCTAAGTGAAGACATAATGAATAAATATTTGACTGGGCAATGCTCGGAAGAAGAAATCATCGAAGTAAATGCTTGGATGAAAGAATCGGAAGAAAATGCCCGTCAACTCTTTCGCATGGAAGAAATTTATCATCTGGGTAAATTCGACCATTATGCCGATGAACAGAGAATGGCTAATGCGGAAAAAAGGCTTTATAAACAACTGTCGCAAGAGAAAAAGAAGAAAGATAAAGTACTGCATATGCATCGCTGGATGAGGTATGCGGCCATCCTTGCCGTCGCTTTACTAATGGGCGGAGGAGCCGGATATTGGTTCTACAACCGGCCGGAGCATCAGATGCTGGTAGCCGTTGCCAATGAAGGCATCGTGAAAGAAGTTGTCTTGCCGGACGGGACGAAAGTCTGGCTGAACAATGCCGCCATGCTGAAGTACCCGCGCGAATTCTCCGAAAAAGAACGTAATGTGTATCTAGACGGAGAAGCCTATTTCGAAGTAACCAAAAACCGCCATAAACCATTCACGGTAGAAAGCGACGCTATGCGCGTACGTGTACTGGGAACCACTTTCAACTTCAAGTGCGACAAACGTTGCCGGATAGCCGAAGCGACCTTGATCGAAGGAGAAATCGAAGTGAAAGGCAACAAGGACGAAGGACAAATTGTCCTCGCCCCGGGTCAGCGTGCCGAACTGAACAGAAACAGCGGACGGCTGACGGTGAAACAGGTCGATGCGAAACTGGATGCTGTATGGCGTGACAATCTGATACCATTCAATAAAGCAAACATATTTACCATCACCAAAGCACTGGAACGCTTCTACGACGTGAAAATCATTCTGTCTCCTGACATTCGGTCGGACAAAACATATTCGGGTGTATTGAAGAAAAAATCAACCATCGAATCGGTATTGAAATCCTTGCAAAATTCCATACCTATTGAATATAAAATCGTAGGAAACAACATCTTTATCTCTTCAGATAAAAAATGAGTCCTGTGTTAAACTTAAACTAATAAACGACATGAAATTAAAGACACTTCTGATAGGATGTTTCGGAGGATTTATAATGCTCAACTCCTGCACAGAGTCCCCCAGTGTAAAAGATTATAGTGCTTATGTCAATCCTTTCATAGGCACCGGCGGACATGGACATACTTTCCCCGGAGCCGTAGTTCCGGACGGTATGATCCAGCCCAGTCCGGACACCCGGATCGACGGCTGGGACGCCTGCTCCGGTTATTATTACGATGACAACACGATCAACGGTTTTTCGCATACCCACGTCAGCGGTACAGGCTGTTGCGACTACGGAGATGTATTACTGATGCCGATTGTCGGCAAACCGCAGTATCTGACAACTGATCCGGAAAGCCAGAAACTGGCTTACGCCTCTGCTTTCTCGCACGAGAATGAGACTGCGGAACCCGGATATTACTCCGTCTTCCTCGACACCTATCAGGTAAAAGCGGAAATCACAGCTACCAAACGCGGCGCCATCCACCGCTACACTTTCCCCGAAAGCACAGAATCCGGATTTATCATCGACCTGGACTACAGCCTGCAACGGCAGACCAACTACGAGATGGAAATCGAAGTTATCAGTGACACGGAAATCTGCGGACATAAGAAGACGACTTACTGGGCTTTCGACCAGTATATTAACTTCTACGCCAAGTTTTCCAAACCGTTCGCATATACCCTCATCACCGACTCTGTCACAATGGACAACGGCAAACGCCTGCCTGTATGCAAAGCCGTACTGCACTTTAATACAAAGAAAGACGAAGAAGTACTGGTAAAAGTGGGTGTATCCGCCGTCGATATCGCCGGCGCACGCAAGAATGTGGAATCCGAAATTCCCGAATGGGACTTCGACAAGGTACGAAAAGATGCCCGCACTGCCTGGAATAATTATCTGTCTAAAATAGACATCACCACTTCCGATAAAGAAGATAAAACCATTTTCTATACCGCTCTGTATCATACGGCCATCAGCCCGAACCTGTTTACGGATGCGGACGGACGCTATCTCGGCATGGATCTCGAAGTACATCAGGGAGATACCATTAATCCGCTGTATACTGTCTTCTCCCTGTGGGATACTTTCCGTGCACTGCACCCGCTGATGACGATCATCGACCCGAATCTGAACAATCAGTTCATCAATTCACTGATCAGGAAACATCAGGAAGGCGGAATATACCCAATGTGGGATCTGGCTTCCAACTACACTGGAACGATGATCGGATATCATGCGGTCCCCGTTATCGTGGATGCCTATATGAAAGGTTACCGCAATTTTGATGCTCACGAAGCATATAAAGCCAGTCTACGGGCAGCCGAATATGACACTACAGGCATCAAATGCCCCGATCTGGTGCTGCCGCATCTGATGCCCAAAGCGAAGTATTATAAAAACGCCATCGGCTACATCCCCTGCGACCGCGAAAATGAATCTGTAGCCAAAGCGCTGGAATATGCCTACGACGACTGGTGTATCTCCATCTTTGCCGAAGCAATGAACGACTTCGAAAACAAAGCAAAGTATGAACGTTTCGCCAAAGCCTACGAGTTCTATTTCGACAAATCGACCCGCTTCATGCGCGGACTGGATTCGAATGGCGAATGGCGCACCCCATTCAACCCGCGTGCCTCCACTCACCGTAGCGATGACTATTGCGAAGGAACCGCCTGGCAGTGGACCTGGTTTGTTCCGCACGATGTGGAAGGACTTGTAAAACTGATGGGAGGCGAGGAGGCTTTTGTAGAAAAGCTGGATTCGCTGTTTACAGTCGATTCGAGTCTGGACGGAGAAACCACCTCGGCTGATATCAGCGGACTGATCGGTCAGTATGCACATGGCAATGAGCCGAGTCATCACGTGATTCATCTGTACAACTATGTGAATCGTCCGTGGAGAACGCAGGAATTAGTGGACAGTGTCTACCGGAGCCAGTATGCCAACAACGTCGACGGGTTGTCCGGCAATGAAGACTGCGGACAGATGTCGGCATGGTACATACTCAACTCGATGGGATTCTATCAGGTATGCCCGGGCAAACCGGTGTATTCTATCGGACGTCCGGCTTTCGACAAAGCTGTGATCAATCTCCCCAGTGAAAAGACATTCAGCATCGTGGTGAAGAACAACTCCAAAAGCAACAAATACATCGAAAGCGTATTGCTGAACGGCAAACCTCTGGACACGCCATTCTTCGGACATCAGGACATTGTAGCAGGCGGAATCATGGAGATCAAAATGACTGACCATCCTACACAATGGGGAAGTAACAACTCTCCTCAATAATCATATAAAAACCATTACTAATCATGAAAAGACTCTTATTGATAGCTTGTGTACTTAGTTGTACGCTATTGTCCCAAGCCAAAGACTGGACGCAGTATGTCAATCCGCTGATGGGTTCCCAGTCTACTTTTGAGTTATCAACAGGTAATACTTATCCGGCTATTGCCCGTCCCTGGGGTATGAACTTCTGGACTCCACAGACAGGCAAAATGGGAGACGGATGGCAATATACCTATACCGCCAACAAAATCCGCGGGTTCAAACAGACACACCAGCCCAGTCCGTGGATCAATGATTATGGTCAGTTCTCGATTATGCCGATAGTGGGCCAACCGTTGTTTGACGAAGAGAAACGGGCAAGCTGGTTTGCACATAAAGGAGAAGTGGCAACTCCTTACTACTACAAAGTATACCTGGCAGAACACGATATAGTCACCGAAATGACACCGACGGAACGTGCCGTGCTTTTTCGTTTCACTTTCCCGGAGAATGATCATTCTTATGTGGTCGTAGATGCCTTCGACAAAGGTTCTTACATCAAGATTCTTCCGGAAGAGAATAAGATAATCGGTTATACGACACGCAACAGCGGTGGTGTTCCTGAAAACTTCAAGAACTACTTTATCATCGAGTTCGACAAACCTTTCACCTATAAGGCTACGGTAGAAAACGGAAATCTGCAAGAGAACGTAGCGGAACAGATGACCGACCATGCCGGAGCGATCATCGGATTCAAAACCCGCAAAGGGGAACAGGTTAATGCACGTATCGCCTCTTCTTTTATCAGCTTTGAGCAGGCTGCTGCTAATATGAACGAACTGGGCAAAGATAACATAGAACAACTCGCCCAAAAAGGAAAAGATGCCTGGAATCAAGTACTGGGTAAAATAGAAGTAGAAGGCGGCAATCTGGACCAGTACCGTATCCCCGAGGCTGCCAAGGCTCTGCAGGACTTCGTCGATGAGATGAGTAACTGGTATGTAAGACGCAGCCGTGAGCGTTTCTGGGCAAAGGGTATGGAGCAGGATAAGATCAATGCCTACATGACGCTGTACACCGCACTGGTGACCATCTGTAAGGCAGCCGCACCCATGATCCCCTTCATGACCGAGGATATTTACCAGAATCTGGTAAGAAGCAATGATGCATCCGCTCCCGAGAGTATCCATCTGTGTGACTTCCCTGTAGTCAACAAGGATCACATCGACAAGAAGCTGGAAGAGGATATGGAAGATGTACTGGATGCTGTAGTTATGGGGCGTGCATGCCGTAACGAGGCTGCCATCAAGAATCGTCAGCCTATCAGCAGAATGTATATCAAGTCAGACTTCACCTTAAGTGAGTTCTACCAGGAGATCATCGAGGATGAGTTGAACGTCAAGGAAGTCGTATTTACCGATGACGTACGTGACTTTACCTCTTACACCTTCAAACCCCAGCTGCGTACCGTAGGACCCAAGTATGGCAAACAGTTGGGCGGCATCCAGAAGCACCTTGCAGCACTGGATGGCAATGCAGCCATGGATGAACTGAATGCAGACGGCGCATTAAAGTTCGATGTAGACGGTGTGGCTGTGGAACTGACCAAGGACGATCTGCTGATCGATATGGCACAGAAGGAAGGCTATGTGTCTCAGGAAGACAACCGGATGACCGTTGTTCTCGATACCAACCTGACACCGGAACTGGTAGAGGAAGGTTTCGTGTACGAGATCATCAGCAAGATCCAGACCATGCGTAAGGAGAGCGGCTTCGAAGTGACCGATCACATCCGCGTATCCATCAATGGCAACGATAAGCTGTCCGAGATCGCACAGAAGAACAAAGAAGCCATCAGCGGCAAGGTTCTGGCTGATGAACTGACAAGCGGTGCGGAATACAGCGTATCGAAGGAATGGAATATCAACGGCGAGAACGCAGTGATCGCTGTGGAGAGAGTATAAAGATAAAGATTCTGCGGTTTTCCGGAAGGGGGACCGCAGAATCTTTTCTGTTTCGGAAAAACATTTACGAAACTTACGAAAACCGGCGAAAACAGTTGGAATGCGCATGGAAGTTTGTTATAATATTACCTGTATTTGGTTAAGAATATGGATGAAATCATAACGCTATCCGGCGCGGAATATCTTGAGAAGAGTACAGTACCGGAGAGGTAATGGAGAGGAGAACATAGGTGAAAAAATCAGTAGCAGCCAGCGAGAAGCCGGTAAAGGCAAAAGAGTTCGACAAGGAGCTCTTCAAGAGAAGTGTGGAATATAATGTGCGCACCCTGTATCGTAAGAATCTGGAAGAAGCAGATGCACAGCAGATCTTCCAGGCAGTATCTTATGCGATCAAGGACCGTATCGTAGAGAACTGGATGGAGACCCAGAAGGCATATGAGAAGGAAGACCCCAAGATGGTCTACTACATGTCCATGGAGTTTTTGATGGGAAGAGCACTGGGAAATAACCTCATCAATTTAAAGGCATACAAGCCCGTAGCGGAAGCGCTGGAAGAGCTGGGACTGGATCTGAACCTGATCGAGGACCAGGAGCCGGATGCAGCACTGGGTAACGGTGGACTGGGACGTCTGGCAGCATGTTTCCTGGATTCCCTGGCAACGCTGGGATATCCTGCATACGGCTGCGGTATCCGTTATCGTTATGGTATGTTCAAGCAGGAGATCCGCGACGGTTATCAGGTAGAGGTTCCCGATAACTGGCTGATGAATGGCAATCCTTTCGAACTGCGCAGACCTGAGTATGCGAAAATTGTGAAATTCGGTGGCTATGTCAGTGTGCATACCGATGAGAACGGCAGAAACGTATTTACCCAGGAGGGCTATCAGTCCGTTAAGGCGGTTCCGTTTGATTTCCCCATCGTGGGTTATGGCAATGGCATTGTAAACACCCTGCGTATCTGGGATGCGGAGCCCGTAGAGTGCTTCCAGCTGGATTCCTTTGATAAGGGCGATTACCAGAAGGCGGTAGAACAGGAGAACCTGGCACGTAACATCGTAGAGGTTCTGTACCCCAACGACAATCACTATGCAGGTAAGGAGCTGCGTCTGAAGCAGCAGTACTTCTTCATCTCCGCATCCGTACAAGAAGCAGTTGAGAAGTACATGAGAAAGCATGACGATATCCATAAGTTCTATGAGAAGGTTACGTTCCAGCTGAACGATACCCATCCTACGGTAGCGATCGCAGAGCTGATGCGTGTGCTGATGGATGATTATTATCTGACCTGGGAGGAAGCATGGGAGATCACCACCAAGACCTGCGCTTACACCAATCACACCATTATGGCGGAAGCATTGGAGAAATGGCCCATCGAACTGTTCTCCAGACTGCTTCCGAGAATCTACCAGATCGTAGAGGAGATCAACCGCAGATTCATCCTTGATATCCAGCAGAAATACAGCAATGTACCCGGCGTGGATGTACAGGAGAAGATCCGCAAGATGGCGATCATCTACGACGGACAGGTGAAGATGGCAAATATGGCAATTGTCTCCGGCTACTCTGTCAACGGTGTGGCAAGGCTGCATACCGAGATCCTGGAGAAGCAGGAGCTGAAGGACTTCTATGAGATGTTCCCGGAGCGCTTCAATAATAAGACCAACGGTATCACCCAGAGACGTTTCCTGCTGCATGCGAACCCGCTGTTAGCTGACTGGGTAACGGCTCACGTAGGTGACGACTGGATCACCGATCTGCCGCAGATCTCCCGCCTGAAGGTATATGCGGATGACAAAAAGGCACAGCAGGAGTTCATGAACATCAAGTACCAGAATAAAGTACGTTTGGCAAAATACATTTTAGAGCACAACGGTATCGAAGTAGATCCCAGATCCATCTTCGATGTACAGGTAAAGCGTCTGCATGAGTACAAGAGACAGCTGCTTAATATTCTGCATGTAATGCACCTGTATAACGAACTGAAGGAGCATCCGGAACTGGATTTCTACCCCAGAACCTTTATCTTCGGCGCGAAGGCTGCAGCCGGTTACCGTAATGCGAAGCTGACCATCAAGCTGATCAACTCCGTAGCGGATGTGGTTAACAACGATCCTGCCATTAACGGCAAGATCAAGGTTGTATTTATCGAGAACTATAACGTATCCAACGCAGAGATTATTTTTGCGGCAGCAGATGTCTCCGAGCAGATCTCTACCGCAAGTAAGGAAGCATCCGGTACCGGTAACATGAAGTTCATGCTGAACGGTGCCCTGACTCTTGGAACCATGGACGGTGCAAACGTAGAGATCGTTGAGGAAGTTGGAAAAGAGAACGCCTTCATCTTCGGACTTTCCGCAGATCAGGTTATCGAATATGAGAACAACTACACCTACGATCCGATGAGCTACTTCATCCACGATCAGGACATCCACAACGTAGTGATGGATCTGATCAGCGGAAGATACTCAAACGGCGACACCATGATGTTCCGTGATCTGTATGACTCTCTGCTCACACCGAAGAATGCTCCGCGCCCGGATATGTACTTTACCCTGGCAGACTTCAAGTCCTATGCGGCAGCACAGGAGCGTGTTGAGGATAAATACAGAAATACTTCTGCATGGGCAAGAAGCGCGATCCTGAATACCGCACACAGCGGCAAATTCACATCCGACCGTACCATCCAGCAGTATGTAGATGATATCTGGCATCTGGATAAGATTACTGTCAGAAAGTAATCGGAATCAAATATAAGTAGTTAGGGGACACCTACTTTTCCGGGAAAAACCGGAGGGGCGGGTGTTCTTTTTTTGATGACCGCTGGAAGGATCTGCATCCCGAAAAATGCCTGCAAAACAGGCATTCTTTTGACATTCTACGGGGAGTGTGGTACACTGTTCGTGTCTATGAACTAAAACAATCTGAAATGTATTGAGGTGAAAAGATTGGATAAAGCTGAATATCAAAGCCGGCTGAAAGAGCTGAACAGTCTGGTAAAAAAAGAGGACTATGAGGGGGCACTTGCAGTTGTAGAAGCCGTTGACTGGCGGCGTGTCAAGAGTCTGCGCACGCTCGGCATGGTAGCGGATGTCTATGAGGCGAACAAACGATATCCGGAGGCGAAGAAGATTCTGCTGATGGCGTATGACCATTCCTCCATCGGAAAGGGCATTCTGTACCGCCTGGTAGAGGTCTCCGTAAAAATGAAAGACTTTGATGAGGCGATTGACTTTTACAACGAGTTTGAAGCAGTCGCACGTCACGATAATTCCCGGTATCTGCTGAAATACAAGATTTTAAGAGGACAGAAAGCGCCGCTTGAGGAGCAGATTTCCCTTCTGGAGGAATACAAAGAGCGGGAATTTACCGAGAGATGGGCATATGAACTGGCAAACCTTTACAGCAAAGCCGGAGCGACGCAGAAATGCATCGATGCCTGTGATGAGCTGATCCTGTGGTTCAGCGAGGGCAAATATGTGACAAAGGCAATGGATCTGAAAATGAAGTACGAGCCGCTGTCACCGTCCCAGCAGATCAAATACGAGCATCGTTTTGACTACAAAAAGAATGAAGAGCCGTCCGAGGATCCGGAAGCACTTGAAGTGCGGTTAGCCGGAGAGAGCGGAGCCGGTGAAATGGCTGCGACGAAAGAGCCGGCAGAGACGCCGGAAGTAAAACCGGTAAACGGCGGTGTGATGAGCCAGTATGTGGCCGGTGAAGAAGAAAAAGAAGCCGGTTCGCCGTACGAAGCATATGAGAAAACACAGCAGGCCGAGGCAGATGCAGAGCAGGTGCAGGAGTACGAAGCACTGCAGCAGACAGAGGAGCCGATCGAGGAGATTCCGGAAGAGCAGGCGTATGCAGACAGCACGCCGACGTACCTTGGAAATACGATCGATCTTCACGCAGAGCTTGCAAAGAGCATCCGCGATGTCTTCTCCTTCCGCGGAAAGAAACAGGAAGAGACGGCAGTCGAGGAAGAGACAAGCGAAGAGCCGGTACAGTACGAAGTAAAAGATCTGGAGCCGGAGCAGCTTGATGTAAACGTAGAGGTATCCCCGGATGCCAACACGACAATCAAGACAAGACCGCAGCCAAAACCGAAGGAAAAAGCCGAGCCGGTAATGCCGAAAGCACCGAAGCCGGAGAAGAAATACGAAGAGCCGGACCTCGAAGCACTGTTCCAGGAGACCGCAGCAAACCTGTCGGAGGAAGTTGCGGAGGAAGAAGCAGAAGAGCCGGCTGAGCAGGCAGCAGAAGCCGAAACCGCAGAGCAGCCGATGGATCCGGAGTCCGAGGCAGAGGCACGGGAAGCGGCAGAGGAGCCGCAGGCGGAAGCTGAGCCGGAAGAAGATGCAGAACCGGCAGATGAAGCGGAAACCGAAGAGATCACAGAACCGGCGGATGAGGCTGAAACCGAAGAAGCTACAGAGCCGATGGATGAAGCTGAGATCGAAGAGATTATAGAACCGGCAGCCGAGGCTGAAATCGAAGAAGCAGAAGTTACAGAACCAGCAGTGGAAGCTGAAACAGAAGCAGCCGAGAAGGCTCAGGCGGAAGCCGAAATTGAGGAAACCGTAGAACCGGCGGAGACGCCGTCCATGGATGCAACGGTTGTCATCCCGGATCTGAAACCGGCAGAGGAGACACGGCCGACCATCGATTTTAGTGAGCTTCAGGCAGCGCTGAACGCAGAAGTGCAGGAAGCTGAAAAAGCATCGGAAATCGAACTGCCGGACGAGCCGGAAACTGCGGAAGCAGAACCTGCTGACGAGCCGGAAAGCGAAACAGAGCCGGAGACCCCGGCCGAGACTGAGCCAGCCGATCCGTTTGAGCCGGCAGGAACCCAGTCGATCGAGATTACCCCGGAGGAAATCGAAATCGAAGTTCCGACCGAGCCAAAGCGTGAGCGCGTATCCGATGCGACGATCAACATGAGCATCGAAAAAACAACGGATGCCACCGTTCAGCTGATCCGCGACAACATTCCGGAAGGAACTGTTGCGAAATCGATTGAAGAGGTGCTCCGCGAGGAGACGCCGGAGGAGGCAAGACTCCGCATCCTGAACGACACCCAGCCGGATAAGCTGAGTGATGAGCAGAAAGCGCTGTTTACTTACTTTGCGAAAGTTCCAGGCATGGATATCCAGATTCTGGATGCAATGCATGGTGTTTATCATTACGCAGGCGACCGTACTTCCCGTCATGGAAACATTGCCATTATGGGCGGATACGGTACTGGAAAAACGAAGCTGTCGGAGGATCTCGTCCGTGCAATCTGTGCTGACTTAAAACTTCCGGCAACGAAGATGGCCCGTCTGGATGCATCTGTTCTGAACAAAAAGGACTGTGCGCAGATTGTTTCAAAGCTGGCGGGAGGTTTCCTCCTGATCGAGCGTGCCGGTCTGATGTACCCGGAGACGATCGAGAAGCTGTCGCAGGCAATGGATTTCCGTACCGACAGTCTGGTTCTGATCATCGAGGATGAGAAGGTCAGCATGAGAGGTCTTCTGCGGAATTACCCTGATTTTGCGAAGAAGTTTGAGACGGTCATTTCGATTCCTGTTTTCACGAACGACGAGCTGGTTACGTTTGCCCGCACGTATGCGCGTGAGAATGGATACAAGATGGACGAGATGGGTGTGCTTGCTCTGTATACACAGATTGGCAACAATCAGAAGGAGGGCGAGCCGATGACGATTTCACAGGTCAAAGATATGGTGGATCGTGCCATCGCCCATGCAGAAAAGGGAACCCGTAAATTCGGAAGACGCATGTCCAGAAAGCATACCGATGCGGACGACCGCGTGATTCTTTACGAGAAAGACTTTGAGTTCTAAATACATGGAGAATTTATGGAGAAAGTAAAACCGTGGCTCGGGGAGCCGCAGAATACAATAGCCGTACTGCAGAAGTACGGCTTTGTATTTCAGAAAAAGTATGGTCAGAATTTTCTGATCGATCCACATGTGCTGGATAAGATTGTAGCCGCTGCAGGTATCGGACCGGACGATTTTGTTGTGGAAATCGGACCTGGTATCGGTACGCTGACGCAGTATCTTGCGTATGCTGCGCGGAGTGTGTGTGCGGTGGAAATTGACAAGAATCTGATCCCGATTCTGGAGGATACGCTGTCGGATTATGATAATGTTGAGGTTATCAACAATGATGTTTTGAAGGTGGATCTGGCGGCGCTGGCGAAGGAGAAGAACAACGGACGGCCGATCAAGGTTGTGGCGAATCTTCCGTATTATATTACGACGCCGATTATTATGGGATTATTTGAGAATCATGTGCCGGTGGATTCGATTACGGTTATGGTTCAGAAGGAGGTTGCGGACCGGATGCAGACGGGGCCGGGATCGAAGGATTACGGGGCGCTGTCGCTGGCGGTGCAGTATTATGCGGAGCCGTATATTGTGGCGAATGTGCCGCCGAACTGTTTTATGCCGCGGCCGAAGGTTGGAAGTGCGGTGATCCGGCTGACGCGTCATGAGGTGATGCCGGTGGAGACGAAGGATGAGAAGTTGATGTTCTCCATTATTCGGGCGTCGTTTAATCAGAGACGGAAGACGCTGGCGAACGGACTGAAAAATTCGGAGCTGCTGCATTTTTCGAAAGAGGAGATTGAGGCTGCAATCACAGCCTGCGGCTGGCCGCTTACGATTCGTGGGGAGGCATTGAATTTACAGGAGTTTGCGCGGTTGACGGATGAATTGTGTAAATAGAGGGGACGCCTCGCCGCCGCCCGTCCGCCCTTGCGTGATGCGCATGGCAGCGGTGGAAAAGCGGGGAAAAGGGCATGAAAAAAAGCACCGTTGGCGAAACAGTGCTTTCTTTCATTTTTATTTTTAAAGGAAGGAGAGCCGATTTTCTAATCGGCAATATGAAAAAGAAAATTGTGTAAATAATGTTGGCATTCATTATTTATGCTTTTAGTATACGGGTAAATTATGTTGAAAGCGTGTTCATGTTGTAAAAAAATCATGAACAAATTGTGACTATTCAGAGCCATGCGAAATTTCAGAACAAATTGCGAATCATGCTTGCATGAATGAGCACTTTTTTCTGAAATTTCATATGGCGAGAAGCCACATCAAGATGCAGCGCAGCGGAATCGAGATGGGGCTCTGAACAGGGACTTATTTCTGAGTTACAGGTCCAGCAGCTTAAAGGTGGAAATTCCGAGGAAGTTCCGGGAGCAGAGGCTGATTCCGCCCATGAGGACGGAGACATCCTGCAGGTGAGCCGGGAGGACGTGGAGGTACCAGCGGAGGCGGTTCTGGATTCCGGAGGTGATTTCGTCGATCAGACCTGGGATGTAGTTGGTGAAGGAGCTGTTGATGACGATGACGTCCGGGTTGAAGGTGTGGAGAACCGTGTTCAGGCTGATTCCGATGTAGTGGGTGAAATCCTGCATTACTTTGCGGGCGTTGGGGTTGCCTTCCTGGTAATACTGGATGAAGCGTTCGACGGAGACGTTTTCTAAGCCTTCGGCGGCGGCAAAATCGTTCAGGACGGCGGCTTCGGAGATGTACTGTTCGAGGCAGCCGTGGTTGCCGCAGGGGCAGGGCCGGCCATCGGGGAAGAGGATGGTGTGGCCGAATTCGCCGGCGTAGCCGTTCTGGCCGGTGTAGAGTTCGCCGTCAATGAGGATTCCCATGCCTACGCCTTCGTGGATGTTCAGGAAGATCATATTTTTAAAGTGCTCTGCGCAGGCGGCTTCGCCGATGACGGAGAGGTTGGCTTCGTTTTCTACGATGACAGGGACCTGAAATTCTTCTTCGAGGTAGTTTTTCAGGTTGGAGTGTTTCAGATCGTAGTAGGGTGTGAATAAAACGAGGTCGTCGCAGACGACGCCGTAGATTCCGATGGAGATTCCGACGAGGCCGCACGGGGTCTTGGGGAGGTCGGATTTGGTTTTGTGGAGGAGGGAAATCAGGTATTCCTCCAGGGAGAGGGATGGATCAATCGGGTATTCTTTTACAGTACATGATTTTCCCTTCAGATCTCCGGTGAGAATGGTGATCTTTTTTACGCCGAGATCGACGGCGATGATGGAACCGCAGCGATTATTAAAAGTAAGCAGAATCGGTTTTCGACCCATGGAAGTTTTTTCGGCGGTAGTAATACGGGTATGTCGGCCCAGGCATCCGCCGATTTCGAGGT
>OGLN01001984.1_pt1 | contig 13436 bp, 1 predicted proteins | sample 1572641 | NCBI WGS metagenome assembly OGLN01 (sample SAMEA2581903, study PRJEB24529) | metagenome | biome: Human gut stool | place: China | collected 2011
ACCACCAGCGGCCATAGGCGACCCATTCGACATTCTCACTATTTGAACTGATGTTCATAGACGTTGTTGTTTTTTCTGTAAACCTAAAATTATAAAGTTTTATACCATCATCGCTGTAGGAACCAACGCAAGAGTAGCTTGTATTGGTAAAGGCCACAGGGAAATTCTGTGTATCATGGCCATTTCCCCAGCAGATCTGTGTTCCGTCTGAAAATCTTACCCAGTTACTGCCGCTTGCTGCTACCGCTGAAGCACCCGCCGGGCCTTGCGGGCCGGTAGCTCCGGTGGGGCCTCTGGCTCCCGTTGCACCGGTGGGCCCTTGCGGCCCCTGCGGGCCAGTGGCTCCGGTAGCGCCCTTCGGCCCCTGCGGGCCGGTATCTCCTTTGTCACCCTTGTCGCCCTTTGCGCCTTTCAGGCTGGCGATCCAGGCGGCTTCACTGCCCGTATATCCTAGCTGAACAGCCAGCGCATAGGCCGACTGGCCATCAAAGGTTCCGGCTTCTTTGGCCTGCCTCACAGCATTGGTGGCCGCATTGGCCGCGTCGGTGCTGGCTTTCTCTGCCCGGTCGGCATCGGCCTTTGCCGCCCCCGCACTGGTGGATGCCTCCCCGGCCTTGGTGGCGGCGGTGGAAGCGCTCCCCGCAGCGTCGGTGGCCTGCTGGGTGGCGGTTTCTGCCGCGGTGGTGGCTGTCCTGGTGGAGTTGGCCACGTCGGTCAGGGTTATGGTGCGGGCCCGTGCGATGTTCTGCAAGGCGGCGGTGTGCTCCGTTTTCGTATCCTGCAGGGCCTGCTTGGCGGCGGTCTCACTGGTCTTGGCGCGCTCCTCGCTGGCGGCGGACTTGGTCTCGCTCAGGGCTGCTGCGTTCTCGCTCTTTTTCGCCGCCTCTTCACTGTCCTTTGCCTTTTCCTCACTAGCCTTGGATGCACTCTCACTCCCGGCGCTTTTCTTAGCGCTGTTCTCAGATGCCTCTGCGCTCTTTGCTGCCGCTTCCTCACTTTTCTTTGCCGCAGCAGCACTGTTTGCAGCCTTTTTGGCATTTTCCCCGCTCACCCGCACGCTTTCTTCCATGCTGGCGGCAGAGTTCGCTGCTTCTTTAGCAGATTTGGCCGCTGCTTCCTCACTGGTCTTGGCCGCGTTCATGCTCTCCAGCGCCTGCTTGGCGTACTTTGTCACCTCGGCCACGAACTGCTCATAGATGCTCGGCGTTATGTTCTCGGTGGTCGTGTCGGTGTCGATGGTGTCATAGCAGGTGTACTTGCCGGGCTTGGTCATGGCAATGTAGCCGCTGTCGTTGATGGCCAGCAGCATCCAGGTGCCCTCTTTTTCCAGTGTCCACCGCCGGTCTACCAGTGCGCTGTTCTGTTCGTCCAGCAGCTGGGGGTCCGGCTTTGTGCCGCTCAGGCGCTGCACATGCAGGGTCACGGTGCAGTTCTTCCACTCTTCCGGCAGCTCAAAGCGGAGCTCGTCCACCTTGGCGCTCCGCACACCGCCCAGATACAGCGTCTCAATGTTCGCCCGGAACGTTGAGCCGTTGTCCTGCAGCTTTCTGATCTTGATATCCAGTTGGCTCACAGTTTCACTCCCTTCACCAATCGGGCGCACTCCTCGATTGAGCCAGAGGTCTCATTTCAGATTCGTGCGCCCTTCCTGCCCCTATCCTATCACGCCCCGCCGGGTGCAACTACCCCGGACATACAAAAGGGAGGCCGCTCACCCCGAACGGTCTCCCTTTCTTCTAAGCAGGGCTCCCCCCAAAAAGAGCAGCAACGTGAACTTGGCTCCCCTACTAGGGGAGCCGTCACGCAAAGCGTGACTGAGAGGTTCACCTCACCCCTGCCCACTCACCCTTGCTGTTTTTTGCCTGTTCCTCCTTTTTTGCCGCGTCCTTCACCCACTGGGCAAAGTTCTTGTTCTCATACATCGGGGTTCCGTCCGCTTTGGTCAGCTTCAGCAGCATCGTTTCCAGGCGCTTGCGGTCGCTGCTGCTGCCCGCCAGATACTCCTCTTTCACCGCGTCGGTGATCTTCGTCTTGATGCTGCCGTCCTCCTTGCCCGCCGTCCGCAGCCGCCGGATCTCATCCTGCACGTCGCTGGTCCTGCCGGTGTCCACCGCTTCAGTCAGGTCATCGTACACGCTGCCCTCGGTGCCGCCCTTGTACAGCTCCTCGGCCTTGCTTTCAATGGCTTCGGTCACAAGGTCGATCACCCATGTCCGCTTTTCCGCGTCAGCTTTGACCCCCTCCCGGATGCCCAGGGTCTCGTACATTTCCCGCACAAGCTGCTTTGTCAGCTCTTGGCGCTGGCTGTCTTTGCCCTCGTTCCGGGCCTGTGCAGCCTGCTCCACCTCCGGGCTGTATTTCTTCAGCCGGTTCTTCAGCTGGCTGGCAATGGTCTTTTCGTCCTTGCCCATGGCTTCCAGCTTCGCCATAGCACCGCTTGCGTTGTCCGTGTCCCCCTCGGCAATGGCGTTGTACAGCCGGTCATACTGCCCGGTGGCGCTCGTCGGAGTCGAGCTGAACGAAAAGCCGCTTCCGCTTGCAATGTCTCGTGCATCTTCCACATAGGCATCAAAGGCATCCAGCATTTTCCGGGCGTTCCCCATAGGCACACCCGCAATTTCAAACCCGTACTGCATCAGGTTCACGCCTGCCTTTCGCAGTTTCTGGTGATACGCTTCCAGCTGTTCCTTCGTCATGTCACCGGTATCCTGCCGGACAAGGCTGGAAAACTTCGTTACTGCTGCAAAAAGGTCATTCACAGCGCTGATGTTGGTTGCACTCACCACATCGTAATCCGTACCGTTCACTGCATTTCCCACAGCGCTGTACAGCTCGCTGCCATACAGGAAGTTGCCCGCAAAGCTTTCCGTGTACAGATTCAGGAATCGCTTGCTCACGCTGGCCGCGGTCACATCTCCGTTCTCGTCCTGCTCTCTGTCCCACCGGTGCAGCAGGAAGTCCGCACCGATCTTCATCAGTGCAAACACAGCAGTCTGGGTGATCTGGCTCACAATGGCCCGGTTCAGGTTCTTTCCAGCCCGCTTCACTTCTTCTGTTGTCTCGCTGCTGTGTGCAGCCTTGTCCCGTGCTTTCTGGGCGTTGTAGTCCATCACCGCATCGGCCAGGATGCCGTAGTTCTGGAAACGCTGGGTCGTGAACATGGTCAGGGTCTTGGTCATTTGATCCGGGTTGCGCTGGATCCCCGCACGCTGCATGGTGGTGTAGTTGGGCTGGGTCTCCTCAATGACCCGCTGATACATCTTGTTCACGGCTTCCCAGTAGGCTTCGCTGCCTTTCGTGGCTGCACCCTCTGCAAACTCATTGGTATGGTGCTCCACATACCGCTTGGAGCCTTCCCACAGTGCCGCTACCGTGATCTCGTCCATGCTGTTGATCCAGCCGGTCACCCACTTGGGCAGCTTGTCCATGGTCTTTTCTGCCGCGCCCTGGCTCACGCCAATGCTGGCAAGCTCACCCCGCTGGCTGCCCCGCAGTCGGTATCGCAGCAGCACATCCCCGTGCTGGGCAATTTCCTGTTCCAGCGCTGCCCGCTGCTTGCCGGAGAGGTTCTTCACAAACGGCACCACCGCCGCCATGGTATCCGCACCCAGTACCGCGCCCGCCGTTGGCAGAGATGCCGCCTGCGCAATGGCCACACCAGGGTTCAGCGTCAGGATCGCGCCCGCATAGTTGCCGCGCAACCTGTCCAGCACTTTGGTCATTGTGGTCGAGCGCTTTCTTTGCGTGGTCTGCAGGTCGGTCAGCAGGTCATCGATGTAGTTCGTCGCGCTCTGGCCCCACTGCTCTTTCAGGATACCATTTTTCAGCATCTTGATGCCGTCCTCGGTCTCAATGCCACTATTCAGCACCTTCTGCACATCCCGGATGGGTGCCGCCAGTCCGGCGTAGGCTGCCGTGTCCCGCAAACTCCGCTGCACCACGCTGCTGCACTCCTCCAGCAGGATGGGCATCTGGCTCTTGACACGGTTCTTCAGGAAGCCCCGGCCCTCAATGGTGGCATCCAGTTTCACGCCCTCGATCTGGGTCGCCAGCGCCGTCTTGTCCACCGCAATGGGGTAATAGTTTTTCACGGTGGCCCGCTGGTAACCCAGCAGCTTCATGCTTGTCTCGTTGATCAGGTTCGTGGTGTAGCTGCCGAAGAAATTCTTCATGTCCTCGCACCAGGCCCGGTCGTAGTCGGTCATGGCCTTCTCCACGGCCTGGATCACGGTGTCGGCCATGGGGTTTCCCGTGCTGTCCGTCAGCATCCCGATCTTTACGGTCTGGCCCTTCTGGTAAGCCTTCTCAATGTCGCCCCTGTTGTACTCCTCCGCATCCGGGATCGTCAGGCCGCCGTTCAGCAGGTGCTCCCGGCTGTCGGCGTTCTGCAGGTGCATGTACAGGCTGCACAGCTGGGCGTGGGTCAACGGTGCAGCCCGACCCTTGCTGTCCTTCAGGCCAATGTCCACCAGCTCCGCGCCCGGACCGGCGAATTTTTCCATCTGTCTCAGGTTCGCCTTGCCCGTCACATTGTCAAAGAGCTTCGTTCCCTCCACAGTGATCCGGGTCTGTTCCCGCTGGCCGTCATTCAGCATGGTGCCCAGCTTCTCCATCTGGCTGTTCTTTGCGTAGCCGCCCAGCATCCGGAACACACGGGTACCGCCCAGCATATCCAGATTATACCTCGTCAGCATCCGCCGGAATTTTCCGTCATTGCCCTTGCTCTGGCGCACCTCTGCAGCCGCCTCGTTGGCGATCTTGTCCACCGCTTCGGCTTTCTGCAAGCTCAGGGTCTTGTTTGCCGTCCGGATCACATGCAGTGTGCTGGTCGTAATGGCTTTCAGCATCCGCATCTGGTCCACCGTCATGGGCAGATAGGTGCGGTTCTCGGTCTCCCGGATCCGCTTTCTCAGCCGGTCGCGCAGCATCTCGGCCTTTTCGCTGTCCGGCAGTGCCTCGGCCTCTGTCAGCTGCTGGTTCAGCCGGTCAAGCTGGGCCTGCTTGCTGGCATTCAGGTCAGCCTGCAGGGCATCGATCAGGTTGGCAATACCGCTCTGTTCCCAGTCATTGCTCATCTCCGTCACCACCGGGTGGTTTGCATCCCCGTATTCGGCCCGGATGCTGTTCGCCAGCGCATCCAGCCGGTTCACGGCATTCTGGTTCAGCAATGTCATGTCCGCCAGCTTTGCCACTTCCAGCGCCCGCAGGATCAGCCTGGGCTGCACATATTTGTCCTTTGCAGGCCGCAGCACCAGCTGGTTCAGCTGGGTGGCATTGGCCCGGATGCCCCGCCGCAGCTCGTCCTTCTGCCGACCGTCCCGGGCTTTCTGTACCCGCTTCTCAGCCAGCTTCTTGGCGATGGCAATGTCCTCATCCCGCTGCTGCTGGGCTGCAGTGATGGCGATTGCGTTTCGCTCCGCCTGCTTTTCCTGCCACGCCTGTGCCTTGCGCTGATTTTCTTCCTCCCATTCCAGCAGTTCGTTTTCCTGATGGATCAGCTGCCACTCTGCCCGATCAGCCCGGCGCTGTTCTCCTGCCACCTGGTGCGAAAGGTTCCAGTTCTCCCGCTTCAACTGTTTGTTTTCCAGCCGGATCTCGTCCAGCATCTGCTGGCGTTCTTCCTTCAGCCGCTTCTTTTCGGCCTTCCACTCCCGTTCGTAGGCTTCCTTCAGCACGTCCAGCTTTTCGGCCATGTCGCCGTAGTTGGTGATGTCCAGCCCCAGCGTATCCAGATTCTGATCCAGCAGCTTTTCTGCTTTTTCATTCCGCTTCTGCTGTTCTGTCCACTGCCGCAGTGCTTCATCCCGGCTTCCGTTCCGGCTGTTCTCATACATCCTCCGGTTGAACTCCCGGTTCTGCTCCTTCTGCACCTTCCGCAGGTCCTTCAGCGCCTGCTCCGCGTTCTCCTCGCCCACGGCAGCAGCCACAGCCTGGCGCTGCCAGCGCTGGAACCCGTCAAAGATGGCCTGTGCATCGGTCATCTCCGGCACGTTCAGGATATCGCCCAGCATCCGGTCGGCCAGCTCCACTTTGGCATCCTCGTACTCGGCAGCATCCGCAAATCGGCTCATCATCCTGGGCTTGATGGCATCGTGCACGTTCATCAGCACATCCAGCCACTCGGTGCTCTCCATGCTGGCCGCGCCGTCCACGCCTGCCGCCTGGGCCGCGCCCCGGAACAAGGCCGCTGCCCCTTCCTTGGTGCCGCCCATGGCCCGTGTGTCGTTGACGATGGATTCATACACTTCCGCCGGGTTGCCGTCCCGCACACCCTCTGCCTGCCGCAGCTTCACACCGTGCCGCCGGGCCTCCGCCACCGCTTCGCTCCACGTCCCGTACCGCTTCACCAGCTCCGCCTTGGCCGGGCCGTCCTTGTTCACCGTGTAGCTCAGGTCGTGGTATTCCGGGTACTCGTCCCACAGCTCGGTGTTCCGGTAGGTCGCCCCGCTCAGTATTTCATCTGCAATGGTCTCAGACAGCGCGCTGGCCTTGCTCATGCTGGCCCCGTCCGCCGTCATGTACTCCACCAGCGCCCGGGTCTCTCCGGCAATCTTCGTCCGGTCGGCCCTGCTGCCGTTGGCCTTTGTCCACCGCACCGCCAGCCCGTCAATGGAATCCTGGCTGATCCGCACACCGTGGGTCACACCCATCATCTGGGCCAGCGTTTCCATCGCCGCGCTGTTGTCCGCAATGGCCCGGCTTGCCTGCCGCTGGGTGTTCTTCCGCGCGTCCCGTTCCGCCTGTTCGGCCAGCTGGAAACGGACATTCGGCACCTTGTTCAGCAGGGCCGTGCGCTGGGCATCGTCCCCGGCTTTGTAGAGCTTCACGTCAATGCCGGTCTCTTTCAGGCTGTCGATCAGGGTGCTGCTGGTGTTGTCGGGCAGGATCGCCGCCCGCACCTCATCAAAGCCCACGGCCCGCTGGGGCTTCGCTTCAAAGTACCCGGTGGGAATAGCAGCCACGTTCTTGTACAGGTTCAGGATCATCTGGGCCGTGTCCTTGCCAATGGTATACCCCTCTTTTGCAAAGGCCTTTCCAATGGCTGCCGCCGTCTGTTTTCCCTGTGCGGCCCGCAAAAGGATGCCGCCCAGGATTTCCCGCTCTTCAAAGCTGTTGTCTGCATGGGGCGTAGTCTCTCTCCGCAGCTTGTCAAGGATATCGCTGATCTGGTCATCTGCCTTTTCCAGCAGCGCCTTGTACTCTTCTTCCGGTATCTGCTGCAAGCGGCCCTTGTCCGCCCGCACTTCGTCCAGGTTCTGGTACTCCGCCGTGGCCGTGCTCATCAGGGTGCTGGCCGAAAGGCCCCATGTATCCTGCCCTCGTGCATTCTGAGCATTCATAGCAGCCACAAGGTTTTCCAGCGTGTAGCTGTTGTGCAGCTGGGCAAAACTGCGCTTTATCCCTGCCGGAGTAAAACGGTCTTTTCCGTTTCGGATTCCCTTCTGTCCTAGAACATTTCCCAACTGGTCATACACCCAGTTCTTCACATCTTCTGCCGGAGCTTCCTGCCGGATAGCCTCCCTGGTCGCTTCCACATCCATCGCCTGCTTTCCGGCATTGGTATCGGTCAGCATTTTGTAGGCGTGCTCCAGCATCCCATACAGTCGTCCACGGTTGTCATTCCGCATCTTGTCAATGCGCATTTGCCAACGCCGGTTCTGGCCCTCCAGCTGTCCGTGAGTATACTTTTCTTCCAGTGCGTCCGCCGCTTTATCTGCCAGCTGATCCAACTGGTCAAAGTCACCACCCTCGAATGCAGCTTTGATTTCATCCGCGCCAATGTGTTCGATCACCTTTTCCATGGTATCATTGCCCAGGCTGTCGAACTGGTCCCGTTCTGTCTTATACACCGGCTCCACAGTCTTACCTTTCGCTTCCAGATAGGCCAGCTGCACTGCCGTGTTTTCCTCCAGGCGCTGGGCAAGCTCTGCCCGGTCGGAGCTGCTCGTCTCTTCAATTCCAAGGCGCTGTAACGCGGCGCTGTTCGCAAATTTTCCTTCAAACGCATCTTTGCTTGCCGAATCCACCTTGCTTTCAAAGTCCCGCATCGCATCGTAATTCACTTCAAACTCCACATTGGGCCGGGTGGGTGTCCAGGCATCCGAACCATAGATACGGTTTGCCCGGTTCACCATGGGGTCAATGGTATCGGAGTTGAACACCAGCGAGATGGGGCCATACTTCGTGTGGCCTTCCTTTGCCTTTACCACTGCAATGGAAGGCGACGGCATCCCGCCCAGTTCCAGCGCCTCTTTCAGGTTCTCTTCGGTCAGGTTATGCACGGCCACAAGGTCTTTGTTCTGGTCCACCTCCACCGGAGCACTCAGCTGGAACCGCACCGATTTCTTCACAGGTTCGCTGTTTCCCTTGCTTTCGGCATTTTCTTGTGCTATACTGTTTTTAGCAGGAAAGCTCGGGCGTTCACCGCCCTCCTCGGTTTTGAGTACCGTGTCAGCGCTTTCCTGATAAATAGAACCCTCCGACCCTCTGCTCCCCGAATCTTCGGATTCCATGTGGGCTTTGCCGGAGGGTTCCGTAAAACCTCCTTGCAGACTACTCCTTGAATCTTTGGATTCTACGTGGGTACGCATGGAGGTTTTATTATTTGTAGATTTTATATCTACAATATCATAGAAAATCTCCCGGTCATTTGCTTTGAAGGCAGTCAGAACATCAGCTTCATAGGCATTCTGCCCAACCACAATTTTGATTTTTCCACGGTTGAATGCTTCCGCATTCTTGTGGTTTGCAGGTTCTCTGTAGACTTCATCTGCGGTTTTAATAATTTCATCCAGATTTGCAGCCATCCGCATTTTATCTGCATACGTTTCTTCGTTCGTTCTCTGAAGCGCCATTGTGGATTTAGAACGGACAAACTCACTTCTTCCATCTTTATGGTTCAAAATTGTCCAGCCGTTCCGCTCAAAGCCATTCGGATACCGTTCTTTGATGGCCTGCTTCACTACGGTTTTCCAATCTTCCTGTGGAACACCGTTCAGGATATCTTCATCAATTTTGATGTAGCTCTCTCCGTCGGCATCCTTCTGGATCGAAAAACGAATACTGCGTCCTTCCGCCGCGCTCTCTGTCTTGAGGGCAGCGGCGTTTTCTTTTGCACTGCGCAGGTTATCCATCGCTTTTTCAGCGTGGGCAAAGTATTCGTCCTGCAAAATTCTGCGCTCGTTCTCGGCCAGGCGCTGGGCCTTCAGGGCCGCCCGGTTGTCGGGGTCAAGGGTCAGCACTTCCTTGGCCCGGCTCACAATGCCGTCCAGCATCTCCTTCACCCGGTTCATCACGGTGCGGATGGTTCCGGCCCTGCCGCTGTTCTTCTCGGCCTGCCCGCGCTGGAACTCTACCCAGCGCTTGAAATCGGATTCATTGGAGAAGATGCCCCGCCAGGCATCGCCCACCAGCTCCTCGGCAGCTTCCTCATAGGTCAGATTCTGCTGGGCATAGTCGGTCATCTTCTCCCGGATCATCTCGTCCACGGTCTCAAAGCCGCTGCTCCTGGCCAGATACAGCAGGGCATGGTCCTGCAAGGTCTTGGCTCCCTCGCTGTCCAGTGCGTTGTACCAGTGGTAGTCCTCGTGCAGCACCGTGCCGAACGTATCCTGTGCGCTGTCTCCAAAGAAGATCCGTGCCGTCTCCGTGTCCACATAGGCCCGCACCCGGCTGTCTGCCTGTCCTGCACCGTTCTGCAGCACGTTTTTCATAACCGCCGTGGTGCCGGTTGCCGCCGCGTTCAGCTCGATCACCTGGCTGCCTGCGTCGTTCGCGTTGCGCAGGGTTCCCTTGTAGATGGTCTCACCCCTGCCCGTCAGGCTCTGTTCCGTCAGAGTGCCGCCCAGCCGGCTCTTGGCCCACCGGGTCTCTGCCGCATCCCTGCCGTAGGTGTAGGCGATCTCCAGCGCGTTCCGGCCCTTGAGGTTGCCCAGCACATAGTTCACGTTGGCCGCCATGCCGCTGCCGGTGCCCGCCAGCTCCAGCGCCTGGTCAAAGGTCTTCACGTCCTCCATCTGGCCCAGCCGGTACAAAGTGGATGCTGCCGCCGCATAGCGGTCACTGTCCACGCCTTCCGGCTGTTTCCAGCTGATCTCCTGCGCCGCCTTTTCGCCCACCTTCCAGCTTCGCAGCACCTGCTCCGTCCGGGCCTGCTTCTGGCCCTCCGTCCTCGGTGCTTCCATGCCGTAGGTCTCCCGCATCGGGCTGCTGCCGCTGTCCATCCCGTCAAGGGTGCTTTCTTCCACAGGGACCGACTGCATCACAGCCTGCCGGTCAGCTCCATTCTGCGCAGTCAGACCAGTGTTTTCCGCACTGCCAAGGGCTAACGGGTTGCGACTGTCAGCGCTTATGCGATGACTGAGGGGTTCTGCGCCGTCCGCCGCTGTTTCCGTGGGGCTTTCCACACTTTCCCCAGCGTTCTCAACAGCATTCTGCTGGCTGCGCTGTGCCGCCACTTCCCGCAGCATCCGCCGGGTAGCCGCAGCCGTGCTCGGCAACTTCACCCCATAGGCTTCCTCAAAAGCCGCGCGGTTTGCCTCGTTTCCGGCCTCCGGGGTGAACAGCCTGATGGTCTTGCCTGTCAGGCTGTCACCGGCCGCCGCTTCTGCAAACGTCTGCACAGCCAAGTTGTCCGATATGGCAGCAGTTTCTGCACTGTTGCCCTCAGCCGCAGGGCCCGCCGCTTTCAGGTCAGCAGAGCCTTTTTCAGTCCCATCAGACTCCACCGACATGCCAAGGGCCCCACTATTAGGGGGGCTGTCAGCGCTCACGCGCTGACTGAGGGGTTCCGGTTCCCGCGCCAGCTCCTCCCGGCGCTGGTAGTCTTTCAGTGCCTGCTCGTATTCGTCCTGAGCGGCATACCGCTCCACGTTGCCCCGCAGGCTGGAATCTCCCGCGTTCATCCTGGAAAGCCCTGTACCCACAGCGCCGCCCAGTGCACCGGACGCGCCGCCGGTCAGCCCCGCTTCCAGCGCCTGAACCAGCGTGTCCGTGGTAAACATGGTCTGGGCAGCTTCGCTGTCTCCCAGGGCCGCATCAATGGCCTTGTCGGCGTAGGTCTCCACAAAGGCCTGCATGGCGTTGTCAATGCCGCCGGAAATGGCGTTGGCAATGGCCGGATGTGCCGCCGCAAAGGCCGAATCCCCAGCCAGCGCCCGGATCTTGTCTGCCACAGCTCCCGCCACGGAATTTCTGGCGTAGTCCGCGCCCATGGTTCTTGCCAGATCAGCCGCACCCACGCTGTTGATGGCCCATCCTGCGCCAAACTTGGCCACACCGCCCGCCAGCGCTTTGCCTGCGCTTTCGCCCTTGGCCGCGCTCTTGCCCATGGCATCCGCAGCGCCCTGGGCACTCAGCACCGGCAGCACCGCCGCCGGGTTGATGGCAGCCACTGCAAGGTTCTCTGCCGCGCTGGTCGCCACGCCCTGCACAGTCCGCTGCACATCGGTCAGGCCGCTCTGGGCCGCTCCCGTCAGCTGCTGGCCCCGGTTGTACAGCTGGTAGCCCACGCTCTTCTCCGTGTCGATGCCCTGCTTTGCAGCCTGCATCCTGGCCCGCATCGCCGCAACTTCTTCCCTGTTCCACCCTGCTTTCACAAGATCTTCATCCGTGTAAGCACCGTTGGTTCCGTCCACCCGCTGGATCGCTTCCACAAGCCGCTCGTTGTGGTCGTTGTCCTTCAGCGCCTCCAGCGCATCCCGGTTCTTCTTTGCCTGCACCAGATACTCGCCCGCCAGCAGCGGAGCCGCTGCCACCGTGTCCGCAACGCCGCCCACGGTGTTTGCCGTCCGCCGGGCCAGCTGCTTCCACTCCGGGATTTCTTCCATAGTGTCCAGATACTCCCTGGCCTGCCGGATCTCCGTGTCCGTGTACCCCAGCTTTTTCAGGTCCGCCGTGCTGTAGGTGTTGCCCACCTTCCCCTTGATTCCCGTGGTGCGGAAGGGGTCGATGCTACCATCCCCGGCGCTGGCCCCGTTTCTGCTGGTGCCGGTCTCGGCATAGCTGGTATAATTGCTCTTCTTTTCCAGCAGCTTGTTCATAAGCTCCTGATTCCGAGGCTGGTCAAACCACTGGTTGGCCTGGTCAAAGGCCTCCGGCTGGCTGTACTCCGCATAGCTGTTCTTCAGCTTCTGGGCCTGCTGTCCGTACCACGTTCCCAGAGTATTCCCCGCCGGGCTCACTGTCACCTTCTGCCGGTTCAGCTCGTCGCTCCGGCTGTCCATGGCATCCGCAAAGCCCAGGTTGTTCCTTGTCCGGTAATCCTCCAGCGCCGTGGAATACAGGTCGGTGCCCGTCTGTCGGCTCGTTGCTTCCTGCTGTTTTTGTGCACGCAGGGCAGCAGCGCTGCCCTTTGCCCAGCTTGTTCCCGTACTGCCAAGGTCTAACGGGTTGCGACTGTCAGCGCTCTTGCGCTGACTGAGGGGTTCTGCCCCGCCCGCTGCTGTTGCCATCACAGTCTTTTCCTGCCGCTCTTTTTCATTGCGGTTCCGCAGCGCAGCAGCACTTCCCGATTTCCATGCCATCCTGTTTCCTCCTTAAAATCCAGCGTTCTGCATTGCCCTGTCGATCACATCGTCCGATGCACCCAGATTCATCAGCCGACTGGCGATGGTATTTGCATCCATTCCCTGTTCCTTCCACCCCTTTGCATAGCTCAGGGCGTTGCTGTACGGCATTCCGGTACTCTTACCCGTGCTCCCTCCCGTGGTTCCCCCGGGCAGGGCCCACTTGTTCGGATTCGCCAGCGGGGCGATCAGCCCGCTGCCAGTTCCGGTCGCTGCTGTTGTGCCCGTGTCACCGTCCGGCAGCATTCCGGCGCTGGCCAGAATGTTCGCATAGACGCTCTTGGTTGGGTCATCATCCTTCAGGCTCTGATACTTACCCAGCGCCGTCAGCAGTTGGCTGTTTGTCCACCCGCTTCCGCTCTTGCTGGAGCCGCCGGAACTTCTCGAACTTCCTCTGCTCTTCGTAGCTGCCGCCTTTGCCAGCTGGGTCGCCAGCTGACGGTTTGCAATGGTGCCATAGGAACCGGCTGCATTGCTGTCCAGCCCGTACATCTTCAGCAGGTTGGCCGCTGCTTCCTGATTTCCGCTTGCCACCAGAGAAGCCGCGGTGCTCAGAACACCAGCCTGATCGTCCCGGGTCACCGGTGCGCCGGTGTAGTTGGCAAAAGCGTTTGCGTTCAGGCCGTACCGGTTCAGCACGTCGCTGGCCGCATCCCCAGCGCCCTGGGTGTACAGGTTGAACGCCTGCTGGTAGGCGTTCAGGGCATCGCTCTGGTCGGTGCGGTTCTTGTTGTACTCCCACTGTTCCCGGGCAAAGTCATTTTCCCACTGCTGCTGGGTGTACCCTTTGTACCCATCGTAGGCTGTCAGGGCCGCCGGGCCGATGTTCTTTACCGTGTTCCAGAGGTTGTTCCAGTAGTTGTCGTTCTC
>OGLN01001985.1_pt1:0-2500 | contig 13435 bp, 10 predicted proteins | sample 1572641 | NCBI WGS metagenome assembly OGLN01 (sample SAMEA2581903, study PRJEB24529) | metagenome | biome: Human gut stool | place: China | collected 2011
ACTCTTTCCCTACACGACGCTCTTCCGATCTGGACTTTTCTTATTTCTATTTTATGATTGACCAATATAAACATCAACAACTTCAAATTGGACTCGTTTCCCCTCAACAAATAAAGGCTTGGGCTAACAAAAACCTACCTAATGGAGAAGTCGTTGGCGAAGTCACAAGGCCCTCTACTTTTCATTATAAAACCGATAAACCAGAAAAAGATGGATTGTTTTGCGAAAGAATCTTTGGACCCATAAAAAGCGGGATTTGCGCTTGTGGCAATTCTCGAGCGAGCGGAGCTGAAAACGAAGACGAAAGATTTTGCCAAAAATGCGGGGTAGAATTTGTGGATTCTCGGATACGAAGATATCAAATGGGATACATCAAACTCGCATGTCCCGTGACTCATGTGTGGTATTTGAAAGGTCTTCCTAGTTATATCGCGAATCTTTTAGATAAACCTCTTAAGAAGTTGGAGGGCCTAGTATACGGCGATTTCTCTTTTGCTAGGCCCAGCACTAAAAAACCCACTTTTTTACGATTACGAGGTTTATTCGAAGAGGAAATTGCATCCTGTAACCACAGCATTTCTCCCTTTTTTTCTACCCCAGGCTTTGCAACATTTCGAAATCGGGAAATTGCGACAGGAGCAGGTGCTATTAGAGAACAATTAGCAGATTTGGATTTGCGAATTATTATAGAGAATTCTTTGGTCGAATGGAAGGAATTAGAAGACGAGGGGTATAGTGGAGATGAGTGGGAAGATAGAAAAAGACGAATAAGAAAAGTTTTTTTGATTAGACGCATGCAATTGGCGAAACATTTTATTCAAACAAATGTAGAACCAGAATGGATGGTTTTGTGCTTATTACCGGTTCTTCCTCCCGAATTGAGACCTATTGTTTATAGGTCTGGAGATAAAGTAGTGACTTCAGACATTAATGAACTTTATAAGAGAGTTATCCGTCGGAACAACAATCTTGCCTATCTATTAAAAAGAAGTGAATTAGCGCCAGCAGATTTAGTAATGTGCCAGGAAAAATTGGTACAAGAAGCCGTGGATACACTTCTTGATAGTGGGTCCCGCGGGCAACCGACGAGGGATGGTCACAATAAAGTATACAAATCACTTTCAGATGTAATTGAAGGTAAAGAGGGAAGGTTTCGCGAGACTCTGCTTGGGAAACGGGTCGATTACTCGGGGCGTTCTGTCATTGTTGTGGGTCCTTCGCTTTCATTACATCAATGTGGATTACCTCTAGAGATAGCAATAAAGCTTTTTCAGCTATTTGTAATTCGCGATTTAATCACGAAACGCGCCACTTCTAATGTAAGGATTGCTAAAAGGAAAATTTGGGAAAAAGAACCCATTGTATGGGAAATACTTCAAGAAGTTATGCGGGGACATCCTGTACTGTTAAATAGAGCACCTACCCTGCATAGATTAGGCATACAGGCCTTTCAACCCACTTTAGTAGAGGGGCGTACTATTTCTTTACACCCATTAGTGTGTAAGGGTTTCAATGCGGACTTTGATGGAGATCAAATGGCTGTTCATCTACCTTTATCCTTGGAAGCTCAGGCAGAAGCCCGTTTACTTATGTTTTCTCATATGAGGACATTTGGCGATAAGCTTGTGCCTGTTTGGAGAGATCATCATAAATTATTAAAGTATGCCGTTCGCGGTACATAAAATACTCAGCCAGGGCTGCTCCCGTATAAGGAGCGAGGTATTGTAATGTAGCAGGTGAATCCGCCATTTCAGCTACTACAATAGTGTATTCCATGGCCCCCTCCTCATGGAAAGTAGTTACTACTTGAGCTACGGAGGATGCTCTTTGACCGATAGCTACATAAACACATATTACACCTTGCCCTTTTTTCTTGAGAATTGTATCTGTGGCTACTGCTGTTTTGCCAGTCTGTCTGTCCCCAATAATGAACTCTCGCTGACCGCGCCCTATAGGGATCATCGAATCGATAGCAATAAGCCCTGTTTGAAGAGGTTCGTATACGGAACGCCTGGAAATTCTACTTGGAGCAGGAGATTCAATTAAGCGAGATTCGGAAGCTACAATTTCGCCTCTCCCATCAATAGGTTTAGCCAGAGCATTTATAACACGACCCAAGTTATATACGCTCACGGGTATCTGAGCAATTCTTCCTGTTGCTTTTACAAAACTTCCCTCTTGATGCTAAACCATAGCTCTAACTGAGTAAAATTCCACAATTTCTAAGAACGATATGCTTTTTTGCATTTTCCACTGTGAAAGCTTCTCTCAATCCCTCCCTAGTCCTTTCTTTCCTGGGCACAGGCTTACCTGGTTGACCGCCCACATTCATTCATTGTTCGTTCTGTTGTGGAATCGAACCACAGAGCTAGCGCAATTGGGATTTAGAGTCCCATGCGTGAAACTAAAGAGGATTTTCAGTCCTCTGCTCTACCAGCCAGAACCTAGAAGGACACTTCACACCCGATTTGACACAGCTAGACTGGAAACACTGCTTGTC
>OGLN01001985.1_pt1:7500-13435 | contig 13435 bp, 10 predicted proteins | sample 1572641 | NCBI WGS metagenome assembly OGLN01 (sample SAMEA2581903, study PRJEB24529) | metagenome | biome: Human gut stool | place: China | collected 2011
GCATTTCATCGACCAACTTTTCAATGGCTGCCTTTTGATCGTGCGAGTATCTATACGGCCTGAGATTAATCGGCTCAGCTCCCTCCAGAAGAGGTATTACATGATCATGGGTCTGGTGGTAACTCTTTTGGCTCATTGAAAATGTCAGAGTCTCGGGTAAGTAACTTATTCATACTGTTAGGTATTCTGGTTTCTTTGCTGGTGGCATTCACTGGAAAAGCTTGCACGAGCATACAAATCTCTCCTTGTTGTAACTGCACCCTTCCTCTTTCTACTGACCTCCTTGTCTGATCCTGAATTCCCTTTCAAACTACTTTCTTGCCTTCCTTGACCAATGTTATGGATGGTGCACTGGTTGATAAAATAATTGGCCCTTCCTTCTTATAGCAACAAAATCAAATCTCCCCCTCATCCGAAAAAAACGAGTATTATTTCTCAGCTGGCAACAAAGAAACGCCTAGCAGAAGAAAGTAGTTATTCTTGCATCTCTGCTACTAGGAAAGTAAGTCATTGACAAAGGACCCAACCCTTCTGAATTCGCTGAGCGAGACCTAAGATCGGAATGAACAGCAGTCGAAACCCTGAGCCCATCGTGTCTGCCAGCTATGCAATGGCTCTACTTGAGATTCCGTAGGGAGAGCAGTCGCTAACCTTTCCTTCGGTCAATCACGAGAAATTTGCGAATCGAATCCGTTGTCATTAGAGTGATCAACTATATACGCTAATTATTCAAACAGATGCTCTCCGGTGGAAATGAACCACGAGAGACTAAGCCCTGCCGATAGCAGTAGAAGCGTTAGCCACAGAGTGACTTTTTAATTGACACCCACTAGTGGTCAGTTTCTACTTCCAAGTTGACTGGACCAGGTACCACATTTACCATAGGATATGCTTATCTGACGAGGTCCCTCGAGTCATCTCTGCCACTTGGAATTGCTTATGAGCTGTTCTTAAATGCTCTTCTTGGTATGAAATTGCCTACCTTCCTTAAGTCTTGCTTTCCCGAGAGCCCTCATTTCATAAAATTCCACTGGCCAGTTAATTCATTATGCTTATTTTTCAATGAAAGTTGCATCCGAACATGTTTCTCAACACGAAAAAGAAAGTCATATTGAGTTGTTAGAGAAATCAAGTTATAGCCAAAATAGTGTACCATCACATGGTTTTGATACTAAGCAGGAAAGTATAGGAATGCAATGAGGAAAGACAGATAAACACATCGCCTCGTTTAATACTTTCAAAGCATCAGTTGAATGACTATTCTGCTCCATTCGGAAATACGCAAAAGTATGTCCCTTATTTGAGATCTCTTAAGATCAGCTATTTGCTAATATGATAAAGGTGGACGCTGTACTTGTCTGAAAACAGAAACTATGATGATTCACATTACTGGCTTGCTGTCCTTTGGCGGGAAAGCTAACAGGTGAACTTGCTCAACATAAAGTGGAAGGAAAGTGTAGTAGAGATATTACTCGCTGTCTGAGAAGATCTACTTGAGACCTCTGAACCAACTTCATTCCACAGGAACGAAAGCTGAATGAAAGTACTCAAGCTTCAAACTCCTTGCTAACCGATAAAAGGAATCAAGCTTCAAGGACTATATGACTAGCTCTTCCACATCCTCGCCACCATTCATAAGGCTTTCAAGGAATATTGAGATATCTACAGAAAAGAGAAACAAACATTCTCAGTTGGTCCACTATTAGCGAGGCCTAAAGTCTTCACTTCATCAGTCTAGGAATAACACTAAAGTAGCACCCCTCACTACATTCTTGTTCACTGAACATAGATCTCTAAAGAACAGTGCACTGGTACACGATATGATCTGTCGTCATGACCCATGAACTGAGCTTCTCACTAATCGAAATGGTCCTCTCAGCATGTTTCAAGGGAAGCAAGAGATCGTTTTCTCAGGATATTAGTCACCCAATCTTCCCAATAGTATTCCTTAACTCATGAATTGATACACTTGTTCATTCTCTTTCTATTTCCACTGGTTTCTTTTGTTCACTTGCAATGCGGCATTTGAATCCATTTTACTCCACTTCTCTCTCTTTTCTTCCTGATGAGGGTGATGTACTCCGGGTACCTGATCATCATGACTGGAATTCCAGAGGATTCCTTGAGTACTCGTTACTTCGAGGTCAAATGGTGCGATGGTATTCATCCAAAATAGGAAACTGGTAGCGACTTGCATTTGATGGACTCTTCCTTCCTGTAGGAATAGGGGAGAGTGGTAACGTGAGCCACCTTTCCTTTATACAGCAGTAATAGCACATGCAAGTTCCTAGGGTCTATATAGCTAGTCAAGGATCATAAAACAATTAGCAAATCATCATGTGGAATGATGTAAACTAGCCTTAAAAAGTGAAAGAAGCCCTCATACCCACTCCTCTTTCCCCACCAAACCAACAAGTAGTAGGTTGGTGGGCCTCGGTATCTCTATTTGCTAAGATGGATACCTACACCACTCAATAGTTCCAATTCATTGTTTTTTATCCCATAGGAAAGAAAATGCTTCCAGCAATTTTTTCCTTTCCTCCTCCGTCATACTTAGGTCTTCACAACCTTCCACCGGAGGCTTGTATCTGTTTTCCTCCTCTTTAGCCATTACTTCTTTAATCATATCTTTGATCTTCTTTAGGGGCAATTTAAACATGTTCGCATCCCGCGGGAAGCGGAAAGCCAGAAAGAGAATTTCCTCCGGTTTAAGAACCGAAAGGAGTTTATCCAGATTTGGTACCAAACCCGGGAAAAACCCTAAATGTTGTCTTAAAAACGCTATATAAGCAGGGTTATAGGAATCAATAGATTCCCCTCCCTCCGCTTCGGAGGAGCAGCTTCTTCTATGGCTATGGCCAAAAGGATCCGGTGCGATGAGTCTCATCCGTGTAATATTTTGGAATTCCTCTTCCAACTCGTCCCGGAATGGGCGTTATGGCAAAGAACAAGAAGAAAAAGACAGAAGGAATTTGTCCAATAGTAACAAATGGTGCCTCCACAGGTTGACATCCGATCCAACCTAGTAGTAAGCAATCCGCCAAAAGCAACCAAAATATTCCTTGGTGAATCGGTCGAAAACTTGAACTACGCACATACATTTCTTTAAAAAAAGGTAAAGCCAAGAGAGATATAAAAACTGGTGCTATTGCGGCTACACCTCCCGCTTTGTCAGGTATACTGCGAAGAATGGCATGGATCGGTAGGAAATACCATTCCGGCACAATATGAGGCGGGGTGGGCATCGGATTAGCAGGTATATAATTGTCGGGATGCCCCAAAACATTAGGAGCAAAAAAAATCCAAATGGAAAAAAAGATAGCAGAAGCTACCCGACCTACAAGATCCTTTACATAAAAATAAGGGTAAGAAGCAATTTTATCCATCTCAGAATGTACACCCAATGGATTATTTGATCCATATTGATGCAATGCGGCCAGATGAAGAAGACTGGCGCCTACTAAAATAAGGGGGAGTAAATGATGGAGACTAAAAAAACGATTTAAGGTGGCATTGTCCACGGAGAAACCACCCCAAAGCCAAGTCACTATGGTATCTCCTACTACTGGTATGGCGCTAGCTAAGCTTGTAATTACTGTTGCTCCCCAAAAGCTCATCTGACCCCAAGGTGGTACGTATCCTATAAAAGCTGTCACAATCATTAATAGGAATATGACAACTCCGAGACACCGAACAAATTCCCTAGGACTGCTATAACTCGCATGATATAGACCACGAAAAATATGAAGGTGAACCACAATGAGAAACATACTTGCCCCATTAGCATGCATATAACGGAGCAACCAGCCCCCTTCAACATCTCTCATAATGTGTTCTACGCTGTTGAAAGCTAGATCCACATGAGGTGTGTGATGCATAGCTAAAAAAACGCCAGTCACTATCTGAATGACTAAACAAATACCTGCTAACGAACCGAACCCCCACCAATAACTAAGATTGCTCGGGGTTGGATAATCTATCAAATGCTGGTTAAGTGTGGAGTATATAGGTTGTTTAAGAAGAGAGAATCGTTGGTTCCTTATAGTCATTTCTCTTTTCTATCGTTACAACTCCTCTTCCCCCTTATTTACCCCCTTGCCTTGATGGAAATTGGCTTCGCTGCGCCCTGAATAATCAAAAAGCTGCATGAGAAGATTCATCCCATTTTGGCGAGAGGGAGGCAGCGAATCACCTGGGCTACGGATTTGTCGGTTAGTTGATTCTCGAAATAAGGTCATTCGGAAAAAAAAAACTGCCGCTTTCTCTGCCGGTTTCTTAAGGCTTCAAACGAACGACTAGTCATTAAGAAACCCATGAAATCCAAGTCTATTTTTGACCTTTCATGAAGAAGTTTTGCCTGCGCGCAAACTACCTAGCCCTTTTCAAAAGAACGTCGATTTCCATCTCAACAAAGAAAGAACTCAAAATAAATGAAAGCAATATTGTTGTCCTATTACTCTTTTTTCCTTGTGGAGCTTTGGAAAGGAGAGAATTTGAATAAAGTAACTCTCGGAAACTCTTATTGGACGAGAGAGAGTCAATATGATATTGGCGTGGGTTCTACCAACTAAACGAAGAAGTTTTTGATTGGATAAACAGCGTATAATGATAGACGCTTCTTCGGCACACATGGAGACATACCTCCCGTAGCTGACCCCTGAATTCAAGGATACTGCCGGCTTTGTTACTAACTGATAGAAACCCCTTAATACAACGTTCGTTTTTCATAAATGTCATAAGGTAGGTAGACCCGGTCTTGCGCTCGTCCGGTTAAGTGGCACATTGTGCTAAGTGCTCGAACCGTTGGCTGATCTCAGCTGTATCGCCTCATACAAATTAGTTAAGCGAGAAAACAAACGGCTACATAGGAGCTCTATGGTGGACCACCAGCAGGAAGATCGAATGGCTTAGCGCATCCTGCGCCTACTGGACCTGACTTCGTAGGATACTCTGATAGACTAGTCGAATGGCAATGGCCTAGTGGTTGTATCTGCTTGCCGATTCCTATTAAGAATACGAGAGTGACAAATGAGATGGAGATCTTGGCTATCATCAAACCATCCTCCCTCCGCTTATCTCTTTCCTTTCTATATGATAAGTCTACTCGCGCCTCAAGGGCCGGTCATTTACGCTCTCCACTGCATGAACAGCATTCCCAACTAGATCTGTACGGCTTCCGTTGTCTCCTTTTCGATTCCCGACTCTAGCTCACAGGTATCCATAAGAGCGACCAGCCCTGAATGCTTAAACCTATCAATCCTCTCCTAAATTTCTTTCTTTTTGTCGTTGGGCAAGGAGCAATCCATTCAGCACTTTCCGATGGGGACCAAAAGCCACTGGGCTACCAAGAAGTCGGATTCAGTTCAGTCCCGTTTTCAAGATCCGGTTCAGTGTTTGGGGATGGCTTGGTCCAAGCCCACATCCATAGTAGATGGACTTGAGCAGGCAAGTATGCCACCTACTGATATGATTGATTATGACAATTATGATATGGACTGGACGGTTGTGCAACCGATTGTACTGACTCGCTTACCCCCGAGAACACCTAAGACATGGGGGTTATTTACGCGAGTAAGCCTAGCAAGGACCAAGATCTCGATCTAGCCTAGTTGGGGCTTTAGAGTCACATGACACAGTACCAAGAACGGGAGAACCAGTAACAATTGATACGGATTTCCAACCAACGGATCTTCTTACCTTTGGACCGGAACCTTTAGCTGTTTCCTACTCGGTCTACAGCTTGGTTTGAAATGAGGGAGCCATACCGTGTGGTTGAAGCAGAGTACCGTTTTGCAGTGGATAGGGCACTATCTCTATTCGTAGCAGCATTGCGTATTGCTCTCACTAGGAAAGGGGGACATAACCCCTACTATAGAGCAGGAATGGAAGGGAATGAGCTCGGCTGCTTCTCCCCCACACTTCTTTATTTCAGTCC
>OGLN01001990.1_pt1 | contig 13397 bp, 8 predicted proteins | sample 1572641 | NCBI WGS metagenome assembly OGLN01 (sample SAMEA2581903, study PRJEB24529) | metagenome | biome: Human gut stool | place: China | collected 2011
AAAAGACGCATCCCATTGATTAGGATATAAAGCGGACATTAAAAGTGTATAACAGATAATATAAATTGATTTCACGACAAATGGCTTTGTTTCGAGTATAATTTATAAATTCATTTTGAAACACCCAGCTGCAAATCATATTATATGTATGTCTCTATATAGAAATCATGTGAAGTATCCTTTTGGGAATTGTGTCTTAGAGTAAAAATCTATACAGGAGGATAATATGAACAAAAGATTTTTAACAATTGCTGCAGCTTTATCTATGGGTGTTGCATTAACTGCTTGTAGCAGTGGAGGAGATGAAGGAAAAACTGGTGGTTCTAGTGTTGCGAATGCTGACAAACCTTTAGTATGGTATAACCGTCAACCTTCCAACAGTTCAACTGGTGAATTAGACATGGATGCATTAAACTTCAACAAAGATACTTATTATGTTGGTTTCGATGCAAATCAAGGTGCTGAACTTCAAGGACAAATGATTAAAGAATATATCGAAAAGAATATCGATACATTAGATCGTAACGGAGATGGCGTTATCGGTTACGTATTAGCTATTGGTGATGTTGGTCACAATGACTCTATTGCTCGTACAAGAGGTGTTCGTAAGGCATTAGGAACTGGTGTTGAAAAAGACGGTGAAATCGTAAGTGATCCAGCTGGTATTAATAATGATGGTAAATCTAAGAGTGTTCAAGATGGCTCGTTAGAAATTAATGGAAAAACTTATACAGTAAGAGAACTTGCTTCTCAAGAAATGAAAAACTCTTCAGGTGCTACTTGGGATGCTGCTACTGCTGGTAACACAATCGGTACATGGACTGCTTCATTCGGTGATGAAGTTGACGTTGTAGCTTCTAATAATGATGGTATGGGAATGTCAATGTTTAATGCATGGGCAAAAGATAACAAAGTTCCTACATTCGGATATGATGCAAACAGCGATGCAGTTGCAGCAATTGCAGAAGGCTACGGCGGAACGATCAGCCAGCATGCAGACGTACAGGCATACCTGACACTGCGTGTTCTTAGAAATGCACTGGATGGTGTAGATGTTGACACGGGTATCGGAACCGCAGACGATGCAGGAAATGTATTAAGCAATGATGTTTATGTATACAAAGAAGATGAGAGATCTTACTACTCCCTGAACGTGGCAGTAACCGCTGATAACTACAAAGATTTTACAGATTCTACCGTTGTATGGGAACCGGTATCCAAGCAGTTAGATGCATCTGCCCATCCGACAAAGAAGGTATGGCTGAATATTTACAATGCTTCAGATAACTTCTTAAGCTCTACATATCAGCCACTCTTACAGAAGTATGATGATCTCTTAAATCTTGATGTTGAGTACATCGGTGGTGATGGACAGACAGAGTCTAATATCACAAACAGACTTGGAAATCCAAGCCAGTACGATGCATTCGCAATCAACATGGTTAAGACAGATAATGCAGCTTCTTATACAGCTCTTTTGAACCAGTAAAAGTATTTAAAACACTTAGTTGGGGAGGGAAAAATCTCTCCCCAAAATAAAGTGTATACAGACGACAGCAAATATAGAGTTAGGAGCAGGAAGTATGGGCGATAAGAATAATGAAAACATCTTATCGATTCGTGGCATGAGCAAGTCATTTGGACGAAACAGGGTTCTTGACCACATCAATCTTGATGTGAAAAAAGGTACTGTAATGGGTCTCATGGGGGAGAACGGAGCCGGTAAGTCGACAATGATGAAATGTCTTTTTGGTACATACCAGAAGGACGAGGGAACTATATATCTGGACGGAAAAGAGGTAAGCTTTTCAGGTCCGAAGGATGCACTGGAAAATGGTATAGCGATGGTGCATCAGGAGTTGAACCAGTGTCTTGAGAGAAATGTTGTAGACAATCTGTTTCTCGGAAGATATCCGGTCAATTCATTTGGTATGATTGATGAAGGACGCATGAAAAAAGAAGCGTCTGAATTATTCAGAAAGCTGGGAATGACAGTTAATCTCGAGCAGCCGATGAAGAATATGTCAGTATCACAGCGACAGATGTGTGAGATTGCAAAGGCAATATCATACAACTCAAAGGTTATAGTATTGGATGAGCCTACATCATCACTTACGGTACAGGAGGTTGAAAAGCTGTTCCAGATGATGAGGATGCTTCGTGACCAGGGTATTTCACTTATCTATATTTCTCACAAGATGGATGAGATTTTTGAGATTTGTGATGAGATTTCGGTTCTTAGAGATGGAAATCTGGTCATGACAAAGAGCACAAAAGAAACAAATATGAATGAACTGATTGCAGCGATGGTTGGACGAGTACTGGAGAACAGATTCCCTCCGGTAGACAACAAACCAAAGGATGTAATCTTGTCAATACAGCATCTTTCGACAAAGTACGAGCCACATCTGCAGGACATCACATTTGATGTGCATGAGGGGGAGATATTTGGACTATACGGACTTGTCGGAGCAGGTCGTACAGAGCTTCTTGAGACGATTTTTGGAATCAGGACAAGAGCAGCAGGACGAGTATATTTTAAGAATCAGCTTATGAATTTCACCTGTGCCAAGGAGGCTATGGATTATGGCTTCGCACTTATCACAGAGGAAAGAAAAGCAAATGGACTTTTCCTTAAGGGAAACCTCACCTTTAACACGACAATCGCAAATCTCGGTTCCTATAAGAAGGGACCGGCACTTTCAGACAGTAAGATGACAAAGGCCACCTCTGATGAGATAAAGATTATGCACACAAAGTGTATGGGACCGGAGGATATGATTTCAGCTCTCTCAGGAGGAAACCAGCAGAAGGTTATCTTTGGTAAATGGCTTGAAAGAGGACCGCAGGTATTCATGATGGATGAGCCTACAAGAGGTATTGATGTAGGTGCCAAATATGAGATTTACGAGCTGATAATCAATATGGCAAAGCAGGGTAAGACAGTCATTGTAGTTTCATCTGAGATGCCTGAGATCCTTGGTATAACAAATCGTATCGGAGTCATGTCAAACGGACGGCTCTCAGGAATTGTCAATACAAAGGAAACCAATCAGGAAGAACTGCTGAGACTCAGTGCAAAGTACCTATAATAAAGGGAGAAGACAGATATGGCTAATAGTAAGATTTTAACGGCTGAGCAGGAGCGCACTCTGCGCCAGCCTATCGACGAATATGTTGGTGGAATACAAAAAGAAATTGATGAACTCAGAAAAGACGGAACTACAAAGGTTGTAGAGTGTCAGTCAGCAATAGCAGGCATCAAGAGAGATAAGACTCTTTCAAAGGGTGAGAAAGAGTCGGAAATAGCAGCATGTGAGAAAGAGCTTGCAAAGGCAAAGGCTGTTGAGGCAAAGAACAAGGATGAGATTTCTAAGCTCATCGCCAAGGCTGAAAGCTACTTAAAGGAAAACTTTGACTCAAAGTATTACAATGCTGTTAAAGCAAGCTGTGAGGCAGAAAAGGCAGAGGCACTTGCTGCTCATAATGAGAGAATGGCAGAGCTTGATAAAAAGCATAAGGCTGCTTTGGCAAAGACCTCAGACAGAACTGAGATAAAGGAAGAAAATTACGTACACAAGAATCGTATTTCCAATGAGAAGCTTGAACTTGAGAAAGAGTATCAGAGAATCAAGGACAGAAAGCATGAGGCATACAGCTACAAGTATCATCTGATTGATATGTTACGTCTTTCAAAGTTCACATTTATGGAGACAAGGGCACAAAAATGGGAGAATTACAAGTATACATTCAATAGAAGAAACTTCCTGTTACAGAATGGTCTCTATATTGCGATTATACTTATATTCATTGCATTGTGTATCATAACACCTATAAAGAAGGGTACACCTCTTCTGACATACAACAACATACTGAATATTCTTCAGCAGGCTTCACCGAGAATGTTCCTAGCACTTGGTGTTGCAGGACTTATCCTCTTAACAGGAACAGATCTTTCTGTTGGACGAATGGTTGGTATGGGTATGACAACAGCCACAATCATCATGCATCAGGGTATCAATACAGGCTCTGTATTCGGTCATATATTTGATTTTACAGGAGTGCCTACAGGTGCAAGAGTGGTTATCGCATTACTTGCATGTATCGTGCTTTGTACATTCTTCACAAGTATTGCAGGATTTTTTACAGCGAAGTTTAAGATGCATCCGTTTATTTCAACCATGGCAAACATGCTTGTTATCTTCGGTATCGTAACATATGCTACAAAGGGTGTTTCATTCGGTGCAATTGAGCCGGTCATCCCTAACATGATTATTCCAAAGTTGAATGGTTTCCCAACCATCATCCTCTGGGCAATAGCAGCAATCGCAATTGTATGGTTTATCTGGAACAAAACAACATTTGGTAAAAATCTCTATGCAGTCGGTGGTAATCCGGAGGCAGCAGCAGTTTCAGGTATCTCAGTATTTGCAGTTACTCTCGGCGCATTCATTATGGCAGGTATCCTCTATGGATTTGGTTCATGGCTTGAGTGTGCAAGAATGGTTGGTTCAGGTTCAGCAGCTTATGGACAGGGCTGGGACATGGACGCAATCGCAGCCTGTGTAGTTGGTGGTGTATCATTCACAGGTGGTATCGGTAAGATATCAGGTGTTGTAACTGGTGTATGTATCTTCACAGCACTCACATACTCTCTTACAATCCTTGGTATTGATACAAACCTTCAGTTCGTATTCTCAGGAATTATCATTCTTGTAGCAGTTACACTTGATTGTCTGAAATACGTTCAGAAGAAATAATATCGCAAGAAAATTTCTTTTTCATACTTCCAAAATGATTAGCAGAGATGTCAGGGTGGCATCTCTGCTTTTTGCTTTAACAGTTACACTTTTGTTTATGTAAAGCTACAAAACAATATATCAGGTATGTTATAATATAGTTTAAACAGAGTAACTATTCTGGATAGTTACCCAATAAATTACGTTATCCGGGAGATAAATTTATGCTGCACACGAGCTTTATGGTGCATGCAGTACAATAATTATGAGCAGGGAGAAAGCATAACATGTATACATTATTACTGGTTGATGACGAAGAGGATGTAATAGAGGTAATCGAGAGAAAGGTATCCTGGGAGCAGATTGGTTTTCATGTGGTAGGACATGCGGGAAATGGCTTCAAGGCGCTTGAGATGATGGAGGACATGCAGCCGGATGTTGTGATGACTGACATACGTATGCCTTACATGGACGGACTTGAGCTGTGCAGTAACATCAGGCAGAGGTTTCCTGCGACGAAGCTCTTGCTTTTCACAGGCTTCGACGATTTTGAGTATGCAAAGGAGGCTGTGCATCTCGAGATAGAGGAGTATATTTTAAAGCCACTCAATCTGAATGAAATCACGGAGGTATTCAAAAAGCTTAAGACAAAGCTGGATGATAAGCTGAATGAGAAGAAAAACACAGATATATTGAAGCAGTATTATGCAGCATCGCTGCCTGTTTTGCAGTCAAATTTTTACACGACACTTATCGAGGGACGCATACCGGAAAATGAGCTGGGCAGGTACATGCGTGACTATAAGATTGTGCTTGAGGGACCATATTACTGCTGTATTATCATACATACCTCCGCAAGTCAGATGCCGCAGGGCATGGATATCAGACTGCTTGCAGTGTCAGTAGAGAGACAGGCACAGGCTGATTTAAAGGAGCGCTGGAATGGCAGGATTTTTAACTATCTCGGTGATACGGTCATGATAGCCCAGCTTGTGCAGCAGGAGGATATCTCTGAGCTGACAGATGAGTGCGACAGATTCTGCAAATATGTAAATCATGTAATGGGGGCAAAGGTCACGGTCGGAATCGGACAGGTGTGCGAAAATGTACAGGAGCTGGTGAACTCTTATCAGAGTGCGAGGGAGGCAGTATCCTACAGGGTGCTTTATGGCAGCAACAGGGCAATAAACATGACAGAGGTTGAGCCACAGCGACGTATATCAAAGGATGGCGATGAGGGAAATGAGCTGTCATATTTATTTAAAATGATTTGCATCGGCAAGATAGAGGATGTGGGACAGGCTGTTGAAGCGTATATGCAGCACAATTTTATGTCGCAGCAGTCACTTGAGAACTACCATGTGGCAGTAATGGAGCTGATCAGTGAGCTATATCACTTCATGAGCAATAATGAGCTAAATGCGCAGGAAATATCGGGAAGTGTAGGCAGGCTTTATAATGAGCTCTCCAATTTTGAGCCGGTGGTGCTCAAGAAGTGGCTTTTGGATTTTTCAAGCAGGCTGCACGATGATATGGCTGATGCCAGATACAACTCCAAGAAGTCACTCATAGACAGTGCAAAGGATTATGTGCACAGGAATTACAGAAGTGTGGACCTTGGACTTGACGATACATGTAAGGAATTAGGAGTATCTAACTCGTATTTTTCAAGTCTGTTCAAGAAGGAAACCGGCAGCTCGTTTGTGGAGTATCTGACTGATTACAGAATGGACAAGGCTGCCAGAATGCTTGTGGAGACAGACGACAAGAGCTATGTCATAGCCCAGAATGTAGGCTATGCGGATCCGAACTATTTCAGTTATGTTTTTAAGAGAAAGTATGGGGTTTCCCCATCCAGGTACAGGACAGAGTATGAGAAGAATAAGGTATAAATCAGGCAATATACAATCCATAATAATGCTCTCATTCTCACTGCTGTCGTTTGCAATAATGCTTGTCACAGTTGTGGTGATGTATATAAAATTTGCCGATGCATCGCAGGACAGTATCATAGAGAGCAATCATAAGGTGATGGACCAGACAATAGACAGTGTGGAAAGCTATCTGGTCAATATGAGGCAGGTTTCGGATGCGGCGTATTATAATGTAATAAAGGAGAATGATATTTTAAAGCAGTCTGACAGCATACACGATGGCATGAGCCTGCTCTATGAGTCAAACAAGGAATATCTGCGCAGTATTGCCTTGTATAATCAGTATGGAAGCCTTATAGCTGCAGAGCCTGTTGTGTCCCAGAAGGAGGACCCGAATGTGACAAAACAGGACTGGTTCATAGAAGCTATGGAGCGCATGGAGAATATACATTTTTCAACACCTCATGTGCAGAATCTGTTTGACGATGGTTCCATGAGATATCATCTGGTCATATCATCAAGCCGTGCCGTGGAGCTGACCTCCGGTTCAGAATCACAGATGGGTGTGCTGCTTGTAGACATGGATTATTCGAGTGTATCAAGGATGCTTGAGAGGATAAATACATCGGGAAAAGGACAGTATTATTATCTGTGTGATGCAAATGGCAATATGATTTACCATCCGCATCAGATACAGTTTGATGGAGATGTTCCGGAAAACAGCGAGGTTGCGGCAAAGTCGCAAAACAGTATATATGATGATTATCTGAATGGAGTGCATCGTAAGATTATGGTAGATACAATCAGCTACACAGGCTGGAAGCTTGTATGTGTGATGCCATACTCCATCTTTACCAATAAGATGGCGGATGTGAAGCAGTTTGTTTTTGTTATAATGATTATTATGGCTATGATGTCTGTGTGGATAAACAGAGTGATATCTATACGTATTTCAAAGCCGATAATGAAGCTGGATGATTCTGTGAAAAGGTATGAGAATGGCAATGAAGCAGATATTTATGTAGGTGGTTCCTCAGAGATACGGCATCTGGGATACTCTATCCGCAATTCATATAAGCAGAACAATGAGCTCATGAAAAAGATCGTATGGGAGCAGAACGAGAGACGAAAGAGCGAGCTTGATGTGCTTCAAAGCCAGATTAATCCGCACTTTTTGTATAATACTCTTGACTCCATCACATGGATGATTGAAGGAGGCAAAAACGAGGAGGCCTCGTTTATGATTACGCAGCTTGCAAAGCTTTTCCGTATCAGTCTGTCGAAGGGACATACCATAATACCTGTACGAGATGAGCTTTTGCACGCAAAAAGCTACATGAATATTCAGAAGGTGCGCTATAAGAACAAATTTGAGGTGAGCTTTGAGGTAGACGAGGAAATAATGGACTACTGTGCGGTGAAGCTGGTGCTTCAGCCGATTTTGGAAAACGCACTAAATTACGGAATCAGAGAGCTGGACGATTTCGGAGAGATAGTAGTCGGAGGCCAAAAAGTGGGAGAGGATATCATCATAACGGTATCAGACAACGGAATGGGCATTCCGGAGAATGAAATTCCGTTTTTGCTGACAAATACGGACAGGGTTCATAAGAAGGGCTCGGGAGTGGGGCTTGTCAATGTAAATAACAGGATAAAGATACTGTTTGGAGAGCGCTATGGCCTTCATATAGAAAGCGAGCTTGATGAGGGAACAGTTGTGACAATCAAAATCCCGGCAATTGTCTATTCAGAGGAAAACAGACTTCAATTTGAGGAGCATCATATAGTATGAAGCAAGTACAATTCCCTTGCTGCATGGGAGGTGTGAGAGTGACAGTGAAAAATAAATGGACAAATATGAGCAAGAATAAGAGAAACTTCATCATAACAGAGCTGCTGCTTGGAGTACTACTTGTGATAGGAATAGGTTTTATCGCATACAATAAGCTCAATGAGAAACCGGAGCGTATTGCAGTTGTGATGGCTGATGTGGATGAAAGCCACAGTGCTGCGTTTAAATATGGCATGAAAATGGCGGCCTCTGAGTATGGTGTGGATGTAGTTATGATAAGTAAGGAAAATCTGAACAACATGTCAGATGAAATTGATGTCATAAAGCAGGAGATAAACAAAAAAGCTGATGCGGTCGTTTTCAAGCCGACAGCAGAAAAAATGACAGAAGAAAAAAGCCTTAATACACTTATCCGGATAAATAAAAAGACACCGATAATGGTTGTCGGAGACCAGGCGGGAAGCGAGAGCTTTAAGTCGTTAAATACAGTGGAGTTTGACCAGTACAGCATGGGTGCCAAACTGGCACAAAAGCTTCTTGCTGACAACAACGGAACACTTTCAGGTAAAAAAATAGGAATCTATTGTGAAAACACTGAATCCGATGCCTGTAAAAAACGCATTGATGGTATAAAGGATACTCTCGCGGAGAGTGGCTGTGTTGTGATGTGGATTGTATCAGGTGTTTCGGATACCGGGGAGAAAATAAATCTGCTGTCACAGAGAAAGGTTGACATAGTTCTTGCAATAGATGATGCAAGTGTGGTTGAGGCGGCAAAGGAAGCCTCTGATAATAATCTGCAGGGTGCACTGGTATATGGGATAGGAAACTCAACAGAGGCTATATATTATCTCGATTCGGGCTGGGCAGAGGCTCTTATCACACCTGATGAATTTGCTGCCGGATACAAAAGTGTTGTAGGGCTGGTTGATATGCTGCGTGGCAGTAGAAAATATTCAGTAGAGGAAAAGCCGGTATCTTACCAGCTTCTTACCAGAAAAAATCTGTTTGATGAAGAAAACAAGAAGCTTTTGTATGCAATCAGCCAGTAGTGGGGGAACAATAAATGAGAAGCAGAATAAGAAATACCATGATGATACTGTGTTTTGCACTGATATTGTCATTTGTCTCGTGCAGCAACACAAGAGTTGACGAGAAAAAACATATATATATAGGCGTGACATGCTATGACCAGAAGGATACATTTATCGGGGAGCTGATAGAAACTTTCAAAAAGGAGTGCGCAAGTCTTGATACAGACAAATACGATATCAGCATGACAATCATGGATGCTGCAGGCTCACAGCGTGCACAGGATGACCAGGTGAAGGAGATGATAGAGGACGGCTGCAATGTGCTGTGTATTAATCTGGCAGACAGAACAGATTTGTCGCATATTATAAATGCTGCAATGGAGAATGACATCCCTATTATTTTCTTTAACAGGGAGCCGGTTGATGAGGATTTAAATCGCTGGGATAAGCTGTACTATGTCGGGGCCAGGGCAAAGCAGTCAGGTCAGATGCAGGGGGAACTCATTGCCGATTATATAAAGAATAATCCGGGTGTGGATAAAAACGGTGATGGCAGGATACAGTACATCATCCTGGAGGGAGAGATGGGACATCAGGATGCCATCGTCAGGACAGAGAGTGTGACAGAGAGCATGAAGAATAACGGTCTTCAGATAGAAAAGCTGAGCTGTCAGATAGCAAACTGGAATCGTGCTCAGGCGCAGAACCGTATGACACAGCTTATAGGTCAGTATAAAAACAGCATAGAGCTGGTTATTGCAAACAACGATGCAATGGCACTCGGAGCGATAGACGCATACGAAAAGCTTGGTGTGACGGAGTCGAATGTACCTGCATTTTTTGGAGTGGACGGCACAGACGATGGGCTTGAAGCAGTGCAGCAGTCGAAGCTTGCGGCAACAGTCTACAATGACAAGGAGGGACAGGCAAGGGCTATGGCTTCGCTTGCCTATCTGGCAGCCACCGGGGGCAGCATGAAAAACATAAAGTTTGAGGATAAAAAGTATGTTTATCTGCCGTATGAGAAGGTGACCCTTGACAATGTAAATGAATTTGTGAAGGATGAACAGTGAGCTTATTTATGCTCGTTCCTCCACTCCCTCGGAGCCACTCCGTAGATATTTTTAAAGGCGCGTGAGAAATGAAGCTGATTTTCGTATCCGACAGCAGAGCCGACATCTGCAATGGATAAGGAAGTCAGCTTTAATAATTCCGTAGCCTTTACCATGCGGTAGTTCATAAGAAATTCCTGCGGGGAGCGGCCGATCGAGTTGCGGAAGATTTTTCCGAAATAACTCCGGTTGATGCCGCATACCGCAGCGATATCTTCAATCGAAATATTATTCTGAAAATTCTGTTCCATATAATTGATCGCTTCTTTTATATAATAGTCACTCATGCGCCCACTGGAGATCAGCGTTGCTGACTTTGCCGACTGCAGCAGATAATCCAAAAACAGATACAGATGCCCGATCAGATGGAAGGAGGATTCCTGCGGATGATTGACGATATAAAGCATTTCATCGGCAAGTTTTTCCCGTAATTCTTTGGAGTGTGAATGATAAATGGGCGCGTCTTTGCACAAATCTGTGACACTTAAAGCCTCTTTTACACGTAAGCCGTCAAATTCGATCCACATATATTCCCATGGAAGCTGTTCATCGGCAATGTAAGTGTTGATCTGGCCGGGAAAAATCATAAACCCCTGTCCGCTTTTTACGGAATAGGTCTGTGTATCCCCGTTTGCATTGTCTGCCATGAGAGTTCCGGTTCCGGAAAGAATGTAGTGAAACAGGTAGTGGTTGCGTGTTGCAGGCCCGAATGAATGGCCGGGATCACACTGTTCATATCCAAACTGATACATGCACAGATCGATAAAATTTTCATTTGGAAAAATATTAAAAAATGTATTACTCATAAAACACTCCGTATATACCAAAATGCGATATTTGTATCTATTATAGCACAAAATATTGCATTTGGGTATAAAATTTAAAAAAAACGGGTATTTAAGGATGCATAAAGGTATGTTATAATCAGATTATCAAAAAGGTAAGCGGATATATTTAAGAAAAGGAGAGAAGAATATGGCAAAAAGAAGTATTTTCCGCAGTGTTGCGGTGGTGCTCGCACTTGGCATGTGTATGACGGATCTTGCCGGATGCGGAAGTGAAAAAAGGGCAGACGGGAAAACCGAAATCGAAGTGGTTTCCTACAAACCGGAAGCAGTTAAGGCATTTGAAAAGATTGAAAAGCGGTTCAATGAAACACATGATGACATCCATCTGACGATTTCATCTCCAAACGAAGCAATGACTATTTTAAAGACACGTTTTATCCGGGAGGATTATCCGGATATTATCGCAATCGGAGGAGACAGCAACTATTCCAACTTTTTAGATGCAGATCTGTTTGATGATATTTCCGATTTGGATGAAGTCCAGACCGTAAAACAGGCATATCTGGATATGGATAAGGAACTGGAGTTTATTCCAAAGGATGGCACGTATGCACTTCCATATGTGGCAAACGCGGCAGGAATTTTATATAACAAAGACCTGTTTGAGGAAAATGGCTGGAAAGTTCCGACCACCTGGCAGGAATTTACCACACTGTGTGATGAAATAAAACAGAGCGGAACACTTCCGCTGTATCTGGGCTTTAAAGATACCTGGACCTGTCTGGCTCCGTGGAATGCGCTGGCAGTCGGACTTACCGATTCGGATACCTGCAATCAGGTAAATATGGGAAATACCACATTTTCCGATACGTATGGACCGGTAGCAGAAAAGATGCGTGCGCTTTTGGATTACGCCGAAAAAAATCCGTATGCATACGGTTATAACGATGCCTGTACAGCATTTGCCCGCGGGGAATCTGCCATGTATCCGATCGGAAGCTATGCGATCCCGCAGATCAAATCGGTCAATCCGGACATGAATATCGGCTCTTTTACATTTCCTGCAAATGATGAGGAATCAGACAATGTATTAAATTCAGGAATTGATCTGCAGTTTTCCGTAATGAAATCATGCAAAAATAAAGAGGCTGCATATGAAGTTTTAAAATATCTGTATGACGATGAGACCATTCAGATTTATCTGGATGATCAGGGCGGAATTGCCTGCAAGGATGGGGATTTTGCAATTCCGGAAACACTTAAGGATATGCGTCCTTACATTGAAAATAACCGCATGGCAGATTATCAGGATCACCATTATCCGAGTGAGATGAGTGTGGATGCCATGATCCAGACGTTCCTGCTGGATACAAGCGATAATGCACAGGAAAAGTTTTTGAAAAAATTTGATTCCGACTGGAAGCGCTACAACCGGGATCTGATTCGGAAAGTACAGGATTATCAGAAAGAACAGGGGGATGCACAATGAAAAAGAAAATGTCAAACAGGGACAAAACATTCTTGGCGGTTATCATACCGGTTGTAATCTTATTTTTTGCATTCAATACACTTCCAATGATCAAAGGTGTGATTTACAGTTTTACCAATTATAAAGGATACGGAACTTACGATTATGTCGGGTTCCGGAACTATGCAGATCTGTTTACGGATTCCCGCGTGGGAAAAAGCTATTTGTTTACGTTTAAATATGCACTGGCAGGAACGATACTGGTAAATGTGCTAAGTCTGATCATGGCAGTTGGATTAAACAGTGCAATCCGTTTTAAAAGTGCACTGCGCGGTATTTATTTTGTACCGAATATTTTAGGAGGACTTGTCATCGGCTATATTTTCAGTTTTATTTTTACTTACATTCTCCCAACTGTGGGAAATGTGTTCCATATTGGATTTTTACAGAACAGTATTCTTGCAAGTGAAAAATACGCATGGATTGGTGTGCTGATTGTTGGTGTATGGCAGGCAGTTGCCATGAATACCATCATCTATATTTCCGGTCTGCAGACTGTACCGGAGGAAATCTACGAGGCGAGCATGCTT
>OGLN01001992.1_pt1 | contig 13392 bp, 9 predicted proteins | sample 1572641 | NCBI WGS metagenome assembly OGLN01 (sample SAMEA2581903, study PRJEB24529) | metagenome | biome: Human gut stool | place: China | collected 2011
TATTCAATCATAAGTTCAGTGCTATCGGGATGCAGCTTTAATCCATATTCTGCAATCTCAAAAGCCTTATCATATCTTTTCTTTGTACCATACCAGTCGGCAAGATCAGCTAACTCATCTGCATCCTGATAGAACGGTTTGTTTTCGGCCATTGCCGCTTCATATTGTTCGGCAAGTTCCTGTAACTCTTTATCCCTGCCGGACAGCAGATGCGGATGTCGCTTGCCGATGGATCGCAAGTGCAACTTAACTCCGGAGCGAAAATAGAATATCCCGTTGTTTTTTCTAATAAATCTCGAATTGTAAAATTATCGGGTGAAGCGATGTTCGATGTCGTACATGATGCAAAACGTCCTTTCATTGTAGAGACTTTTGCAACGAAGATACAGGTCCATGGCACTAAATTCAATGTATTGGCCGACAAATCCCGGAATTATTTTTCAACGACCCTTGTGGAAGGAACTATTCAGGTGACCAATAATTCAAATCCGCAGGAAACTCTCTTTATGAAGCCCTATGATGTTGTAGTCCTTGCTGATGGGCAACTTTATAAAAAACATACGGACAACCTGCGCGATTTAGGATGGGTTGAAGGTCTTATCCATATTAAGAAGATGCCTTTTGATGAATTGATGGCGACATTTGAACGGGTATTTGATGTCAAAATCATAATCGAACGCGAGGAACTGCCTGAGATCAATGTTAAAGACGGTGAAATCCGAATATCGGACGGTGTGGAGTACGCACTTCATGTTCTGCAACAGATTTCCGATTTCACTTATGAAAGAGACCTGACATCGAACGTAATTGTAATAAAATAATGTTTTAGTCTAATTAGTAGAACAGAAAAAACGACTGCCTATGAGAGAATAATGTTAAAAAATCAATGATATACACCAGCTTAAAAAAATGCCTGCGAATGAGCAAGATTCGCAGGCGGAAGATAATAAGCTAAAAACCCTGTAACCTATTACCTAATTCAACAAAAGTATGGAAAAAACAGTATTCTACAAAATTTGGAGACTGTTTAGGCTTACTTTCACTGTCTATTTGAGTCTATATTACTTCTCAGCAAGTGCTCAAGTTGCACGTTTATCTCTGAACATGCAGCAGGTTCCACTCCAGCAAGTAATGGATGAGATCAAAAAACAGACCAAATATCTGTTCATCAATCAAGATGTGGATACCGATCGGAAAGTAAGCATCAATGTCGAAAACCAAATCATTTCCGAAGTTCTAAATCAACTCTTTACACCGATAAACGTCGGGTATAGAATTGAACAGATTAATATTTATGTTTATAATAAATCGAGTGTTCCAGATAAACCTCGTACTGTTACAGGTAAAATAACAGCCACGGATGGTTCTTCGATTCCCGGAGCAACTATTATCGTTAAAGGAACTACGCTTGGAACCAGTACGAATGCCGACGGAACATTCTCACTCCAGATACCATCTCCCGCCACAACAGCACAATTGGAAATTAACTATTTGGGCTATGAGCCTATGGTTGTTGCGGTTGGCAGTCGTACATTTTTTGCCATCACGCTTCGGGAGTCTGCGGCCGAGATCGACGAAGTTGTGGTTACAGCTCTTGGTATTAAGCGTCAGGAAAAAGCATTGAGCTATAATGTCCAGCAAGTGAAAGCAGACGCCATTACTGATGTAAAAGATGCTAATTTTATGAACTCGCTTGCCGGTAAAGTCGCAGGCTTGACGATCAATACGTCATCATCGGGCGTCGGCGGCGCTTCGAAGGTCGTTATGCGCGGTAACAAGTCCATTCTCCAGTCATCAAATGCACTTTATGTCATTGACGGCATTCCGATGTACAATACCGGTGGCGGCGGTGGCACGGAGTTCGATTCGCGAGGAGCAACGGAAGCTATCGCTGACTTAAATCCCGAAGATATCGAATCAATGTCGGTACTAACTGGAGCCTCAGCCGCAGCACTTTACGGTTCGGAAGCTGCGAATGGAGCTATTATGATCACGACAAAAAAGGGACAGGCAGGAAAATTCAATGCCAGTTATTCGAACCATACTGAATTTTTGCAGCCGTTTGTACTTCCCGAGTTTCAAAACCGTTATGGTACTGGTAGTTATGGTAAACTTTCCGGTTCTCCGATTTATAGTTGGGGTGAAAAACTTACTGATGCTGCCCGTACAGGGTATACACCTGAAGAGTTTTTTGAAACGGGTTATGTTACGACTAATGCCATCACCATGTCAGGAGGAACGGACAAGAATCAGATGTTTTTCTCAGCAGCAGCTGTTAATTCGGACGGAATCATCCCGAACAATACCTATGACCGTTACAATTTTACATTCCGTAATACTTCGCACTTTCTGAAAGATCGCTTGCGCGTAGATGTCGGAGCAAATTACATCGTGCAGAAGGACCAGAATATGACCAATCAAGGTGTGTATAGTAATCCGCTGGTTTCAGCCTATCTCTTCCCGCGCGGAGACAACTTCGATGCTGTAAAGGTTTTCGAGCGTTGGGATGCAGCCCGCAAGATCGCCGTGCAGTACTGGCCGCAGGGTGAGGGCGGCGACTTGCGTATGCAGAACCCGTATTGGATCGCATATCGCAATCCCCGTAATACGGATAAGAAGCGTTATATGGCTAATGTGTCTGTTGCATTCGACATTTTGCCGTGGATGAATATCGCGGGACGAGCAAAAGTCGACAATACAAACTCCATCTATACGCAAAAACTCTATGCCTCATCGAATACGACAATTACCGAGGGTAGTACGCAGGGGCATTATACGGAGATTCGCAATACTGATGAACAGCTGTACGCTGATGTAATACTGAATATCAACAAAACCTTTGCCGACAATAAGTTTTCGCTCGTAGCCAATCTTGGAGCGTCAATTAACGACGTGAAGAGCAAGGAGCTAAGTTACCGCGGACCGATCCGTGACGTTGGTATTCCCAACATGTTCACTGTTTACGATCTGGACAAGGAAAAGTCGCGCCCGACCAAAACCGGCTGGCAGGAACAGACGCAGTCTATTTTCGCTTCGGTCGAATTGGGCTGGAAGTCGATGCTCTATCTGACCGTCACAGGCCGTAATGACTGGGCCTCGCAGCTGGCTGGATCACCTCAAAAGTCGTTCTTCTATCCGTCGGTAGGTCTGTCATGGTTACCGAGCGTCACTTTCGATTTGCCCGATGCATTTACCTACCTGAAAATCAGAGCTTCGTATTCCTCGGTCGGTATTCCATTCCCTCGTTTCCTTACCACACCGACTTATGACTACGACGAAACTTCGCAAACGTGGCTCCCGACAACGCATCGGGAAATCAAACAACTCTATCCCGAACGTACGAAAACTTGGGAAGTTGGTCTTGACGCCCGCCTGTGGAACGACCTGCGGTTAAATATATCATGGTACCGTGCCGACACGAACAATCAGACATTCCAACCGACAGTTTCCACATCGTCTGGTTATTCGAGTATGTATGTCCAGACGGGTTGTGTCCGCAATACTGGTATCGAAGCGAGCCTTGGCTATGGACACTCATGGCGGGATTTCTCGTGGGATACGAGCGTCACTTTTTCATGGAATAAAAATAAAGTCGTGGAGTTGATGGACGGATTAACCGATCCGCTGACCGGAGAACCATTGAAGGATAGGCTGGAGATCAAAGGATTAGGTAAGGCCAAATATATCATCAAGAAAGGAGGTACGTTGGGAGACCTTTATACCACTTCGAATCTCAAATACGACGAAAACGGCTATATCCAAGTCGACCGCAACGGTAATCTTGTTACAACCGATACGGGTGAGGATATCTATTTGGGCTCCGTTTTTCCGGATTACAACATGGCCTGGCGTAATGATTTCTCATGGAAGGGAATACATTTCGGCTTCCTTGTATCGGCTCGTATCGGAGGCATCTGCTATTCAGCGACTCAAGCAAACATGGATTTATTCGGTGTATCAGAGGCTTCCGCTGCTGCGCGCGATGCCGGAGGCATCCTCATCAACGGGCGCGAAATGGTCGATGCACAACGGTGGTATGCCGCCATCAGTTCCCAAAGCGGACTGCCTCAGTTCTATACCTATTCAGCCACTAACGTGCGCCTGCAGGAGCTCACGCTGGGATACACGCTGCCTCGCAAGTGGTTCCGTGACGTTTGTTCGATTGACGTGTCATTCGTGGGGCGCAACCTGTGGATGATTTACAACAAGGCCCCATTCGATCCCGAGGCCATAGCTTCAACCGGAAACAATTATCAGGGAATAGACTATTTTATGATGCCTTCGCTCCGGAGTCTCGGGTTCAGTGTAAAAATCACTTTCTAAATCATGGACAGTATGAAACAGACTATTAAAAATCAGTTTCTGTTACTTTTTCTCGTGCTGTTCTGCGCTGTGGGGTGTACGGGCGATTTCGATGAAATCAACCGTGATCCCAGCGGAGCTACCAATGAAGAGCTCGAACGCGAGAATTATAAGATTGGAACGAACATCAAAGGATTACAAAACTGGGTTATTCCTATACAAGAGCACCGATACCAGTTTAACGAGTCTCTTACAGGTAATCCTTTCGCCGGATATATGGCAGAGACTCCCGACGGATGGAAAGAGAAGTTTTCGACTTTCAATCCTTCCGCAGATTGGCTCAAGTGGCCATTCGTCATCCCAATGCAGGAAGTCTACCCCTATTTTCGGGGTGTAATAAACAATACGGATGATGAAGTTGCCATTGCATTAGCCAAGTTATTCCGTGTGGCCATCATGCATCGCATGACAGACACCTACGGACCGATTCCCTATTCGAAAGTCATAGAAGATTCCGCCGAATCGCTGACTGTAGCCTATGATACCCAGGAAGAGGTCTACATGAAGATGTTCGAAGAGTTGGATGAGGTTTTGACCACCCTCCATGCCAACGAACAACTTTCCGCTGAAGGGTTCCGCAAGTTCGACAATGTCTATTATGGCGATATTCGGAAATGGATCAAGTACACCAACTCACTCAAACTGCGCATGTCCATGCGTCTGTCATATGTTAAGCCCGACATCTCCAAAACCAAAGGAGCGGAAGCTATTGCAGATGGCGTGATCACCGCCAATGCAGATAATGCGATGATGCACGCTCCGGAAAACCGCACGGCATTAATCTATAACGACTGGGGAGATCATCGAGTCGCTGCTGACATTATCAGCTATATGAATGGTTACAATGATCCCCGACGTGCCGCAATGTTCACCCAAGGGACATGGAATAAAAAAAGCGATTATTACGGTCTGCGCGTAGGTACCGATCCGACCAACAAGACGACAGCTGTTTCGACCTATTCCAATCAAATTGTATCGAGCAGTACCCCCTATCTCTGGTTTAATGCAGCTGAAGCCGCATTCCTGCAGGCAGAATGGGAATTGCGTTGGGGCAACACGGGTAATGCCCAATCGCTTTATGAGCAGGCTATTAAACTCTCGTTCGAAGAGCGAGGCGTTTCGGGGGCTGAAACGTATGTTACCAGCAATGCACGACCAGCGAAATACATCGATCCGATGGGTGAATATACCGCAGACAATCCGGCAAGCGATATTACAATTGCCTGGGAAGCCGGCGATACGGAAGAGGTTCGGGAGCGCAACCTTGAGCGGATCATCACACAAAAATGGATCGCGATCTTCCCGCTGGGTATCGAAGCATGGTCGGAATATCGGCGTACCGGATACCCGCGTTTGCTTCCGGCTATCGAGAACAAGAGTGCCGGAACGGTCGATGCGAAATACGGAATGCGCCGAATTCCCTATCCGGTAGAAGAATACACTGAAAATCCGGTACACCTGCAAGCAGCTATCGCAGCAATCGGAGGTAAGGACAACGGCGGAGTACGCGTGTGGTGGGATGTGAAACCTTTAGAATAAGCCGTTATGAAAAGAATGAATAGATTATCACTCTGGGGAATGGTATTTCTCATGAGCCTTTTCTCAGTTTCGTGCAACGACTGGACGGAGATAGAAAGCGTAAATCAGAAAACGCAGCGTCCCAACGAGCAAGACCCTGAATTATGGGCGCAATACACAGCTGCGCTGCGGAAATACAAACAGAGCGAGCATACCCTCGTTTTCGCCAGCTTCGCGAACGGCACTCCCGTCGCCACGAGCGAGAAGGATTGCCTACGCAGCCTGCCTGATTCGCTCGATCTTGTATCACTCACAAATGCAGATGATTTCTCGGCTTATGACGAAGAAGATCTGGCGGTTCTTCACGAGAAGGGGACACGTGTGGTGTATTTCGTAGACTATGCTTCGCGTAGCGCAGAATGGGCCGATCTCACGGCACTTGGAGCTTATTTGGATAAAGTGATCGCCCGGGTCCGTGAGCTGGGGCTTGATGGCCTTTCATTTTCAGGAATTCCCATATATGGAACGGATGCGGATCAGGCCGCACAAAAAGCCGTAGCAAATCTTTTCATCGAAAAATTTGCTGCTGTTGCTGGCCCTGGCAAGGATTGGGTGCTACTTTTCGAAGGTGATCCACAGTTCGTTGCTGCTGCCGACCGTACGAAAATCGATTACTTTGTTCTTGATACGAAAGAAACAGATAATGCTACTGACCTAAAACTGCAAGTTCTCCGCGTATTGGGGGCAGGAGCCGTCCCTTGTGACAAACTGCTACTCGGAGCCATGACTGAATACGAGTTTACGGATGAGGATAAAGGAACTACCGACGCAATTTCAGCTTTAACGCTGCGCATTCCCGAAATCGGGCCGCAGCCATTGGCCGGAATCTGCATTTACGGAGTAAATCAAGATTATTTTGGTGCAGAAATCATCTATTCGCTGACTCGTCATACCATTCAGACCTTGAACCCTTCCAAATAAGATAGCCATGAAGAATACAAGATTATATTTATTGGCGATATTATCGTTTGCTGTAGCTTTCATTAGCTGCAAGGATGATGAGTACGACAACAAATCGCCGTTCGACAACGTGGTCTACCTCGATGTCGCGGAAAACAGCGATACGCAAGTCACTACTTTTAAGAAAACCCTTACCGAACTGAAAAAGGAATTTTCTGTCGTACTGAGTTATCCAGCATCGCAGGATGTTAGAGTAAATGTTGAGGTCGAGCCGTCGTTGGTTGACGTGTATAATGCCCGGCATAATACATCATGGAGGATGCTCGACTCGCGATATTACACACTTTCGGCCGATAAAATGACAATTCCTGCTGGAAAGACGATCTCTGACCAGTTGACTTTGAAATTGGAGGATCTCGACGGCAGCACGGGCGGAGAGGAGCTACCTATTGACGAAACGTATCTTGTGCCGATCACTATTTCGCATGTCGAAGGAGGCGTGTCAACGCTTCGCAGTTCGGCAACAGCCTACTATCTGGTGAAACGTTCGTCGGCCATAACCTCGGCCGCATCGTTGCGCGACAACTGGATCAACTTTCCGACACTCGACAAGGCCTCGGAAGGCAGTATGCTGTTCAATAACCTGACAGCCGTGACCTATGAGGCGATTATTCGAGTCGACGACTTCTCCAAACACTCCGAAATTTCTACCATTATGGGGGTCGAGAACTACCTGCTGCTGCGCATCGGCGATGCTTCGTTCCCTCGTCAGCAGCTCCAGTTCGACGGTTCGGGTGATTCGGCCCAGACCCCGGGATTCGGAAAATTCCCCAAAAAAGATGAAGCAAAACTACTCAATGCTGGGGAGTGGTATCATATCGCTGCAACCTACAGCTATGCGACACGCGAAGTTTGTCTCTATGTTAATGGAAAATTGCAAAGCAAAGGGGCTGATCTCGGGAACGCGGCCTCGACACCGTTCAACCTTGCAGGCCGTGCTTTCTATGATCTCTATCTGCAAGACCCGGAAACTTATAAGGATTACAAAGACTGGGGTAATTTCCGCCAGTTTTTCCTCGGCAAGTCTTATGACGACAGCCGCCAGCTCAATGGTGATATCACCGAAGTTCGCGTCTGGAATGTGGCTCGCAACGAACAGGAGATTTGGGATAATATGTACGATGTTGATCCCCAAACACCTGGCCTTATCGGTTACTGGAAATTCGACGAAGGAGCGGGTAATGTCATTAAGGACTGGACTGGTAATGGCAACGATGCCGTAGCCGAAAAAGACCTTGAATGGCCCGAGGGTATCGAGGTTCCGCAACTTAACAAGGAGTAACTTAATCTTGATCGATTATGAAAAATAAAAAATTGATTATCCGATCTCTTCGCAGCGGGCTGTTCGGGCTTGCAGCGGCTCTGTCGCTGATTGCCTGCACGGATGAAGAAGTTACCTATAAAGTCGGACAGTTACCGGATGAAGAAGCGATGACGACCGTGACAGGCGTATTGCGCAGTTCGAAATCGCTCCGAGACCGGGTCCCCGTTCACCTGACGGAAGGCGATGAAGATGTCGTGTCTGACAAAATCTATTACAAACTCACTCAGGCGGCACCGCAGGCCATGACGCTGACGGCAGCACCCGACCTTACGTTAGTCGAAGCCTACAATATTGCTAACGGGACCAATCTGACCCCGCTTCCCGTTGCCAATATTCGGCTGTCTAACAATGGTAAAATTGCTGTTCCGGCCGGGGCTCGTATGTCCGATAAAATCGAACTTACGATCGAATCCAATGGGTTGGAACCGGGCATCTATCTGATGCCGGTCGTTGTCGATGCCTCCGAGAACGGAACCGGGCAACAAGTGCTTTATTATGGGGTAACTGTTCGGGAATTCGACGAGAACATCTATCAGGAGGGCAATAACCTTCATAATATAGAACTGGATACCGAGTGGACAACCGTGTTTTATCTCAACACCAGCGAGGTGCAGGCGCATTATGCCGACTACGTAGCCTGGGAAAAACAGGACATGAATACCTTCGAATCGGTCTACAGGGCCTCTTTGGGGAATATCGTCAATTTGCGGATAGCTCAGGTCGGCTATGACCCGGACTCGAAGCGCGCGCTCTTTTCTCTGACCTCCGACTTGCGTTATACGGTAGAACATGCCGACAAATACATTCGCCAAATGCAGGATAAAGGTCGGAAGGTGTGCGTCTGCATCGAAGGCGGCGGCAGTGGTTTGGGGTTCTGCAATATGACCGATGCGCAGATCGCCGATTTCGCGGAACAGGTCAGAATCTTCATTACGACCTACCGGCTCGATGGCGTAAATCTCTGGGATCGCGGTTCCGGCTATGGGAAAGAGGGAATGCCTGCGGTAAATACCACTTCTTATCCCAAGCTGATCAAGGCCCTGCACGAAGCGATGCCCGACAAGATGCTGACCGTGGTCGACTACGAAGAGCCTACCGAATCGTTTTACGACACGAGTCTTACAGGTGGCATTGCCGTCGGCGAACTGATCGACTATGCTTGGCACGGTTATGTTTCTGAAAATGAACCGATCAGATTCATTAATCCGTATAATCAATTCACCTCCTACGAACAAGTGTATTCCCGCAAACCATTTGCCGGATTGGAGGAATCTCGCTACGGAAATGTCAATGTGCCGTATTATTCGACCAGAAGTGACTTATACATAGACATGAATATGGATTTGTGGTCGATGAATCTCATATTGTGGAACTTAGAGCGACAGAGTGATATCATTGTCTTCGATGATTTGTCATTGCCAAAGGCCATGGATGCGGAAAGCGGTTGCATTGACGTCATAGGCAATATCTATATGTATCTTGCATATGACGAGAATTTTGAAGCGCCTTACGGCTATAACGTAATGATGCGTATTCCCGGAATATATCGGCAAGGAAGTAAAAACTATGATACATTCGCAAAAGATTGGTAAACAGAAAGAAACATATGCAGGGTTCGCACCCATAATCAAAATTTCAACCAAAACTATTACAACTATGAAAAAATCATTTATGTTTATGACGTCACTCTTCGCAGTGGCAACTCTGATTTCGTCCTGCACCAAGGACGTTGAACCGGAAGCGGATAACGCTGCGGCAACCATCGTAACACGTGCGGCCGGGGATACTCCGGCTCCTACGGCCTACATCGAAGTCAACGACACCAATCCGTTGAATGTTCTGATGTATCGCAATGCGGACAACACCCCGTTCTTCAAGATCACGAAGGTATTCGCGGCCAATATCAATGACAACGGCAGTGAACCCTGCCTTTACCTGAACGACAATGTAACCGAAGTACTGGTTCCGTCCGCCGGATCGACTACGACCGGCCATTACAAGTACGTGCAGCCGATCCGTCAGGACGGAGGCAAGGTACTGCTCTCCATCCTCGGCAACCACAAGGGTGTCGGAGTCGGCAACCTGACGGAAGCCAATCAGGAGAAGTTCGCAGAGATTCTGGCTTGGGCTGTCGAAGAGTACCAGCTCGATGGCATCGACTTCGACGACGAATGGTCCAAGTATGGCGAAAACTCCAATTTCCCCTCGTCAGTATCCGGGTCATTCAGCGGTCTGGTGTTAAAACTGCGCGAGAAACTCGATGCACGTTTCCCCAATGAGCACAAACTGATTACCGTATTCTACATCGGCTATGCATCGTCGTTGTCCTCGGCTGCTGTTGCCGCTTGTGACTACGGATGGTATGCTTATTTCGGTCCCAATGTTTATGTATCGCCATCTTCTCCGTGGACCAATGCTAAATGGTCTGCACAGGCGATTAACCTGAATCAGAGTTATAATGCAATTACTCTTAACCAGATCAAGAATCGGTCGGCACAATCGAAAACGGATGGTATGGGTGCGATCATGACCTACGACTTGCGTGTCCAAACTAATCGTGACCCTCTTGCAGCGATTCAGAAGATTGGCGAAGGCATCGGTCTTACAGTCAGCCGTGCCAGCTCTCCCGCAAGCGGTTATGCCAAGGATTGGTCTACGGGTGGCCCTGGTACAACGATTACGTATGCTGATGTGCAATAAGTTCAGAACGTTGCGTATTCTGTATATGTAGCAAATGTCTGCTATGGCGTTTGCAACCCGCACACCATTCTGGAACCGGTGTGCGGGCTTTTTGTGCCCATATGTGAATGCTATTAAGGCATTCGAACACCATTAAAACAGCCTTAAAACAAAATATACAAGGAAATAACCCCGTAAACTCTTTTCAGAATATACGGGGTTTCACAAAATTGATATCGCAAATAATGTATATGTAGCAAGTGCCTGCTATGGTCTTTTTCAATCACTTACAACTTATCTTTTATGTTTATCAATTTTGCGGCCAAAGAGAAATTATAGAATTCTATTGATTATACAAGAAGATTCCGGTAATTAATATAATATTTCTGCAAAGATAGCATAATTCTTCAAATTAAAATTGTGCTATCCGGAAAATAACGGGCGGGGCGATGCATTACGCAGAGTAGGTCGTGGAAAACCCGTAAGCAATAACACAAAGCCCACGCCCGTTAAGGTCGTTGCTTCTGAAAAAATACCTCGCCCATTGCGGGCGCGGGACTATGAATCTGCCGCTTACTGTAAATTTCCACGTTTACTCTGCAGCAAATGCTGCCCGTTTTCAACGGATAGCAGTACAAAGATATAAATAAAAAATAGATTCCGAAGAAATTCCGGTATGTTTTTTCCAATAAACATCACTCAATCACACAAATAAGATGGAAACAGGTCATTTTGTTTGCCGTAGATAATTCCTTATGCAATGGTCGAGCCATCCAGCCGTCAAAAATGCAAATATAGATGGATAGATTGTTATGCACATCCTTATATCGGGCTTTGTTAAAGTCGCTGACTCGGAAGGCTGTTTCAGAAAACAGATTACGGAACTACTTTCACGATTTCGCACAACAGGCCATGACCATCTGCGACGATACGGATGCTCTATCGGCATTGAGGACTTTGAACTATACGCAGGTTCAATTCCGCTCCCTTCTTCGCCGGGTTTCCGAACGGGACACTCCGCCGCCGCATTATCTGTCCCGGTTTATAAATCAAGCTATTGAGTTCATCCGGACGGAAACGGATTTGTTGTATTATCGCCTTGAACATCCGCAGCATTTTATCTCTGAACCTGTACCTCAGTCGCCGCTCCATTGGTCCAAACACTATCCTGCGATCAGCGTTTCGGAAATCCTTTGCGGACTCGATCGGATGACTCCACCTCCTTTCGTGCTGGCAGATGGTTCGACAGCTCCATTCAATTTGGTTGTTCGGGTCTTCGAGGATACATTACATGTTAAACTCGGCGATCCGACCGATGTCAAACGCCGTGTTCTGGAACGCAAGAAAGATCGCACAAAATTTACCGATGCACTGCTTTATTCCTTGAATAAGGAAGATGAATGATTTTTTTCGATTTTTTATATCCGGGCGGATATCCGGACATGTAATTGGGTATCCTGAAAATTCCTATTTTTGCAAAGCAAACCAACCAATTCTGTGTAAGTCGAATTATGGAAAACTTGGACAAAAGCCAATTTATCGTCCTGCTCGAAACATCTCTCAACCGACGATTACTGTCCCCTGAGCAGAAGACTCTCGACGCTGCCTATGAAGATTACATCGACCTGCTGCACGGTCTTACTGTTCAATCCTGTAAATCGTCCCTCGACCTGCTGCACGAACTTGCCCGCCTCCAATCCCGCCTGATGCGGTTACGAGAGCGAATTGTCGAGCAGGAGTCACCGCAAGCCTCGCTGCTGAAATCCGCCATCCAACTTACGAATTTCGAAATCCGTTTAGTCTTTACCCGGCTTCGTTATCCGTCCATCGCCGATCCGGTGTCGGTCGAAGTCCCCAAGTCGCCGCTGTTTCTCTCCGAGCAATTCACACCTACGGATATCATGGAGCTCGCTACGGCTCTGCAACTCTCCGGAGCCATACGCCGCATCGACGGTACGCGGGTTGATCTGGCGACACTTGTCGATGTGCTTTCCGGAACTTTCAACGTCCGTATCAACAACCCGGAGCAGTGCCGCTATGCCGTCGTCAACCGCAAGCTGCGTCTGACCCGTTTTCTGGATTTCCTGCGCAACAATCTAATTGCCTACAGCCAGCGATAGGCAGTCTGTTTTTATTCAGCATCACGCTCCGGGGATTCATCTCTCGGAGCGTTCTTTATGCGGTGCGGACAGTGGCGGACTGGAGCGGACATGGGGATCTGTTTTTCTGCCGGAGATGTATCTTCGGGACTTTTAATATTCTCGGCCATGCAACAGGAAGATGATCTGAAAGCCCTTGAAAGTATCGTGCAGTTCGCCCGGGGGCTGGGCGTGTTTTTTCTTGTACTGCACGTGTATTGGTATTGCTACGAATGGCTCTCGTCATGCGGTCTGACCTACGGTTATGCTGACCGCCTCCTGCTCGATATCCAGCGTACAACGCTTCTTTTCACCTCTCCCGTCGTCACGAAGCTCTGCGCCTTTCTGTTC
>OGLN01002009.1_pt1 | contig 13349 bp, 4 predicted proteins | sample 1572641 | NCBI WGS metagenome assembly OGLN01 (sample SAMEA2581903, study PRJEB24529) | metagenome | biome: Human gut stool | place: China | collected 2011
CGAATACGGCATGGATGTCAGAAATGTGATTATTGAAACGGTCGGCAGCAAGAAGGTTGCCAAACAGATCGTATACCGCAAGGACGGCAGAGAACAGACCATTGATCTGATCGAGGACGATCTGGTCTTTATCACCAACGGCTGCTGTACAGACACTTCCTGCTACGGCGACCAGACCCATGCACCGGATCTGTCTCATCTGAAAAACGGCTGCGGGGAATCGTGGGATCTGTGGAAAGCCATTGCATCACAGGCAGAACACGGCGAATACGGCAAACCAGAAGTCTTTTGCAGCGATATTGATGCCACAAACTGGATGAGTGCAACTGTCGCCACCTCGGACGAGGAGATCATCCAGCACATTATCGACGTCTGCAAGCGTGACCCACGCACCGGAAAAGTTACGACCGGCGGTATCGTCACCGTCAAGGACAGCACCGACAACTGGTATCTGTCCTGGACCATCAACCGCCAGCCGCAGTTCCGCGCACAGCCCAAAGATCACTGCCTTGTCTGGGTCTATTCGCTGTTTACCGATAAGCCCGGCGATTATGTGAAGAAGCCCATGCGCGAGTGCACCGGCAAGGAGATCTGCATGGAGTGGCTGTACCACATCGGCGTGCCGGAGGATCAGATCGAAGAGCTGGCCTCGAACAGTGCCAACACCGTCCCCGTTATGATGCCGTATATCGACGCGTTCTTCATGCCGCGTGCCTATGGCGACCGCCCGAAGGTCGTGCCCGACGGCGCTGTGAACTTCGCCTTCCTCGGCCAGTTCGCCGAGACCCCGCGCGACACCATCTTCACGACCGAATATTCCATGCGCACCGGCATGGAGGCTGTCTATACGCTCCTGAACGTCGACCGCGGCGTCCCGGAGGTCTGGGGCAGCGTGTATGACGTGCGCGACCTGCTGAACGCCACCGTCCAGCTCCGCGACGGCAAAAAGCCCACCGATATGAAGCTTTCCCTCGTTCAGAAGATAGCCCTTGAAAAAGCCCTCAGCAAAATCAAGGACACCGACATCGAAAAGCTGCTGAAGGAGTATCATGTCATTTAATTGAATCCTTTTTTGCACAGCCGCAGAATAAAAATCTGCGGCTGTGCTTTATGAATTACAACGATCGGTGAGGCAGTCTGCAGCGGGGAAATGTGTTGAAAAAAGTGTATTCAAGTGCTAAAATTAAACATATTATTGAGCATAAGAGGTGCACTTATGAAGCGTACATTTGGAAGATTCATGAGCCTGCTGCTGGTCCTCGCCATGGTATTGGCGATGGTTCCGGCGGCATTGGCTGCAAACGCGTACAGCGTCGAGCCGGACTCGACGATCACGCTCACGACGACGTACACGTTCACGGAAGCAACGTGGACGTCCAGCGATTCGACCGTCGCAAAAATTGAAAGCAGCACCGCCACAACGGCAGTCATCAAGGGCGTAAAGGCCAGCAACACGGCCATCCGGATCACGGCTACCGGCAAGGTAAATGGTCGTGATTATTCGGAGTATTTCACGGTTTATGTGCGGGACGCATATACCCTTACGCTGGCGCTCAGCAACAGTAATATCAACGGCACGGTTGCGCTGAATCAGGGCGACACCAGAACGCTCACCGCGACTGTCACGGTCGGCAGCAGCGGCGTGACCGCAGGCAATCTGGCAAACTGCGAAGTTCATTTCACCAGCGATAACGATGCCATCTCGGTTACTCCTGCCAGCGCGAAGGTCACCGCAAGCACGGTCGGCCACTACACGACCTATAAGGTTGAAGCGACTGTCAAAGCAGAGAAGGTCGGCGGCGCAACGCTGACGGCGCAGGTCTGGTATCAGGGTAAAGATGGCATGAAGCCGTCCACGTCCGCGACTGCGACCAAGACCATCGGCTTCAGAGTCAGCGGCGCGGCGACGATCTCGGTCACGCTTCCGACCGCCCAGCAGGTATTGTCGCTGGAGGCAGGCGGCACGTCTGCCACGCTGCAGCCGAAGGTGACCGGCTATTCCGGCACAGCCCAGCCGAAGCTGCTGTATCTGTATGACACCAAGGATAACAATCTGTATGTCCGCCCCAACGCTTCGACGACCTCTGCGACCGTCGAGCCGTACAAGGCCTGCGACGCAACAAAGATCTATATCTGCATTGCGGACTACAACGCTGGTCTGACATACGCGAAGATCGACCAGACGAACCCGTCCGCATCGATCGAGGGCAGCTACGCTGTCTGCACGGTCAGCATCAAGAATAAGGGCATGGCCGTCACATCGATCGAGGTCATGAACAACGAGAGCGTGAAATATAACGGGAAGGACTCCCGCCTGCAGACGCTGCTGGACAACGGCACGATGGTCTTCGGCCTGCAGGACAGCTATTATAAGCCTGCTGTGAAGTCTGCGTTGATCCGTGACGAGCTGATACTTACTGCGCGCATCAAGGCTCCCGATTCGCTGCTTGCAAGCGCTGCGGATCTGAAAAATGCCTATTCCCGCATTGAGTGGACAAGCTCTGCCCCCGCTGTTGCCAAGGTGGGCACGACCGATTCGGACGGAACCTCGGCAACTGCGACGATCGTGCCGGTCGCAGCCGGTACGGCGACGATCACCGCGAAGGTCGACGGCAATGTTACCGCAACCTATAATGTTACGGTCTATCAGGGCCGCGCCTACAAGATCACGGAAGAACCGAGTATCGGCGAAACGGTCGGAAAAATGACCCAGACAGAACTCGAAGCTCTGTTTAAGAAAGAATCGGCGAAGGTCGAGATTCAAACCAGTATTTACTCCGACGAGGTAATGATCTATGAATTGCCAGTCAAAACTGCAAAAGCAAATGGTTCTGATGCGGCTGGCTATACGTTCACCTATACACTTAACGGACTCAAAACGGCCACAAAGGAGTTCTTCTACAACAGAAGCGACCCTGACGACAGCGGTGTTACGACGACAGGCAAGGTGACCTTCTCCGACATTTCCTTTACGGAGCAGCCCGCAAACGCGGCCTATAGGATCACGGACACCATTGCCGATCTGGCCATGACAGCGTCGGTTTCGACGGGCAAGATCAAATCCGTGGTCTGGTACATGAACAGCGACCAGACGACCGGCGGTGTGGATAAAGCAATTCAGACAGACAAAATTACCGATAAGCCTACGAACTACCGTTCGGTTCTGTCCAATCTCAAGCAGTACATCACCGGTACCGGAACCTATGTGTTCTACTGCCGCGTCACGACCGACGACGGCAAGTATGCCGAAACACGCAAGGCTATTATCACCATCACCGGTGAGAACCACATCAACATTGTCTTCAACCCGACTACGGTAAAAGCCGGCGGGACGTTCACCATCACCGGCACGCCGCAGGAGTATGTGAGCGGCAAGCTGACCAATGTGACCGGCAAGACCTATACGATCATATGGTCCTCGAGCGACGAGAACATCGTCAAGCTCTCCAGCAAAACCAGCACCAACAGCAGCCCCGCCATCACCGCGACGGCCAAGGCAGGCGGTCAGGTCACCATCAAGGCTGAAACGACGATCGGCGCGAAAAAGTATGCTGCCGAAGTGAAGTTCACCGTCACTGTCCCCGAGGCGGACACTGTCAGCCTGACGCTCGGCGAGAACGACACCTATGTCCTGCTCGACGGCAGCAGGCTTGCCGCGGCAGTCAAGACCGCCGCCAAGACCACGCCCAGCACCTTTACCTTTGAGTCCCCGGCCAACGGCACGCTCTATACCTCGAGCGCCATGTCCGGCACGGTCAGCACGACGACCAAGTATTCCGCCAGCGAAGTCAGCAAGATGGTCTATCGTCCGACGAGAACCACCGGCACGCACACCATCAGGTACGCCGCCTATGACGGCAGCGCCCAGATCGCGACCGGCACGATCAATGTCATGACCAGCGCAAGCACGGTCGAATACCATATCTCTGCCAACGAGAAGCAGCAGATGGTCGTCAGCGACTTCCAGCGCGTCTACGGCTCCGGTCTGAGCTCCGTGACCTTCGGCACGAACTCCGATAACCGCGGCGCACTGTACAAGGGCAGCACGACCAGCTCCGGCAAGGTCGGCAGCGAGGCCTACAGCGTCTCGACCGGCTCGAACCTGCTGAAAAACGTCTGCTTCATCGCGGGCAGCACCACGTCGAAGTACACTGTGACCATCCCCTTCACGGCAAACGGCTCGTCCGGTCAGATGAACGGCCAGCTTGTGGTCTATGTCAACGACACCCACACGCTGAACTCCACCGGCGCGTCCTTCCGCTCCATGGGCATTGCAAACGAACTCACGCCGGATAACGCCACCGGCAGCACCTACATCACCATTGACCGTGTCGTCGGCGGCAAGCTCTATTCCAGCTACACCAGCATCAAGAACTGCACCGCGCTGACCAGCAAGGATTTCGGCAGCACGAAGTTCTACTTCTCTGGCTCCGGCAGTCTGGATAACCTCTATATCCTGCCGCTGGCCGACAGCAAGAGCGTCGAGGTCAGCTACACCATCGACGGCAGCACGAAGGGCACGCTGTCCTTCAAGGTCAACCAGCAGACAGCCTCCAACCAGTTCACGGATGTGAGCGGCTCGTACAAGTGGGCGGCCAACTCGGTCGACTTCATGTACATGAACGATATCATCAAGGGCAACAACACCAAGAACCCGAAGCTCTTCGGGCCGGGCGCCAAGATGACCCGCGCAATGCTCGTCACGGTCCTCTACCGTGCGGCAGGCGAGCCCACCGTTACCGGTATCACCAACAAGTTCACCGACAACAAGCAGGGCCAGTACTACTACAACGCAGTCCTCTGGGCCTCCAACATGGGCATTGTCAACGGCGCGACCGCCACGACCTTCGACCCGAACGGCAATGTCACCCGTGAGCAGATCGCGGCTATCCTGTACCGCTACGAAGGCAGTCCGACCGTGAGCGGTTCTCTGAGCGGCTATCCCGATCAGGCGCAGGTCAGCTCCTTTGCCGTCACGGCAATGCAGTGGGCTGTCGGCACCGGCATCATCACCGGCGTCACCTCCGGCGGCAGGACGACCCTCTCCGCAAAGGGCAACGCCACCCGCGCTCAGGTCGCCGTCATGCTCCACCGCTTCCTGACGTTCTAAGCATATCGACCCCTCGCCCCCGGCTCACGCCGGGGGCGTTTTTTGCGCACAAAAAGGCGCCCCTTTCAAGGCAATGTCATCAACTTAAGGTCAGCACACATCAGATTTACACAGAGAACGACCGGCACTCGAACAGGGCTGGTAGGGGCGGGGCTCTGCTCCGCCCGGCGGAGGGCACTCGTTTTAACGGGAATCTCGGGCGGACACGAATGCAGTTTCCTACTTGTATGTACGGGCCGATGCCTACTCGGCCCATTTGGAAGCTCCGAATTCGCCGAAGAGTTTCGAAAGAACCGGTGCATTCTGCGGGCGGACAGAGTCGTCCGCCCCTACAGGATACGGGGTATTGAGGTTTCGGTGCAGGGGCCGGCGACTCTGTCGGCCCATTTGGCAGATACGAATTTGCCGCAGAGGTCCGTAAAAACGGGTGCATTCTGCGCGGGCCGATGTAGGCATCGGCCCCCTACAGCCGAATGCGCACGTGCATACGGATTCGCCGAGGCTTTCCAAAGATTCAGGGCATCCTGCCGGGCGGAGCAGAGCCCCGCCCCTACCAACTGCGTTTGAATTTCGCCGGTTTTCGCGGATAATGGGTAATCTATCCGTCTTAGTATGAAAAATCTCCCCTTGCCGGGCGGCAAGGGGAGGAGATGAGGGCGTTTACCCTTCGAACTGACTGTGGTACAGATTGGCGTAGAAGCCGTTTTTGGCGAGCAGGTCCTCATGGCGGCCCTGTTCGATGATGTGGCCGTCCTTCATAACGAGGATGACGTCCGCTTCGCGGATGGTGGACAGACGGTGGGCGACGACGAAGCTTGTCCGGCCCTGCATCATGGTGTCGAACGCCTGCTGGATATGCGCCTCGGTGCGCGTGTCGATGGAGCTGGTCGCTTCGTCGAGGATGAGCATGGGCGGCAGGCAGAGCATCACGCGCGCAATGCACAGCAGCTGCCGCTGTCCGGCGGACAGCGCGCCGCCCGTGTCGGACAGCACCGTGTCATAGCCCTCCGGCAGACGGCGGATGAAGGAATCCGCGTGCGCCATGCGCGCGGCGGCTTCAACCTCGGCATCCGTCGCGTCCGGCTTTGCAAGGCGGATGTTCTCGCGCACGGAGGCCGTCTTGAGCCACGTATCCTGCAGCACCATGCCGTACTGGCGGCGCAGGCTCTCGCGCGTGACGGAACGGATCTCGCTGCCGTCGACGGAAATGGAGCCGTCCTTCACGTCATAAAAGCGCATGAGCAGATTGATGAGCGTCGTCTTGCCGCAGCCCGTCGGGCCGACGATGGCAATGCGCTGGCCGGGCTTTACGGAGAGATTCAGATCTTCGATCAAATGCTGCTCCGGCGTGTAGGAGAACGCGACGTTCTGCAGCTCTACGCTGCCGGAGACGGCTTCAAGCTTCTTCGCGTCCAGTGCGTCAGGCGTTTCGGCAGGCTCGTCGATGAGTTCGAAGACCCGTGCGGCGCAGGCCAGCGCGTTTTGAAGCTCCGTGACCACGCCGGTGATCTCGTTGAAGGGCTTGGCGTACTGGTTCGCGTAGCTGAGGAAGCACGACAGCCCGCCGACCGTGATCGCGCCTGCCACGGCGCTGAGCGCGCCGGTAAAGCCGACGCAGGCATAAATAATATTGTAAATGATGCGCGTGGACGGGTTCGTCATGGACGAAAAGAACGTCGCACGCATGGTCGCCGCCGTCAGACGGTCGTTGATCTCGTCAAACTGGCGCAGGCTCTCGTCCTCGTGCGAGAAAGCCTGCACGACGCGCTGGCCGCTCAGATGCTCGTTGATCAGCGCGGTCTGCTCCCCGCGTGCCTTGGACTGCAGCTGGAACATGGAATAGGTATGCCCCGCGATGAACTTTGCCACCAGCAGAGAAAGCGGCGTCAGCAGCACGACGACGAGCGTGATCTTCCAGCTGATCGAAAGCATGAAGCCGAGCGTGCCCACAATGGTCAGAACGCCGGTAAACAGCTGCGTGAAGCCCATGAGCAGGCCGTCTGCGAACTGGTCGACGTCGGCGATCATGCGGCTGAGCGTGTCGCCGGAGGGGTGGCTGTCCAGATACGCAAGCGGCAGCCGCTGCAAGTGGGAAAACGCCTGACGGCGCACGTCGCGCGTCACGCAGAAGCAGACGCGGTTGTGAATGGCCGTCATGACCCACTGCAAAATTGCCGTCAGACCGGCAAGCACGGCGATTCTGACCGCCAGCGTACTGACGGCGGCAAAATCGACCTGTCCGGAGCCGACGATCTGGTCGATCGCGTCGCCGACCAGAATGGGGATATAGAGCGTGCCCGCTACGCTGGCCGCGGCCAGCAGCAAGGATGCAAGCAGCAGCGGCAGATACCGCCCGAGGCTTTTTAACACGCGCCGCAGCGCCCAGGAGGATGCATGCTTCATGATGCACTCGCCTCCCCCTTCTCCTGCGACCGGCAGATTTCCTGATAGACCGGGCAGGTCTGCTGCAGCTGTGTATGCGTGCCGAGTCCGGCCATATGGCCGTCGTCGAGCACAACGATCTTGTCTGCGTGCCGGATAGACGACACGCGCTGCGAGATCAGCACGACCGTGGGTTTCCACGGAAGCTTCGACAGCGCCTTGCGCAGCGCTGCGTCCGTCGCGAAGTCCAGCGCGGAGGCACTGTCGTCCAGAATGAGAAGTTCGGGCCTGCGTACAAGCGCGCGGGCGATGGTCAGCCGCTGGCGCTGGCCGCCGGAGAAATTGCGCCCGCCTGGCTCGACCGCCGCGTCCAGCTGGCCCTGCTTATCCTGCACGACGCCATCTGCCTGCGCTGCGCGCAGTGCGTCCCAGAGCGCCTCGTCGGACGCGTCCGCATTGCCCCAGTGAAGATTCCCCCGGATGGTGCCGGAGAAGAGCAGCGCCTTTTGCGGCACAACGCCGATGCGCGTCCGAAGCGCCTGCAATTGAAGCGTTTTCACGTCCTCGCCCCGCACGAGCACCTGTCCGTCTGTCGCGTCATAGAAGCGGGGGATCAGATTTGCCAGCGTCGATTTGCCGGAGCCTGTGCCGCCGATCACGCCAATCGTCTCGCCGGGCGCGGCACAGAAGCTGATATCGGTCAGCGCATCCGCGCCTGCCTGCGGATAGCGGAAGCTGACGTGCCGGAATTCCAGCTCCGCCTCTCCCGCGCCGTCCGGCAGCGCGTCCGCACCGCTCACCATGCTGGACTTCGTGTCCAGCACCTGCGAAATGCGGCCCGCGCAGGCGGCGGATTTTGTGATGTTCAGGATCAGATTGGCAAACTTGATGAGTTCAACCAGAATCTGCGACATATAGTTATAAAGCGCGATCAGCTGGCCCTGCGTGATCGCGCCCTCGTTCACGCGGACGCCGCCCACGCGCAAAATCGCGACAATGGCCAGATTGATGATCACATACGTCAGCGGATTGAGCAGCGCGGAAAGTCTTCCGACAAACTGCTGCGCAGAAAACAGATCTCCGGTTTTCTGCGCGAAGCTTTCCGTCTCTGTCTGTTCGCGGGTAAAGGCACGGATGACGCGCACGCCGGACAGATTCTCCTGCGCCGCACCGGTCACGCCGTCGAGCTTCGTCTGCACGCGCCGGTAGAGCGGAATGCAGCTGAGCATGATGGCAAACACGACGGCAAAGAGCACCGGGATGGCCACGGCGAAGATAAGCGCCGACTTTGTGTCGATGGTAAAGGCCATGAGCATCGCGCCGAAAACCACGATGGGCGAACGCAGCAGCAGCCGGAGCGTCAGATTGAGGCCCGTCTGCACCTGATTCATGTCGCTCGTCATGCGCGTGACGAGCGTGGCCGTGCCGAGCCGGTCAAGCTCGGCGTAGGACAGCGACTGGATGTGCGCAAAAAGCGCACGGCGCAGGCGGCCCGTCGCGCCGGTCGCGGCCTTGGCGGAAAAATACTGCGCGCACGTGGCGCTGGCAAAGCCGCACAGGCCGAGTCCGACCAGCACAAGGCATTTTTTCAGGATATACGCCGTATCGCCGGACGAAATGCCGACGTCGATGATATCCGCCATGATGAGCGGCACCAGAAGCTCAAACGCGGCCTCGAGCAGCTTGAAGCACGGGGCCAGGATCGCCTGCAGGCGGTAGGGCCGCAGGTAAACAAGCAGTTTTTTCATGGGTTGTTTCTTCTCTTTCTTCTGCTATTCAATGGATTTGAGCGCCTGCGACATATCGATTGTGCGGATCTTCCGCCGCAGGGCAAGATTGACAAGCAGACCGAACACCAGCGTCAGCGCGGCCGAGATGAGATAGCTCAGCGGCGCGACGCGCACATCGAAGCACATGAGATCGATCTTGATCTGTCCCATGACATACGCGTGCAGCAGCTTTCCCATCGGAAGGCCCACAAGCGCGCCGAGGACGGTCAGGATGATGTTCTCGCGGAAGACGTAGCGGTTCGTCTCGCCGTCGTAGAAGCCAAGCACCTTGATGGTCGCGATCTCTCGTTCGCGTTCGGTGATGTTGATGTTCGTGAGGTTATACAGCACGATGAATGCCAGCGCTGCCGCGCCCAGCACGACGACCAGCACGATATATTGCAGGCTTTGCATCATCGTCGCCACACGGCTGCGGAAATCAAGGCTGAGGGTAACTGCCGCCGCGTTTTTCGCGCCCGTGAGCGCTGCGGAGGCCGCCTGCGCGTCCTCGTCTGTCTGATAATTGACCCATGCGGCCTCGTATCCGGGCGCTTCGCCGAAGACGTCCTGCCAGGTAGTCTGCGTCAGATAGACGTAATTATAAACATAGTTTTCAAACACAGCCTCGACGGTCAGCTCCGTCCGGCGCATATCGCCCGTCTGCAGGATGATGGTATCGCCCGCCGACAGGCGCAGCGCCTGCGCAAGGCCCCGGCTGATGATGCAGCCGCCGTCCTGCGGGTAGGGGATCGGCATTTTCTCCTGCGTGTGCAGGTCGATAAAGCCGTCCACGCTGCCCGATTCCGGGCAGACGACGTTTGTGGTCTTGACCGTGCCGCCGGCAGAAGCGTCCAGACTTTTTTCCGCGACAAACAGACAGCCCTCCGCGCCGCTTTTCTCGCAGACGGCGAGGAAGTCCTCGCGTTCGCTGCCGCTCAGCGCGTGCTGGAAGGTCACGGCGGCGTCATAGCGGGTGATCTCGTCGTATTGATAGTCGACGACGCTGCTGATGGAGTCCTGAATGCCGAAGCCCGTGATGAGCAGCGCCGTGCAGCCGCCGATGCCAATCATCATCATGACCATGCGCTTTTTAAAGCGCAGGATGTTTCGGATGGAGACTTTATGCAGGAAGGGGAGTCGGTCCCAGAGCAGCGGAAGCCGTTCGAGCAGAATGCGCTTGCCCGCCTTCGGCGCTCTGGGGCGGATCAACTCCGCTGCCGGCTTCTGCAGTTCGGCGTGTACGACGTACCACGTCGTACCGAGCGCGCACAGCAGATATGCGCCCGACGAGACGAGCGCCAGCGGCCAGTCAAAGGCATACAGGATGCTGGTAAAGCCGTACATGATATTATACGCGTGCCAGATCATCTTCGGCAGAAAATACGAACCTGCCGCAATGCCAAGCACACAGCCGAGAACCGAGGCGATCCCGGCATAGAGGAAGTATTGGGACAAGATCGCGCCGTTGGAATACCCCAGCGCCTTTAAAACGCCCGCCTGCGTCCGCTGCTCGTCGACCATGCGGGTCATGGTCGTGATGCAGACCAGCGCGGCCACGGCGAAGAAAAACAGCGGGAACACCCGTGACACGCCGCGCACGATATCGGAATCGCTCTCAAAGCAGGCGTAGCCGACGTTGCTGCTGCGATCCAGCACGAACACGTCCGGGTTTTCGAGCTTTTCCAGTTCGTCCTCGCCGTCGCGGTAGTCCTGCTCGGCGTCGGCAAGCTTTTGTTCACCGTCGGCCAGCTCCTGCTCGGCGTCGGCCAGCTTCTGATCGCCGTCTGTGATCTCCTGCTTTGCGTCAGCCAGCTCCTGCTCGGCGTCGGAGATCTTCTGTTCTGCTTCGGCCTTACCTGTGTAATAATCCGCCCAGCCGTCTTTGAGTTCCTGTTTTGCGTCTTCCAGCTCCTGCCGGCCATCTTCCAGCTCCTGCTTCGCATCTTCCAGTTCCTGCTGCTTTTCTTCCAGCGTTTTTTTCGCCTCGTCCAGCTTTTTCTGGTTTTCCGCGAACGCCTCGTTCGCCGCGTCTGCCGCCAGATCCAGCTGATTCTCATTGTCGGCCAGAGTGTTCTTGCCCTCGTCCAGCTGCGCCTGCGCCGCTGCAAGCTGCCCACGCGCCGCCGCGATCTGCGCTTTGGCCGCCTCCGCCGCCTCCGGCGACATCGCTCCTGCGGAAACCGCAGCGTCTATCTGCGCCTCCTGTTTGTCGAGCGCGGCTTTCTGCGCGTCTAACTGCTGCTGCTGCTCGGCAAGCGTTTCGCGTGCTTTCTGGAGCTTCGCGAAAGCGAAGCTCATCTCGTTCTCGGCCTGTTTCTTTTCTTTTTCAAATTTGGCGGCGTTTTCCTCATAGGTCTGCTTCGCGTCGGCCAGCTTTTTTTCGCCGTCTGCCAGCTCCTGTTCGCCATCGGCCAGCTTCTGTTCATTTTCCTCGATCGTCCGCTGCCCATCCACCAGCTTCTGGTATGCGTCGGCCAGTTCCTGCTCCGCCTCCTGCTTTGCGTCGGCCAGAGAAACAACGCCGTCAGCATACGTCTGATGCGCGTCTTCCAGCTCCTGCTTCGCGTCGGCAAGCTCCTGCTTTGCATCGGCCAACTCCTGCTGCTTTTCATCCAGCGTTTCACGCGCGTCGGAGAGCGTCTGCTCGGCCTCTTCATAGAGGCGATCGCTGCGCCCATAAGCCGCGCTCTCGGCAAGCTGCGTGACCCACGGCTCAGCAGCGTCAATGCAGGCGGTATACTCGTCGGAATAGACCTCGCCCTGCCGGCCGGCCAGACGGAGATAGAGCGACGTGTCGTATTCCAGTGCAAACGCCTCCGGCAGGATGTACACGAATGACGAAAGCGTTCCGCTGCCGATGGAGGTGCCGCCGCGCTCATAATTGATGTATAAGACGCTCTTGGCGATGCCGACGATGGTGAATTCCCGGCGGTTGAAGCCATCCAGCGTGTCTTCGTCGTTCTCTTCCGTCAGAACGACTGTTTTTCCGAGATCCTTTTCGGAATACAGCAGCCCGTCAGCCAGACATTCCTCCGCCGTCTGCGGAAATCTTCCACATTTTAAGCCCGGCAGGTCGATCTGCTCAGGCAGCGACAAAAATCTGCACGGCTTCGCCGCACCGCCCGCGACGGAGACCAGCGCGTCCGCACTCTTTTCTCCTTCGCAGGCCGCCACGCGCGCATCGGCGGCGAGCGCTTCCGCGTCCGTTTCGTCAAAGCCGACCGTGCTGACGAGGCGGAAATCATACATCCGGTGCGCCTCGGCATAGTCGTCAAGCGTATGTACCATTGCGGTCTTTGTCAGCCGCAGGCCGCAGAAAAATCCCACGCCCAGCGCGACGATCGCCGCGATCGCCAGAAACCGGGTGAGACTGCTGCGGATCTGGCGCATTGTCAGCTTCAGCATACCCGTCACCATTCGATGCTTTCCACCGGCATGGGCGCTTCGTTTTGCCGCACGTCGGTGATCTGGCCGCTTCTGACGCGGATGACGCGGTCGGCCATGGCGGTCAGGGCGGAATTGTGCGTAATAATCACGACGGTCATGCCGTTTTCCCGGCTCTGCTTCTGCAAAAGCGCAAGAATCTGCTTGCCGGTCTGATAATCAAGCGCGCCGGTCGGTTCGTCGCACAGCAGAAGCCGCGGCCGTTTGGCCAGCGCCCGCGCGATGGCCACGCGCTGCTGCTCGCCGCCGGAGAGCTGAGCAGGAAAATTCTGCATACGCTCACCGAGGCCGACCTGCCGCAGCACCTCGTCCGCCGGGATGGGGTCCTTGCAGAGCTGGCCCGCGATCTGCACGTTTTCCAGCGCTGTCATGTTGGGCAGCAGATTATAAAACTGGAACACAAAGCCGACCTCGTGCCGGCGGTAGGTCGTCAGCCGTTTGCGGTCAAACCCCGACACATCCTCGCCCGCCAGCAGCACATGGCCGGAGGTCAGCCGGTCCATGCCGCCCAGAATGTTGAGAAGCGTCGTCTTGCCCGCGCCGGACTGTCCGACGATCACGCAGATCTCCCCCTCCGCGATTGTAAACGAGGCGTCCTTCAGCGCGTCAATGCGCACGTCGCCCATCCGATAGGTCTTGCAGAC
>OGLN01002014.1_pt1 | contig 13310 bp, 13 predicted proteins | sample 1572641 | NCBI WGS metagenome assembly OGLN01 (sample SAMEA2581903, study PRJEB24529) | metagenome | biome: Human gut stool | place: China | collected 2011
TTAATATACTGTCCTTTTGCCGCATCCATAAAGATAAAATCATACGTTCCATCAAGTTCTTTTAAAATATCCATCGCATCACCCTCTAAAAGCGTGATGACCTCTTCTTTTCCTGCCCGTTTGAAATTGTTCTTTGCAACAGGAATCCGTTTTTCATAATTCTCAATTGTCGTAATGCGGCAGTTTTGAGGCATATTTTCACTCATAAGAATAGATGAGTAACCTACTGCCGTTCCCACTTCGAGAATTTTTTGCGGCTGCTTTAACAAAAGCAGAACCTTGAGCAGATTACCCATCTCTTTTCTGATAATCGGAACACCGTCCGCCAACGCTTCCTTTTCTATTGCATTACAAACCGGAGAATTCCCTTTATCTAAAGAATTAATGTAATCAACAATCCGTTCATTGACAATTGTTCCCATTATTTATCCTCTCCTGTATCTGCACACGACAGCACTTTCATCATTTCCGTCGGTGTCATCGCCGTATTTAAGGTATACGTACCTCCTACAAATTTATCCTTATAATCGGATAATATAATCTGATAATAAAAACAGGTCTTATCTTTTACAAGTCCTTTGTCATAAAGGAGCTTTGCAAGCTGCTTAGACGTAATGCCATCTGAAATCGTAACCTGTGTTTCCCTTGCCTGTGCCTCGGAAGAAACGGCTTCTTCATCAAAAATATTATGACCAAAGGTATACGCTTTGCTTCCTGCCGTAAAAATGATAAACACACCTACCGCAATTACAATTACATTAAGCGAAACACCTAAAATCATCCGGATACTTTTTTTGTTCATTTTTTGTCAATCTCCCATACTGCCCGGCATTTATCTGCCGCTTTCATTTAAAAAGTCCACATCAAAATCTACCGCATCCACAAGCGATACGCAGACATCCTGTACCAGACGGCACAGACACAGTTCTGCCGAAAAGTAACTTTTTGCCAGTCCCTGATTTCTCATATCAGCGTATTGCGCTTCCAGCTGCGAAATATTCTCATCAATCTCCTGAATTTCATCGTTGTACTGTATTTCAAAATTCCGTCTCCGAAATTCATCAATTGCCCTTTTTAAATCGGCATTTTTGGACACTTCCGCCTCCAGCCTCTTATATTCGCGGTATTCTTCACTGTCTAAAACCGCCTGTATTAATTCTGCTTTCAGCTCATCGATTCTTCCCATTTACATCTCCATTTTACGTTACATATGTGCTTCCATAATAATCGGAAGTATAACTGGGTTTCTTTTCATCTTCTTCCAAAGATATTCGCTTAAATCATCCTTGATAATGTTCTTAATTTTGCTCCAGTCTGTAATATTTTTATCCATACAGGTTTCTACAGAACCAGATACCACTTCTCTTGCTTCATCTAACAGTTCTTCTGCTTCACGGACATAGACAAAACCTCTTGTCACAATATCCGGACCTGCTACCAGCTGTCCGCTGTACTTTTCAAGTGTGAGTACAACGATGATAATACCGTTTTCTGCAAGATTCTGACGGTCACGCAGTACAATATTGCCGACATCACCGACACCTAAACCGTCAACAAGAATCTCGCCAGTCTGTACATGTCCTACAATGCCTGCTTTTTCTTCGCTTAATTCCAGTACATCACCACATTTTGCAATGAAAATATCCTCTTTATCATAACCTAAAGACTGTACAACTTCTTTCTGTGCCATTAAATGTCTATATTCGCCATGAACCGGAATTGCATATTTCGGCTTAATCAGGGAGTAGAGCAACTTAATTTCCTCCTGACAGGCATGTCCTGATACGTGGGTATCCTGGAAAATAACCTTAGCCCCTTTCATACCGAGTTCATTAATAACCTTTGCGACAGACTTTTCGTTACCCGGAATCGGTGTTGATGAAAAGACAACACAGTCACCCGGCTGGATAGACACTTTTCTGTGCAGAGAAGCTGCCATTCTTGAAAGTGCCGCCATAGACTCACCCTGACTGCCCGTTGTAATCAGTACAATCTGCTCCGGTGTATAATTTTTCATTTCTTCCGTATCAATGAGTGTGCCTTCCGGAATCTTTAAGTAGTCCAGATTCTCGGCAACTTCAATGATATTGACCATGCTTCGTCCTTCAACACAGACTTTTCTGCCGTACTTTACCGCAGAATTGATAATCTGCTGTACACGGTCTACATTGGATGCGAAAGTTGCAATAATCAAACGGCTGTTTTTATTATCTGTGAAAATCTTATCAAACGTTGCACCAACGGTACGTTCTGACATTGTAAAGCCCGGACGGAGTGCATTCGTAGAATCACACATCAGTGCAAGAACACCCTTTTTGCCCAGTTCGCCCATTCTCTGTAAATCAATCGGTTCACCGTAAACCGGTGTATAATCCACTTTAAAGTCACCGGTATGGATAATGACACCTGCCGGCGAGAAAATTGCCAGTGCTGCTGCATCTGCAATACTGTGGTTTGTACGGATAAATTCAACCCTGAAATCACCTAAATTAATAGACTGTCCGTAACGTACCACCTTACGCTTTACCTGACGCTGCATGCCGTGTTCTTTTAACTTGGAATCAATCAGGCCCATCGTGAGCTTTGTCGCATAAATCGGCGCATTGACTTCCTTTAATACATACGGAATTGAACCGATGTGGTCTTCATGTCCGTGCGTAATTACAAAACCTTTGACTTTATCTGCATTTTCCTTTAAATAGGTGACATCCGGGATAACCAGATCAATTCCTAACATTTCTTCTTCCGGGAATGCAAGACCGCAGTCCACTACAATAATACTGTCATCGTATTGTATGGCAGTAATGTTCATACCAATCTTGTCAAGACCACCCAGTGGGATAATCTTAACAGAACCTACATATTCTTTCTTCATTTAACACCTCTAAAACTATTCTAAATCCATGTCTTCCAGTAACTCGGCAAAAATGCGGCTGACTGCATCCAGTTCTTCTTCCGATTCAACAAATTCATAAACCGCTTCTGTATCTTCTGCCTTTGATGTGTCTTTTAAAATATAAGCTTCCGCTTCTTCATCTTCTTCGTCTTCAGATTCGGTGACTAAAAGATAATTGATACCATTGACTCTCGTTTCCTCTATGATGTAAAAATCTACACTTTCCTGGTCTTCCGTTACAAAGGTAAGCTTTTCCATGTTCTTCTCCATTCCTGATTCTGAGATTCTATACGACAGGGTAAAAGGGACAAACCAATAGTTTTGATGGCAGTTCCGGAAGACTTTCCAAAACTGCCATGCTCACACGCTTAGTTGCCATTTGCTTTGTAATCTAAATATCCCTGTAAGATAAATACTGCCGCAATCTTATCGATTACAGCTTTACGGTTCTCTCTGCGTACACCGCTTTCCATCAATACTTTATCTGCCGATACCGTAGTCAGGCGTTCATCCCATAATACGACCGGCAGTCCCGTTCTTCTTTCTAACATTTCTGCAAAATTCTGACAATCCTGCGCACGCTCTCCAACAGAATTATCCATATTCTTTGGGAATCCTAAAACAATCTGCTCTACTTCATATTCTTCAATCATTGCCTCTATCCGGGCAAGTGTCTTTCGTAACTTATTCGCTTCTTTGCGCGTAATGGTTTCTAAGCCCTGTGCTGTAATGCCGAGTGCATCACTGATTGCAACACCTACTGTCTTCGTACCATAATCCAGTCCGATGATTCTCATATTATAAGCCTTTTCCTTCGATGAAATATTTAATCACTTCTTCAACAAGCTCATCGCGTTCTACCTTCATAATCAGGCTTCTTGCATTGTTATGGCTTGTAATATAGGTAGGATCTCCTGACATAATGTATCCCACAATCTGATTCACCGGATTGTAACCCTTTTCCTTCAAAGCACGATATACCTGCTCTAAAATTCCTTCTACTGAAATTGCCTTGTCTGGCTGTGTTTTAAAAAATTGTGTGTTATTATCTATCATTTTCCTCACGTCCCTTTCGTATATGTGTTTATAATATAATAATTGAGCCAATAATACAAGTGTTTTTTGAAAATTTCTCGATTGATATGCCCTTTGCCGTGCGCATCACATCGCTTAGTGGTGTCCACATTTTCCATAAAAATAAGGATACAAAGACATTCCTGCCTGTAGCGGCATTTGTGGGACTGCTTTATATCCTTTATGTTTTATTATTTTTGTGATTTGAATTTCTTCTGACTTGACTTAAATACTTCTGCCAGACTTTCGTGGCAATATCTTCACAGCTTAGTTTAAATTCGTGCTTTCCGTTTCAGGAATGCCAAGCACAATATTTAAGTTGCCGTTTTTTACACGCAGTGCGTCAATAAAGTTCTTTTCATTGACATCTTTTTTTAATGCGACCGTGTATGTAAGTTCAAACAGGGTTCCCATGTTGGTTGTCTTTACTTTGCGAAGCTGGCTGTTTGTGGTATAGCTGTCAAAGACTTCGTTAAACGCATCGGTATAATTTAAGTTCTCCGGGATTGTAATCTTTAACTGGCGGTTTCCGGATGCCATATCGCCGAAGTTTGAGACAGAAAGTACGATTAAAACAAGTATAATCACAACTGCAAATATGGCTGCAAATGCAACATATCCGAGTCCGCAGGCAAGTCCTGCTGCCATGGTGAAAAATACGACGGCGATATCTTTTGCATTACCCGGTGCACTTCTGAAGCGAACCAGTGCAAATGCGCCTGCCATTGAAAATGCTCTTGCTACGTTACTGCCGATTAATAAGATAACAACAGACACAATCGCCGGAAGCAGTACCAGACCGATGATAAAGTTTTTGTTGTAACCGTCTTTTTTGCAGGCAATCATATAAGCGATGCCAATTAAAAGTCCTAACACGAGTGCCGTAAGAAGCCCTAACATGGCTGGACCAATGCTAATTGTATCCTGCGCTGTACTTGTAAATATTGATTCAAACATAATGTTTCTCCTCCATTCATTCTTTGATTTTCCATAACATATTTTTTATATTCTGTTCCGTATTTTGAAAAAGATACGGGATAAATTTCCAGTTCCGATAAAATCCTTGTAAACCACAGCGGCACTGCCCTGTTGATTTTAATTTCCATCAGATACGTATTTTCCGGTAAAAGCTGCTGACCGTAGCTTCCGCTCTCTAACCGGACATCTTCCCTGCGGGTTGTGATATTTTTGTCAAATGTAACACGGAAATCCCCATCGTTTTTTTCAAAATATGCCCGCCGTTCATAGGATAAATAAACCTTCGGCACTAAATTATAGGTATGGCAGAAATAATTGATTTCCCGGAATACCTGCCGGTTCATCTGCGGATTTTCCATATCCGGCATCCGATGATGGTTTAAATAGTCATAGGCTTCATTTAACGGCATAATCGTACGCCGCTTGTTGACAATGCCTTTGTACTTCTTTTTAATTTCAACAAAAACATGATCTGTTTCCTTTGGTGTTCCATAGCTTCTCATGCGGAGCTTTTCTTTATACACCGGTCCTTCAATCGATGCCCGGATTAATGCATTATCTGGTGTATCATAATAAATGTTGCAGATTTCATAGAACGGCTTATCGCGGTTATACGCATCCACAACCATATATTCACTGATTGCCTGTGTCAGTTTTTCGTACTGTATGGCATTTAACATGTATTTTTTCTCATATCGGTTAAATACTTCGATTGCCATGTGCATCCCTCCCTTTGTTTTTTCAAAAATGCATTTCCTTATGTTGGATAGTTTATCCATTAAATGTGTCCAAAGTTTGTAAAATCTGCGTAAAAAATATGAAAGAAATTCACATTAGCGGCGTGCGCCGCAAGGCGCACTAAAAAGAGCCGCCACATTTTCATGTGACAGCTCTTTTAGTCTGTATCTTTTTATATTTACTTTGTAATATGTACGTCTAACTGGTTAAACGGAATTTCAATGCCGTTTTCATCAAATATCTTTTTGTATTCTTCTAACAGTTCAAAGCGGGTATCCCAGTATTTGTCATTGGCAACCCACGCTCTGGTTTCGAGTGTAATACAGCTCTCGTCCAGACTCTTTACAATAACGCGGACATCTTTGTCTTTGATGATTTCTTCCTTGCGGTTTAAGCATTCCATCAGCAGTTCCTTTGCCTTGGATAAATCCGTCTGATATCCCACGCCAATCTGGATATCCAGTCTTCGCACTTCTTCCGCACCAACATTGATAATATTCGAGTTGGACAGGGTGCCGTTTGGCATCATGATAATCTTGTTATCAATTGTATGCAGTTTGGTGTATAAAAGCTCAATGGACACAACCGTTCCTTCACAGCTTCCCGATATGATATAATCGCCGATTTTAAACGGCTTAAATATCAAAAGTAAAATTCCACCCGCGAAGTTTGACAGACTGCCCTGTAAGGACATACCGACTGCCAGTGCCGCCGAACCGAATACCGTAATCAGCGAGGCTGTCGGAATTCCCAGTATTCCTACTACTATCAGTATCAGAATGGCATATCCTGCAAACTTTGTAATTGAACCGATAAATCTGGCTACGCCGACATCTAAATCACTTTTTCCGAGTGCTTTTACAATAATTTTAACCATCCAGATAATCAGACGTTTTCCAATCTGCCAGACAATCAGTGCCATAATGATTTTTCCTGCCAGACTGACACTCCAGTTGCACAATTTATTAAACAGTGCAATCAGATTTGCTTTTGAAAAGAAAAACTCAATTTGTTCTGCCGTATCCTGTGCCGAACTAAGTGCGACAAAATAATTCATGATTTCCTCCATTTTTTGTTTTCTTTTTTGTTTTTTTCAGCTTTTACGCCTGTTGGGGCATTTTATCCCGGACTACTTATTTCCGGCGCTTTAAAGCCGCAAGCTTCTTTTTGGTTTCCTGCTCGATTTTTAACTTCGCAGCTTCCGCCTCCTGTGCCTGTTTTTCGGCTTCTTCGCACGCCTGCTGTGCCGCCTTTGCCGCAAGTTCAGCCTGTTTTTGCGCTTCAAGGGCAGCCTGTGCTTCTTCTTCGGCTTTGACTTTCAGCTGTTCTGCCTGCCATGCCTGTTCCTGTGCTGCCTTTGCCGCAAGTTCAGCTTCTTCCCGGATTCGGATTTCTTCCAGTTCCAGTTTTGTAAACGGTTCATACGCATAAACGGTTAGTGCCAACGGCGGTAAATCCAGTACAATAGAATTTTCACAGCCGTTTCTTTCCACCTTTTCCGAAGACAGCTGCTGTTCATTTAAAATGTTTTGTCCACCGAAATGTGCTGCATCTGTATTAAAAATTTCCTTATATTTACCCGGCTCTAAAACACCCATACGGAAATCCTTACGGACAACCGGTGTGAAATTCGCAATTACCAGCAAATCCTGCGGTGTACTGTCTGATACCATACTCCGGCGCACAAATGCCAGCACCGTTTCCTGTTCATCCTGCGTATCTGTCCATGCAAAGCCCTCCGGTTCATAATCTGCGGTATATAATGCAGGATGTTCCTTATAAAATGCATTTAATGCTTCCATAAAGCTTTGCGGCAATGTGCCGGTACAGTTTTCCGCCGTCCGCTTTTTACCTGGATAACAATACTGATATGCCGTTGCAAGACGCATATTGGCATGTTTTTCCCCATCATTGCTGCCCGGCAGTTCCTGTTCGGTTATATGCAGTTCCTGTATAAAAAATTCACTGTAAAAATACAGCATATTATCTGTCAGTTTCTGATATACACCCTTTCTGAAAAGCGGGTCACTCTGCATAAATTTATCAAAATCATTTTTCCAGCCGTGGTTCCATTTAAAATCAAACCCCAGTGCATCTTCATGGCTGCCGGTCACCCTGCCCCACGTACTGGAATCCTGCGCAATCAGAACCGCCGGACATTTTTCTTTTATCAGCACTTTTTTTAGCTGTTTGAAAAATGCAACCGCATCGAGATTTTCATTTTCACCGTAAAGATTCGGAATCCACTCGCCCGGTGCGCGGCCATAGTCTAAGTACAGCGCACTTGCCACTTCATCTACAAAAAGCCCATCTATATGATACTCCTTTATCCACATGATTGCATTGGAAATTAAAAACATTTTTACCTGTGGCTTTCCATATTGGAATGAGGATACCGCCACATCTGCATCCGGTGTCAGGCAGAATGCACTGCTCTCATAAAGGTTCGTTCCGTCAAACCACGTAAGCCCTGATGGAAGATTCCCCATAAATGCAGCATTCCAGTCTGCAATCACACCGATATTTTCTTTGTGCATTGCATTGACAAGGCGCTTCAAGTCATCCGGTGTACCAAAAATATCCGCAGGTGCGAAATAGCCTGCTGTTTCCCGGAGATTTCTGCGTCTGCTGTCATACTGCGCTACCGCCTGCAATTCAATATGTGTGTATCCAAGTTTTGCAATCTGTGCCGCGAACTGCTCCGGTTCTTTAATCTGTCGACAGGTTTCCGGTGATATTTCATAAATGGCAGCCGGTTCTTTTTCTATATCCCGGTTTTCTTCCGCCTTCTGCCATGCACCATCTTCCCATGCAAACGGAATATCTGCATACACAACCGATGCAAAGCCCTGACCGGCGTCGCACTGTCTGCAGTACGGGTCTGTCTTTACCGCAATATTGCCGCCTTTAAATTTAATTTCATATTTATAGGCTGTGCCTGCCTTCATTTCAGGTATAAACAGTTCAAAGATACCACTGTCCTCATGTTTTTCCATCGGAAAAATCCGTCCGTCCCAGTGATTAAAATCACCTACCACACTGACACGCTGTGCATTGGGGGCCCATACAGCAAAGCAAACGCCGCGGATTCCGCCCACAGTGCGCTCATGCGCGCCAAAAAGCCGGTATGCTTCCCAGTCATCGCCTGCCGCAAGTTTTTTGCGCTGCTCTGCCGTTAAAGCCGTGCCGCACGCATAAGGGTCCATATATTCTTTTTTCTGTCCTTTGATATCTTCAATACAGACAGTATAGGCAGTCTGTTTCTTTATCGGAATACAGACCGCAAAATAGCCTGATTCGTCAACCTTTTCACAAGCGTACGCTTTTTTTCTCCCCGCAATATGAATCTCTGCCTCGACCGCATCGGGACGGAAAACCTGTACCAGCATACCATCCCTGCACATATGCGCACCGAGCAGCTCCATCGGATGACTGCACTCTGAATATACCAGTCCTTCAATCTCAGGCCAGTTCATGAATTGATATAACCGATTCATACTAATCTCCATTCTTTTTTATAAATTTTCCACCCACGTTGCAAATAATTCCGGCCAGACGGATACTTCCGGCTGGAAATGTGTTCCGTCTGCGGTATCTGTTTCCCGCGTTCCAAGTCCAAGTCCGTGATTACCGTGTGGAAAAAGGTGCAATTCAAATCCAATATGTTCTTTTTGCAATGCCTGTGCAAACAGCATGGAATTTTCTACCGGTACAGCACCGTCTGTAACCGTATGCCATAAAAAGGTCTGTGGTGTGTCTTTCGTTACACGTTCTTCCAGTGATACACTTTCAAGCAGCTGCTCATAACGTGTCCCAAGCAGTCTTTCAAATGATTTTCTGTGGGCTTTCTCCCCGGATGTAATCACCGGATATCCAAGAAGCATGCCATCCGGCCTTATCATTTCCGGCTCTGTATGCAGATACTCTTTGACAAACCCTTCCAGTTCTTTGCTGTTCCACATTGTTCCAAGACTTGCCGCTACATGTCCCCCCGCCGAAAAACCGGCGATAATAATTTTATCCGGGTCACAGTCCCATTCTTTAGCATGTTCCCGCAGATACCGTACAGCGTACGCCGCTTCGTACAGCGCACACGGAAATTCATCGGGAATCAGACTGTATCTTAAAATTGCCGCATTCATGCCAAGTGAGAGCAGTTTCACTGCAACCGCTTCCCCTTCCCGCGGCGAATGATGTTCATAGCCGCCGCCCGGACAGATTAAAACCATTGGTCTGTGAAACGGCTTCTGCATCCCCGGATACATTTCCTTAATATAAGTTGTCAGTGTCGCTTTCTGTCCCTTATGTAAAATCCCCGCCCGCTCATAATCAATATCCAGTTCCATAGTTTGATGAATCATATTCTTCTCCAATTCCGCAGGCATTTTAATGCTGGAGGAACCGCGGACAAAATGACTGATTTTGTCCTGCGATAAATCTAATTGTGACGCCTGCGGCACAATTAGTTATGTGAAAAATTATGATTTATGATTTTTCACATTTCTCCATATTTTTAAATCTGATGTATAAACAGTCCGCTGCGCAGCTTCGGTTCAAACCATGTGGACTTCGGCGGCATCAGCCGTCCTGCATCTGCCACGGCAAAAAGCTGTGCAATTGATGTCGGATACATTGAAAATGCCAGTACACAATCTGTTTCACAGCACCTTTCCAGTTCTCCAATTCCACGGATACCACCTACAAAATCAATGCGTGCATCGGTCTTTGGGTCTTTAATGCCAAGTACCGGCGACAACAGGGCATTTTGCAAAACAGATACATCCAGACCGTCTACCGGGTCATCCGATAAGATTTCCGGCTTTGCCGTCAGCCGATACCACTTCTTTCCTAGATACATACCAAAGGTTCCCTGCTTGTCCGGATGCACCTGTACAGCACTTTCTTTAACTGTAAATTTCTCTTTAACTTTTTCTAAAAAATCCTGTTCGGTATAACCGTTTAAATCCTTTAACACCCTGTTATAGTCCAGAATCTTTAACTGCTCGTCCGGAAACAGCACAGACAGGAAATAATTAAATTCTTCTTTTCCCGTATACTGTGGGTTTTCGGCACGCCGCTTTAAGCCAACTTTGACTGCTGAAGCGGCTCTGTGGTGTCCGTCTGCAATATAGGTAGCCGGAATTGCCGCAAATGCCGCCTCAATGGCTTCTGTCTGTGCCGGATCATTGATCTTCCACACTCTGTGGCGGATGCCGTCATCAGATACAAAATCATAGAGAGCCGGTTTTGCCTTCTCTTCTGCTACGATGGCCTTCAAGGTCTCATTCTGTCTGTAAGCCAGGAAAATAGGGCCTGTCTGGGCATTTACAGTATCTACGTGGCGGATACGGTCTATTTCCTTGTCTTCTCTGGTGTTCTCATGCTTTTTGATGACGCCATTTAAATAATCATCGATCGATGCACACGCCGTAATCCCTGTCTGTGTGCGTCCATTCATCGTAAGTTCATAAATATAGTAACATTTTTTCTGATCGCGGATAAAAGAACCATCCTCTACCATCCCCCACAACAGATCATGTGCTCTCTGATACACCTTTTCATCATACATATCCACAGAAAGCGGATAGCCTGTCTCCGCACGATCAATCTTTAAAAAAGATTCCGGATTTTTCTCCACTTCCACAGTTGCTTCTTTTCTGTTATAAACATCATAAGGGAGGGCAGCGATTTTAGCTGCCTTCCCTTTTTCTGGTCTGATGCTCATAAACGGTCTGATATCTGCCATTTTTGCTGCACCTCATCTTATTCTTCTGAATTAAGTTACCATTTTCCTTAAAGTTCTTTCCTATGCCGATCTAGGAAACAATAGAATGTACCTTTCTTAAACACTCTATTGTCACAAATCACCGTCAGATTTCTAGCAGATCTTGCGAACTTTTAAGACACCCTCTGTATTCTTTAATTTTTCAAGTACATTCTCCGGAACAGAAGTGTCTAAATCCAAAAGCGCATATGCATAATCGCCTTTTGATTTGTTAGCCATTCCATCAATGTTGATTCCTGCATCGCCAAGGATCGTTGTATATAAACTTAACATACCTTTGACATTGCGGTGTAAGATTCCGATACGTCCTGCAGTTGTACATGCCCCCATGCTGCAGTCCGGGAAATTTACAGAATGGACAATATTACCAAGTAATCACGGATCTCGCGCACTGCCATGATCGCACAGTTATCCTCTGACTCTGCTGTGGAAGCTCCAAGGTGTGGTGTCACAATGCAGCCCTTCGCGCCAACGGTTGTTGTATTTGGGAAATCAGATACATATTTGTGTACTTTACCTGCTGCGAGTGCATCTACCATTGCCTCTTCATCTACAAGCAGATCTCTTGCAAAGTTTAATACGATGGCAGTCGGTTTCATCATGGCGATCGCATCTGCGTTAATCATTTTCTTTGTGGAATCTAAAAGCGGTACATGGATCGTGATATAATCGCATTCACGGTAGATATCCTCTACATTGCTGATATGTTTGACACTTCTTGATAAGTTCCATGCAGCTGCAACGGAGATATATGGATCATATCCGTATACTTCCATTCCCATGTGAATTGCTGCATTGGCAACTAATACACCGATCGCACCAAGCCCGATGACACCTAATTTCTTTCCGGAGATCTCGGTTCCTGCAAAGTTCTTTTTCTGCTTTTCTGCAGTCTTTGCAATATTCTCATCGTTCTGGTTCTCCAAACACCACTCGATACCGCCTACGATATCACGGGATGCATAGAGCATACCTGCAAACACGAGCTCTTTGACACCGTTTGCATTTGCACCCGGTGTATTGAATACGACGATACCTTTTTCTGCGCATTTGTCCAGCGGGATATTGTTGACTCCGGCACCGGCTCTTGCGACTGCCTCTAAGGTATCCGGCAGTTCTAAATCATGCATTGCAGCACTTCTGACTAACGCAGCCTGTGCATCTTTTAACTCATCTACTTTGTCATACTGATCCGAAAACAGATCCAGACCGACTGCTGCAATCGGATTTAAGCAGTTATACTTGAACATTATGCATTCTCCTCCTCGAACTTCTTCATAAACTCTACTAATTTCTCAACGCCCTCTTTTGGCATGGCATTATAGATTGATGCTCTCATACCGCCGACGGTACGATGTCCTTTTAAGTTAACAAATCCGGCTTCTGTTGCCTCTTTTACGAATTTTGCATCCAGGTCAGCATCTCCGGTTACAAACGGAACGTTCATCAGGGAGCGGTCCTCCGGTACTACAGTTCCCTTGAATAATTTGCTCTGGTCTAAGAAATCATAAAGGATCTTAGCTTTTTCTTCGTTGCGCTCTTTCATCACGGAAAGTCCGCCCATCTTCTTTAACCATTTGAATACTTTACCACAGATATATATGCCGTAGCATGGTGGTGTATTGTAAAGAGAATCAGCATCTGCCTGAGTCTTGTATTTTAACATGGTAGGTGTTCCCGGTAAGGTATCCTCTGTGATCAGATCCTCACGGATAATTACGATAACAACACCGGCAGGTCCGACATTCTTCTGAACACCGCCATAGATCACACCATATTTGGTAACATCTACAGGCTCTGATAAGAAGCATGAAGATACATCAGCTACAAGGTTCTTTC
>OGLN01002015.1_pt1 | contig 13303 bp, 12 predicted proteins | sample 1572641 | NCBI WGS metagenome assembly OGLN01 (sample SAMEA2581903, study PRJEB24529) | metagenome | biome: Human gut stool | place: China | collected 2011
TTTACTGAAAAATGCAGAAACAACTGACTATAAGAATGACGTTGAGAAACAAGTCAACTATTATTATGGCATCAATAGCGACGGTTTCTCCGGTACTGGTGTTTATTTACGATCTGGCATCGGTATCATGAAGTATGTACACCCGGATGATACGAATCGTAAGGAAATAAAAGCAAAAGCAGAACCTGCCATTCGTTTTGCCGAAATTTTATTGATCTATGCCGAAGCCTTGAATGAGTTGGAGGATGGATCTTCATATGACATAGCATCATGGGATGGTTCTACCAGTTATTCCGTCAAACGTGATATTGATGAAATGAAAAAAGGTATCAGACAGATACGTCGCCGTGCGGGTGTACCCGATTATACCATGTCGGAGTACCAAGATCGGGATGTATTCCGCAAGAAGCTGAAACGTGAACGTCAAATTGAACTCATGGCCGAAGGGCAGCGTTATTTTGATTTACGTAGATGGAAAGATGCAGAAGTGGAAGAGTCCAAGAAAAACTACGGATGTAATTTCTATATGTCGGATACGGAGGAGCAGAGAGAACAATTCTATACTCCGATTGAAATTGCAGACTTACCTACTGCCTTCTCACGTAAACTCTATTTCTGGCCTATTAGCCACGATGAGTTGAAACGTAATAAGCGGTTGACACAGAATCCGGGATGGAGCGACGGACTCGATTTTTAAGTCGGAAATAACCTAAAAAACAAGATTATGAGATTTGTAAAATATATGACAGCCCCGATCCTCATGGCGGCCCTGTGTTCCTTCTGGGGCTGCGACAAGGATGAGGACCACCTTTCCGAAGCTGTTCTGGCGAGCGCCAACACCTTGAATTTCGAAGCGGAAAGAGCGGCCGAAAAGATCATCACCATCTATGCCGACGCCGACTGGGTGACGGAAGTCCCCGACTGGGTGACGGTCACTCCCGACTCGGGAACCGGCGTCATGGACGTGACGGTTTCGGTGACCGACAACATGCGCGACGGCGCGGAGGACAATCCCCGCAAGGCCACCCTCGTCTTCAAGGGACGGACTCTTGCAAGCCGCGCACAGGTGCTCATCACACAGAACGGAGACAAATACCGCGATGTGAAGGAGTACACGGCAGGTGAACTCGCCGCCCTGGCGGACGAAACGGTCATTTCCGTACCGTCGGCGATCGTCGTGGCCGTGACGACCAAAGGCTTCGTCATCAGCGACGACAAAAACACGGACAATATCTTCGTCTCGGACGCCACGACGGTTTCCGTCGGCGACAAGATTTCGCTCTTGGGCACCAAGTCGTCCGACTCGCAGAAACTCGCTACGGTAATCGACTGCGACGAGGTGACGGTTCTGTCCGGCGGAGCGGTGAACTACCCCGAACCGGAGGACATCAGCGCAAAGATCGACGACTACACCTCCTCCAAACGGGGCTACGTCACCGTCAAGGGCGTTTTCAACGGCAGCACCCTCACCGTTTCGGAGAACGCCAAGTACTCGGTCAGCGTCGTGGACGCACCGGCAAGTCTGGGCCTTTCCGCCCTGACCGGCCATATCGTAACCGTCACCGGCTACTACGCCGGTTTGGCCGAGCCTGTACAGCGCATCATGGCCACCGATGTCGAGGACAACGGGCTGAACGAGATCGTCTATTTCATGGAGAACTTCGAATGGCTCGAACCGTATTCCGCAGCAGGCAGCGCAGGCCGGAGCGTTGAAACAGACGACCTCAGCGCAAACGCTCCGGCGCTCACCTCCGTAACTGTCGATGGAGTGACGGCATTCGACGCTGTCGAAAAACTCGGTTACAAGTTTATCTACGACAAGAACGACAACAAACGCATCTACCTCCAGCAGAACTACCTCAAATTCGGCAAGACCGGCAATCACGCAGGTATCATTCTTCCTCCGATAGACGGGGTTCCCGAAGCAAAGGACAATGTGACACTCTCGTTCGACTGGTGCGGAATGCGCCAGGGGTCCGGCAAGATCGACCCCGTCAATCTGATCGTCATCTTCGAGAACGGCAGCGACAAAGTGCAGATCGACATACCCGAACTGGGATGGGAGGATGGTCACAAGCTCGAATGGGTTCGCGCCGAAGTCAGCCTGAAGGGCATTACGGTCAACAAGGATACGAAGATCACCATTACGCAGACGCAGTGGGATGTTTCGACGGCCAACCGCTGGTTCCTCGACAATATCAAAATATCCGAACCGATCAAACTCTGATAACAGAATCCATGTAAAACGAAATCAGCCGTTGACCCGTGAGTCAACGGCTGATTTTTTTCAGCGGAGGCGCAAAAAAACCGAAGTTTTCGCTCCGTTCCGCCGGCTACCGGCCCGCTCGCCGGAGGAAACACTCGATCGTGTTCTCCATCAGGCAGCAGATCGTCATGGGCCCGACGCCGCCCGGCACGGGCGTGATCACCGAGGCCTTGGGTTCGATGGCCGCGAAATCGACATCGCCGCACAGTTTGCCCGTCTCCGGGTCGCGGTTCACCCCCACGTCGATCACCACGGCGCCCGGCGACACCATCTCCGCCGTGACGAACTTCGGCCGACCGATGGCCACCACCAGAATCTCCGCCCCGCGCGTCACTTCGGCGAGATTGCGCGTACGACTGTGGGCCATCGTCACCGTAGCGTTCGCGTCCAAGAGCAGTTTCGACACGGGAAGTCCCACGATATTGCTGCGGCCGATCACCACGGCGCGCTTGCCGGCGATCTCCACGCCTGCGGCCCGCAGCATCTTGAGAATGCCTTTCGGGGTGCAGGGGAGCGTGCAGGGCTGTTTCTGCCACAGCGCCGCAACGTTCAGGGGATGGAAGCCGTCGACATCCTTCTGTTTGTCGATGGCGGCGATCACCTTGTCCTCGTCGATATGTTTCGGAAGGGGCAGCTGGACCAGAATGCCGTCCACCTCGTCATCGAGGTTCAGGGCCGTGATGATGTCCAGCAGTTCGGCCTCGGAAACGGACTCGGGCTTTCGGATCGTGGTATTGCGGATGCCCACCTCGGCCGAAGCCTTGGCCTTGCCCGTCACATAGCTCACGCTGCCGGGGTCCTCGCCCACGAGGATGACAACCAGATGGGGCACACGGCCGTATTTCGCGGGGAAGGTCTTCACCTCGTCCGCCATTTCAAGTTTCAGTTTCGCTGAAAGTTCTTTTCCGCTGATTATTTTTGCCATATATCGCTCGTATTATCTTTCCAAATCGTCGAAAGCCCGGTGGCCGATGTCGGTGCGGTGGAACAGATTGTCGCAGTCGATGCGGGCCACGTCGGCCAGCGCATTCCTCCGCGCTTCGGCCAGGTCCCTGCCCTTGCCCACCACGAACAGCACGCGGCCTCCGTTGGTGAGAATCCGCCCGCCGTCGGCCCGGGTCCCCATGTGATAAACAGCCCCTTCGACGCGGTCCAGGCCCTTGATTTCGTGTCCTTTTTCGTAGTCGCCCGGATAGCCCTTCGAGGCCAGCACGATGCCCAGCGCGGCGAAATCGTGCCACTCCAGCTGCGTATCGCGTCCCTCGGCCACGGCACAGAAGATGTCGACGATGTCGCTCTTCAGGCGCGGCAGCACCACCTCGGTCTCGGGATCGCCGAAACGGGCGTTGAACTCGATGACCTCGATACCCCGCGCAGTCTTCATCAGTCCGCCGTAGAGCACGCCCTCGAAGGGACACCCCTCGGCGATCATCGCGTCGGCCACGGGCTGCATGATCTTCTCCAGCGCATAGCGTTCGTCCTCCGCCGTCACGAACGGCAGGGGCGAATAGGCGCCCATACCGCCCGTATTGGGACCCTCGTCACCGTCGTAGGCCCGTTTGTGGTCCTGCGCCAGCGCCATCGGCCACACCTTGTGTCCCGAAACGAAGCACATGAACGAAAACTCGGGACCTTCGAGGTAATCCTCGACGACCACCTTGCCCTCGCCGAACTTGTCGTCGAGCAACATATCCCGCAACGCCGCTTCGGCCTCGGCCATCGTCCGGGCGATCACCACGCCTTTTCCGGCGGCCAGTCCGTCGTATTTCAGCACTGCGGGCAGAGGACGCCCCTGCACATAGACCAGCGCCCCGGCATAGTCGGTGAATGCGCGGAATCCGGCTGTCGGGATGGCATATTTAGCCATCAGCCGTTTGGCGAACTCCTTCGACGACTCGATGCGCGCCGCAGCCTTCGTCGGACCGAAGATGCGCAGCCCCGCGGCCCTGAAGCAGTCGACGACACCTGCCGCCAGCGCCACTTCGGGACCCACGACCGTGAGGCCGATGCCCCGCTCCGCGGCAAAGTCACGCAGGCGTTCCACCTCGGTTTCACGAATGGCCACGCACTCGGCCTGCCGGGCGATGCCCGCATTCCCGGGTGCGCAGTAAATTTTTTCAACCTGCGGCGAACGCGACAGCGCGTCGACAATGGCGTGTTCGCGGCCTCCGCCGCCTATAACCAGTACCTTCATAAACAAAATTCCTTTTTATCGCAGAATAAACTCCGCAGATTCCGGCACTTTTTTCCGCAAAAAGTGCCACAAAAACTCTCCGACGATACCTCCGCCTGCCCGAAACGGTCTAACGCTGGCTCCGGGCGACTATTCGCGGGGGCGCACGCGCCCCGTCCCCTCCGCTTGCGCTTTTAGCCGGTCCGTCGCTTAACGGCCCCGGCATCGAGTCGGGATCGGATTGTCTCCAAGATTTAAGTCTACAATTTCACCACGAAATAGGACGCTCCGCTGCGGCGTGCCGCCTCGATGCCGATTGCGGAATCCTCGAAGATCAGCGTCTCGCGCGGCGTGCAGCCTTCGCGGCGCATGGCCTCCAGAAAACAGTCTGGAGCGGGTTTCGGACGCTCCACGTCGGCGCCCGAGAGAATGCCGTCGACACGGCCCAGCGGCGCTGCGGGGTCCGTTCCGCCGGAGTGGAAGCCCGTTTCGGAGACCCCGCCCTCTGCCGCGGGGCCGCCGATTCCCAGGTGGCGCATCACGTTGTCGATGTTGGCCCGGCTGCCCGTCGAGACCACCCACACGCGGCCGCCGCCGGCGCGGAACTGCCGGCAGAACGTCCACAGGGGTTCGTTGAGCCGCACGGTGTCGAAAAACGTGGGGTAGAGGGCGATCTTGCGCAGCCGCAGCCGCTCGCGTTCGGCGGGGTCGGCGATTCCGAAGCGTGTGAGAAACTCGTTGCACCGCATTCCGAAATAACGGGCCGCATACTCCTCCTCGGTGAGCGTGTAGCCCGCCTCGCCGAGGGCCGCGACGTAGGAGAGCGTGTTGGCCCGCCGGGTGTCGGCCAGCGTGCCGTCGAAATCGAGCAGAAGAAGGCGGATTTCAGAATTTTCCATTTTTCGGTTTGCTATTCGGTCGAAGGCGTGTATCGGCTATGACTCGTTCCAAAGGCTCGTTGCCGCCTGAATCCCGGCTCTTGGCCGGGTCAGTCGAACGACTGCATGCCGCTCTGGGCGATGCGCATCAGGCGTTGGTACTCGGTGGGGGTCAGCTCCATGAAGAAATAGTGGATCGGGTCGACGCGCATGCCGTCCATCGCTGCGCCCAGAATGATGATGAGCGGGGTGGAGGGGATGCAGTAGAAGATATCGACGATACGCATGATGAGGTTATCGACCCAGCCGCCGAAGTAGCCGGAGACGCCGCCGAGCACCACGCCGAGCGCCGCGGAGATGATGACGACGATGAAGCCGATCATCAGCGACACGCGGCCGCCGTACATCAGGCGGGTGAGCATATCCATACCGTTTTTATCCGTACCGAGCCAGTGCGCGGAGTCGGGGAAGGAATAGGCGTCGAACACGCGGGTGGACGTGCCCTCCTTGATCGACCACTGGTACTTGGCGGGATTGTATTCGAGCTTGATCTCGCGCTCCTGACCGGCGTCGTTCACATAGGTGTACTTGGTCTCACCGTTTTCGACGGCCTGCTGCACGCGCTCTTTGAAGTCCTTGGTGATGACCGTGCCGCTGACCTTGGACTGGATGACAAAGCGGCTGATGTAGGCGATCTCCTCGCCATTCAGCATGACGCTGTCTTCATCAAGCGTATAGGTCTTGCCGCTGGCCGTAAACTCCGCTTCGCCGTTGGCGTGCGCCTTGAGGGCGTTGAAGCTGAAGTTGAAGCCGAACTTCTGGCTGGGGTCGCTCGAGCTGATGATGTCCTTATAGGCAATGGCAAGGAGTCTGCCGCCGCTCGAGACGGAGTAGAGTGAGTCGCCCTCCTCGGTCACGTCGTAGGTGACGCCCTTGTAGGAGAAGCTGTCGTCCTTGCCCATGTGCAGCGTGAGCTGCGCCTGGAGGATCGTGCCGAACTCCTGGCCGTCGGCCACGAGATAGCGGTACTCGGTGTTCTCGCTCATGGCGGCGTATTCCTTGAGCTGGATATCGTCACGGTAGAAGACCTCGTCCTGCCCGTAGGGGCTGATGAGGCCGCCGATGAAGGAGAAAATGAACATCACGGCGAGGATCGTCAGACCCACGACCGCGAGGCGGTTGCGGAAAAAGCGCTTGGCGACCAGCGTGCCCGGGGAAAGGACCTTGACGCGTCGGTGTTCGTTGAGGGAAAGCTGCTCGGGGGAGCCGCTCTCCTGCTGATCGTTGATCTTCTTTTCTTCAGACATGGATTAGCGCCTCCTTTCTTACGCGATGCGCACGCGGGGGTCGACCACCGCGTACAGGATGTCGGAGATCAGGTTGCCCAGCAGGGTCAGGATCGCCAGGAACGTCATGTAGAACATGGAGAAGGGGATATCGCCCGCGACCATCGCGTTATACGAGATGTAGCCGATGCCGGGGATGGCAAACAGCGTCTCAGTGATCAGCGCGCCGGCAAAAAGGCCGGGCAGCGAGCCGCCGATGAACGTCACGAGCGGGATGAGCGTGTTGCGGAAGGCGTGGTGATAGATGACCTTGTGCTCGGAAAGGCCCTTGGCGCGGGCGGTGCGGATGTAGTCGGCGTTGAGCACCTCGAGCATGTTCGTGCGCACATAGCGCATCCACGGGCCGATGGAAATGAACACCAGCGTCACGATGGGCAGCACCAGATGCTTTGCCATATCGAGGATCTGACCAAACTGGCTGAGGGAGTTGAAGTCACGTCCCGTCAGGCCGACAAGGTCGAACCAGCCGAGCTTGATGGAGAAGATGAGCTTTAAGAGCGTCGCGAAGAAGAACGTCGGCAGCGACATACCCAGCAGTGCGACCGTCGTGACGGTGTAGTCGGTCACGCTGTACTGCTTGGTGGCGGCCACGATGCCGAGCGGCACCGCGATGAGAAGCTCGAACACGAGCGAGATAGCGCCCATGATGAACGAGACCCAGATGACCTCGTTGAACTTCTGGATGACGGGCACGGTATACTTCCAGCTGTCGCCGAAGTTGCCGGTGCACAGGTTCTTGAGCTGGACGAAGAAGCCGGGGATAAGGCCCAGGTCCAGACCGTATTGTGCGTTGAGCTGTGCCAGCCACTCCTCATAGGGCTTGGAGCCGGGAGCCTGCGAGAGCTGCCGCGCCATATTCTCCACGTAGGAGCTGGGCATGCAGCGCATGAGCAGGTAGATGATGAATGTCACAAAAAAGAGGATCACCACCGACAGCAGCAGGCGTTTTACCAGATATTTGCGCATAGAATCCCTCCGTTTTTTGATAACGGCCGCCCCGCGCCCGGGGCCTTGTCGCCGTTTCGGGTTTGATATGTCTCTCTCTGCATATCAGCCAAATGCTCCGACGCACCGGGGCATTTGGATCATAGGCAGATGTGCCTGGGGCAGGCTCCCCCGCGGCAAAAGCCGCAGGGTAGCCATGCGCCTAAGTAATGTTTTTGTGCAGCGACGGAGCTTACTGCAGGTCGAGCAGCTCGATGTCGTTGTACCAGGCCCAGTAGGTGGTGATATCAGGCGTCACGGTGTCGAGGTTGACGCGCTGAGAGGAGAAGATCACGCAGTTCTGGCGCTGATAGATGGGGATCTCGACCGCCCAGTCGGCCACGATGTCAAGGCACTGCTTATACAGGGTCTTGCGGTAGGTCTGGTCGGTGGACTGACGAGCCATCATGATGAGCTCATCGAGGTCGGCATCCTTGATCCAGTAGGACTTCTCGTTGGAGCCGCCCTGGCTGTGATAGATCTGGAACATATCCGGGTCGGGCGTGGCCTGCCATGCCATGGCGAACATGTCGGCAGTACCGGCGTTGATCGCGTTGGTCATCTCGGCGAAGTTGGACATATCGGAGACGATCAGGTTGAAGCCGATCTCCTTGAGGGCGTCGGACGCGAGGGTCAGAGCCATGAAGGAGGGGTGGTCGCCCTTGCCGCTGCCGCCGACCATGACTTCAGCGTCCATGCGGCCGCCGGCGGGAGCAGCGGTGATCTTGCCGTCAGCGACGGTGTAGCCGGCAGCCTCGAAGTAGCCGAGAGCGGCCTGCTTGGCGGCGGCGTACTTGTCGTCGGCGCTCATGCCTTCGGTGTAGATGTCGTTGCCGTTGACGTCAACGGAGAAGGCGACCTTGTAGCCCTCATCGGTAACGCGCGGAGCGGCCCAGGAGGTGTCGGAGATGGGGTAGTTGATGACGTTGGCGAACTCACCGTAGTAGGAGTCGACAGCGACATCGCGGTAAACGGCGATAACCGTGGCGATGGCCTTACGCAGATCCTTGGAGGCCTCATCACCGCCGTTGCCGTCGCCGACCTTCACGCGGTTGGCGTTGAAGCCGACATAGCCGTAGCCGAGGTTGGCAACGAGGTCGGTCTGGATGGTATCGCCGGAGATCTCGCCGTTAGAGTTGGCTTCCTTGATCTGCTCGGCAGCTTCCTTGGAGTAGGAGGGGTCGGTCACGTCGATCGTGCCGGAGACAACGCCGGGGATCTTATCTTCATCCTGCATCTCGCGCCAGATGACGGTGTCGATCTTGGGCTCGCCCTTCCAGTAGGTCGGGTTCTTCTGCAGGGTGACGGCGCCGTTGGACCAGCTCTCGAAGGTGTACGGGCCGGAGCCGACAGGCGTGGAGGTCACGGACTTGACGTGGGACAGATCGCCCTTGACAAAGCCGAACATGTTGTTGTCGTAGTCATACTTGTCAGTCTCGCCATAGTAGTGCATGGGGCACACGGTGACGGGGAGCTGATAGATGGCGTTGGCGTTGACCTCGGTGAGGGTGACGGTCATGGAGTAGTCACCGGTCTTGACGATACCGGCAACGTTGGGAGCGGACTCGCCGGTCTGGACGGCGACGGTATAGTCGTTGTAGGCGTCGCCCAGCTCGGCCTCGAGGAAGGAGGAGATGCTGGTGCCGGCGGTCTCGGCGTTGATACCGTCATCGGAGATGTCGTAGCCGTACTTAGCAACGATGGCAGCCCAGAAGTCTTCGACGGTCGCGTCATCGGCGAGCTCGAAGCCCCAGTTGCCAGCCTGCGCGGCGACGGAGTCGTCAGCGGTGGCGTAACCAGCGGCGACCACGTAGTCAAGGATCTCCTGGGCGAACTTCGCGCCGGCGGCGTTGAAGGCGGTCCAGTAAGCGTTGTACTGCTCTTCGGTGTAGAAGTCGTTGGCGGCGTAGGCGTCAGGACCGGCGGCGAGGATCAGGTTCTGCACAGTCTCCATACCGCTGCGATAGGCTTCCAGACCCTTGATGGGCAGGGAGTACAGCGTGGAAACGCCGTCATAAGCGGGGTCAAGCAGGACATAGTAAGAGAAGATGACATCGTCGATGGTCATTTCCTCACCGTCGGAGAACTTGACGCCCTCTTTCAGGGTGATGTTGTAGTCGACCGTGCCGTCGCTGTTTTTAACGATGTCGCAGTCGGCAATGCCCTTGTAAGTATAGTCGGTGCCGTTGTAGGGACGGACATCGCCCTCGATGCCCTTGAGGACGACAGAGCCCTCGCGGTCGACGAGAAACAGACCGTCGAAGACCATACCCATGACCTGGTTTTCATAGTCATTGGTATAGAAGAAGGGGGAGAACTTACCGTCGAAGTTCTGCGTGCCGACAACAAGCGTCTTGCCGTCGGTCTGGCCGTCGTCCGTCTTCTTGTCGCCGCAGCCGGCCAGAAGACCAAGACACATGACCAGAGAAAGGATCAGTGCAAGTGTTCTTTTCATTGAATCTACTCCTTTATAAATTTTTGCTAAAACGGGTCGCCCCGTGCAGCACAAAGTAAGATGCCCGCGCGTATACACGCGCGGAAAGGGAAGTACGCCTTCTATGGACATTTGTGCGCCGAAAAACAGAGCATGGAATTTTTTTAATTATAGCATGAAAAGATGAAGATTGTACAGAGTAAAATCTTAGGAATTATCTTTTTTAGGCAATTCGCCCCATTCTGCCTGCATAATTTCGGCGCGCAGAACAAGGACACTCAGTAGGGCTATCAGCTTCAGCAGGACATAGAGCAGCGCGAAAAACGCCTGTCCTGCGTGGTCATTGACGAAAAAGAAGATCAATTCGCACACGACGCCGAGAAGAGAAAAGACCGCCGTGACCGCCGTTCGCACGGGCAGAACGGCCACGCTTTTTTTGTAGTTGTACTCGCGCACCGTGCTCCAGTCCGTTCCGAGCTTTGCAAGCGCCCAGATGACGCTCGCCGCGCCCAGAAACTCGCCGAGGTAGGGGAGCAGAACGTAAAAACAGTTCTGCATCCCCGGCGCAGGAATGCACCCGCCCGCGGCGACCGCAACGGTCAGAATGGCTGCCATTCCCCACACGGCGCGCTTAGATCTGCGCTGCTTTGCATCATCGTTTTGGCAGGCGTAGAGTGCCCCGTCGTAAACATATTCGCCCGCGACGTTCAGATGAAAGTCGTTCAGGTGCTCGCGGCGGTTGTGTTTTTTGTGCTGTTCACCCATTATTCGATGCCCGTGAGGTCAAAGTCCGCGAGCGCCTTCTCCGCCTCGGCGCACACGCCGCGAAGGCACGCTTCGTCAAACGGACTTTCAAGGCCGGCGTTTTTGAGAAGGTCGGTGAACGTCCGGCTGCCGCCCTGCACGGTGTAGGCCATGTAGTGCTGCCAGGCGTTCCCCACGTCCTTGCGGATCATCGCCCAGAATTCGAGCGCCACGGTCTGGGCAAGGCAGTAGTCAATATAATAGAAGGGGCTCGAATAGATGTGGTGCTGGCGCTGCCAGCCCATGCCCTCGGAGTAGAACGGGATCTCGCCGTCCAGCTTCATCCACGGCATATAAATGCCCAGCAGTTCTTTCCAGGCGGCGTGGCGCTCGGCAGGGGTCAGGTCCGGCTTTTCGTACACGATATGCTGGAAGTGATCCACCATGGTGCCATACGGGATAAAGGTCAGCGCACCGGCCAGGTGGCTGTACAGGAACTTGCGGGTATCCTTGCCAAAGAAGCCCTCCGCCCACGGCCAGGCAAAGAATTCCATCGACATGGAGTGGACTTCGCACCCTTCCATGCTGGGCCACACAGTGGAATACGGCACGCGGTCACGGTTGGTGTATGCGGCAAAGGCATGACCCGCTTCATGCGTGACCACCTCAACGTCATGCTGGGTGCCGTTGAAGTTGGCAAAAATGAACGGCACCTGATAATCCCACAGGCTGGTGCAGTAGCCGCCCGCCGCCGGTTTCAGGTGAAAGATCCTCATAGAATTTTTTACCCTGGGCCAGAATGGCATCGGCATCGCCGCAGGGGGCGGGGTTGCCGGAACGGAACATCAGGGCGTTATCGGCAAAGCTCATGGGGTACTGCTTGCCCAGGCGCTTGGCCTGCTCACGGTAGATGCTGTCCGCCAGCGGCACCAGATACTTGACCACGGCGGCACGGAACTTTTCTACATCCGCTTTGGTATAGCAGTTGCGGCCCATGCGGTAGTAGCCCAGGGTGGTGTAACCCTTGTACCCTAGCTTTTTGCCCATCTTATCCCGCAGGTGGGTCAGCTTGTCATAAATATCATCCAGCTGTTTCTGGTTGTCCTTATACCACTGGCCCTCGGCTTTCCAGGCGGCCAGGCGGCGGGCATCGTCCGGGTCATTCTTGAACGGGCTCAGCTGGGACAGAGTGTACACCCCGCCCTCAAACGGGATCTGTGCGCTGGCCAGCAGCTTGCCATACTGCTGGGTCAGCTCGTTTTCCTGCTGCAGTTCCTCCATGATATCGGGCGAGAATGCCTTGCGCTCAATTTCGGCGTTCACAAACATCAGGTCGCCGTATTCTTCGGCAAAGTCTTTTCGGTAGGGGCTTGCCAGCATGGCGGCGGTCCAGGAATCCTGCCACTGCTGGATCTGCGGCATGGCGCTGTTGGCAAATTCCATCTCTTCATCATAGAACTTATCCCGCGTATCAATGGTATGGCGCACGCTGGCCAGGGTGAACAGGGTATCCACATGCTTGTTCAGCACCTGCTCCTCCAAAAAAGCGGCGCGGGCAGCGGCATAGTCGGGGGCATTCTGCAAACGCTCGGTCAGTGCGGCAAACTGTTCTTTCAGGGCGCTCATGTCCGGGCGCTCATAGGGCATTTCGGAAAATTTCATGGGTTCGTTCTCTCCTTATTCTACAGTTTTGTTCGTGACTTAGGGACATTATACCATGGCGCAAAAAATAAGACCAGCCCGAAAAAGGCTGGCCTTCCATGATTCTGTATGATTTTACATGCTATTCATAAATTATCGCACGCAGCGCCGGGGTGCTCTCCCCCTGCCCCTTTGCCGTCAGCACAGGGGTTGGCCTGCCTGCCATTCCGTCCGCCGGGCCTGATAAACCGCCAAGCGGCGGGCGGCAAGGGCATTTTTGCAGGCAGCTGCCCGGCGCTGCGCCTGCTGTTCATTACGGGCGGCAGCGCGCTGCTGCGCGGTATTTTCCAGCCGGATTCCCCAGATGGTCAACTGACCGGCCAGCCATAGCATGGCGACGGCAAGCCCCTGCTCACAAGCTATTGTCTTCATTGCACACCTCCTGCCACCACTGGGCGAGCACCGGGGTTTCGACGCGGTTTGCATCGATCTGTGCGGTAATGCCGTCCAGCGTGCTGGCGCCAAAATCATCCGCGGCGGAAGTAAAATTGGATTTTTCACAGTATGGCACATGGGTGATCTTGTAATCCGGGGTGGCGTCATACTGCAAAGCCAGCGCTTTTGCCTGGCGCAGCAGGGCTTTGGTCTCGTTTTCGCTGTTTTTATCATTGGCCGCGGTGATGATGGCCTGCACGGTCAGCGCCATGGCCTGCATGCGGGTGCACAGGTTGGGGTGGCCCTGCCGGGTCAGCCCGCCGTAAACCTGCGCCTGCCATTCCACATAGCGGCGGACTGATGTTCATGTCGGAGGCATACGCAAGGCTTAAGACTGTTGCC
>OGLN01002018.1_pt1 | contig 13287 bp, 10 predicted proteins | sample 1572641 | NCBI WGS metagenome assembly OGLN01 (sample SAMEA2581903, study PRJEB24529) | metagenome | biome: Human gut stool | place: China | collected 2011
ACAGTAAATGTAAAAAAGGAATTTTTTCCGATAAAGATGATAAACCTGTATTAATTCATTGTAATAAATGTAGAAAAGGTTATATGAAAAAGAATATTAGTAAAAATAATAATTTCTTTTGGGGTTGTGATAATTACCCAAAATGTAAAAATATCATGTCTGATAAAAATGGATTGCCTAATAGCTCTACAAATACAAAAAGAAAGAAGTTGTTCAAATGACTACATATGAAAGCAAACAATTATTAAAACCAGTAATAAGTATCACAGAAGGCATTGAACTTGGTACAGTTAGTGATATTATCATTGATGGCGAAAATAAAAAAGTAATAGCTCTTGGTATAACTAAAGATAAACTTTTTTATAAAGCCTTATGTGTAATTCCTTTTGAAAAAATTTCCTCAATCAATGAAGATAATATCTTAGTTATGTCATCAAAAGATATTATCTCGTACAAAGATTTCAACCTAGACCTTGAAAAAATCTTGCAAGATAGAATTAATATTTTAAACACAATTTGCCTTAGTGGTGGTAAAAAATGCGGAACAGTAACAGAATATACTATTGATGAACAAGGTAATATTTTAAACTGTAAAATAATTTACGCAAAAACCGTTAATGTTCAAGATATCAATATATTTGCTAAAGATTATACAATAATGAAAAATACTGATAACACTGAAGTAATATCCACTAAAAAAATAGATAATACCATAACCAAGCAAAATGAATCCATACAAAAAACTACAGTAACCCAAAGTACAAACAAAAATACTAACAATGAAAAAAATATTGATGACAAAGACTTGAATTATAAATTATATTTAAATAGAAAAATAAAAGAACAACTTACTGTCAATAATAAGACATACCCTGCTGGTACAGTATTAACAAAACAAATAATTGATGATATAATAGCTATAAATCAAGCTAATCTTTTAGGAAATATTGTTAATATGTAATTATGCTTAAGAGGTGATAATCAATGACAAAAAGTAAAAAAGTAGTATATCAAGATGACGAATATGTTATCTTTGAAGATGGCTCTGGTGGAGCTATTATGTCTGATGAAGAAATAGAAGATGCTGAAAAATTTGATGAATGGTTTAATTCTTTGACTAAAGAAGAACAAGACGCTTATATTCAAGATTTAAAAGACCATGGTCTTTTAGATGAAGATGAGGAACTATAAGAATCAGTAGATGCAGCTACCTATTCTCATAACTCCCGTATTTCAATCACTTCCAGTAATACTAATGGTATAACCTTCAGCTAAACAAACAAGTTTTATAGTATGTTGTTTTTTATATTTCACAAAAACAATTCCATTATTTTGATATAAAAATTTCAATGCCTTGTGAAAATAACTATTTACATTTCTTTTATCAAGTTTAAAGCTATATACTTTCTCTTGATTATTGCCTTTTATATATAAAATCATGCTCATTTTTTACACTCCTTATAAAGTCGTGCTAGAACTAACTAGCACGGCTTTTTTATTTCAGTTACTAATTAAAAAGGTATTTCTTCATCTGTTGCAGTATCTTGAGTGATTTCCTCTTGACTTATATTTTGTTCTTGATTTTGAAGTTGTTCATTTCCTGCTGTAACTTTCGACCCCATAAATTCAAGTTTTTGAGCAATGACTTCTGCAATATAATGTTTTTTGCCATCTTGAGCCACATAATCTCTAATTTGTAAATGTCCTTCGACTAATATTTGACTTCCTTTTGTTAAGTATTTACTACATATTTCAGCTAATTTATTCCATACAATAATCGGAATAAAATCTGCTTGTTGTTTTTCCTTATCTTTGCTAACTCTACGATTTACAGACAAAATAAAACGTGCTATTGCTTTTCCTGTTTGAGTGTATCTCATTTCAATATCCTTGGTAAGTCTTCCAGCTAATATTACTTTGTTCATGATAAAAACCTCACTTTGTTTATATTTCCCTTGCAACTATTTTTTTTCGCTTTTCGCACGTCTTTAAATAATGGCAGAAGGGAAAAAAGCAAGGGTAGCGAAGCTATACATTTCACCCTTGCCTTTTTGGAATGAATGCCATTATAGTGCAAGCAGAAAAGCGATAAAAAGTTATTTTATCATTGTTTTAAATTTAATCCGCAGGATTATTTTCTATCATATGGCGATTTTTTGACCTGATATATAAATAAAAAATAGCAGACTATAAACTAAGTTATAATCTGCTAGTATTATTTCATCTCATTATTTATTTAGTTGTTGACGTAATCGGTTTACTTCTTCAATACTCAAATTAGTAATTTTGGCTATAAGTTCAGGACTAAGTCCTTCTTTTAGTGCATTCGTAGCTGTTTCTATTTTATTTTTTTCTATACCTTTAACTATACCTTGTTGATGAGAATAACCATGTCGTATTCTTTCATCAAGAATAGCTTCCTCACGTGCTAAATATTCTTTACGTAGTTCATCATTGCTATTGAAATATGCTTCATAATCTAAAGCTTGTTTTATTACAGGGTTGTTCATCGCTAACACCTCCATATCTTTATCCGTGTATTTACCAGAAAAATACGCTCCCCATTGTCAATGTCATTTAGTTAAGGTTTTTACAAAAGAACACCCGTCCACTCCACAAAAGTGAACGGGTGCTTTTTTGAATTGGACATTTGAAAAGTTAGATTTCATTAACATTACGCTTTCCATTCCATCAACACGCAATCTTCCTTCTTCCCTTCGTGTAACTCATGTTCGGGAAGCTCTTTAATAATTTCAAATCCTGCCTTCTGATATGCTCGTATCGCTCGCGGATTGTTTTTTCGTGGGTCAAGAATCACCCCGTCAGCACACATTTCCGTTCGTAGATATTGACATGCCACTCGGCAGTATTCTGTACCGATTCCCATATTCCAATATTCTGGCTCACCGATAAATTGGTCCATCGCATAAATCTTTTTATCAGTCTTATGGTAATTATATTCGTCGAAATGCTCGCCCTGAACTCTATATATCTGTGCGTAACCGATGGGAATTGTATCATATTCAATGATGACTCGATAAATTTCATCCGCCCATTGTTCAGTATAATGCTCACAAATCGTTTCCTGTGTATGCTTCTTATCTCTACCGTCGTAAAATTCAAGAACACGGTCGTCCGTCAACCATTTTAACATAAGAAGTAAATCATCCTTGTTCATCGGACGAAATGAGACTCGCTTTGCTTCCAACATAATCACCTCTTCCATGATATAATCTCATAACACTTTTTCCTACTAAAATATAAACATCCCCACTTGTGTCTGTAGCAATTCAGAAACCCCTTTGGTCAACATTTTCCTATCGTTTCGTATATAACCATAAATAATTTGGTCTATAGCCCAATACACATCATTAAGCTCTGCTTTTCTTTCTGCCACCTCTGGTTCCTTGTGCTGATAGTACCTCAAAACTCTTCTGCCAAAGTCTTTCCCAAAATCATCTTCACTACAATCCAACAAACACAAAAAGTCATTATCTGGGTCACCGACAATATAATCACCAAAATCAATAACTCCAAACAGTCTATTATTTTTAAAAATCATATTATCTGCACTAAAATCATTATGTACCAAGCACGGTGTATATTCAAACAAAACGGTATTGTTCAATATGGTTGAGTATATTAACTCGATATGCTCCAAAATATCAGTAGTCAATAACTGCTCCTTTTTTAGAATGCTGATAAGCGATTCTTTATCTTTCAAAAACTTATCTTGCTTATTCTCCCGAACATCTGAAAACAAGCTAGCTGAACAGTCAATCTCTATGGAATGTAACTCTTTCAAGAATGTTGCTTCGTCGTATGCAAGGGCATCTTTCTCTTTTTCACTCAACTTATGATACTGCTCATAAGTAATATGTTCCCCTTTAATGTATGTCATTATGTTAAATTGGTCACTTTGATACACAACCATAGGAGTCTGATAAGATAAGTTGCAGTTTTCTAAAAATCTATACAATTCAAATTCTCGTTTTTGAGCATTTCTGACACTATCTCGCTTTGGAAGTTTTACAACATATTGTTCATTACACAAAAAAGTATCGCTATCATCACCAGATGATAAATAGCGGAATTCATTTATTTTTATCTGTTTATTTAAGAGCCTATATATATCGATGTCCAAATCAACCATTTTATTCTCCTTTATACATACGACTATTTATAAATATTATATCAACATTGCATTCTTCCCTCACGTAAAGTCATAACAGAACCTTCAAATTTATCTTATGTGGTTATGCATCAAATGTCTTACTAGAAATATTATCACCGTTTTCTAGCATATCCCCCAATACCACAAACACTTCATCCATCGGTATTGCTTTTGAAGTCCAATTTTTCAATGTAAACAATTTTGAAGATTCATCAAATATATCTACCTCTGAAGTGTTTTCGGTTATTTTTTTCAGATACATCATTTCTATTAAATAAAGAGCACCTAATATATTTAAAACATTTTCCTGCTTTGCCAGCTTCAATTGGTCATAGCGATTATGCTTAATATCTGTAAAAGCATTCCACCACTGCAATGTCTGAGCAGGTTGGCTCACATTCCAATTTTGGAATGGTTGTATTACGATATCGTATTCTTGCAATACTATTTTTTGATTAATAATGTCTGGTTTGTTTGTCAAAATATATTGTGCATAATCTGCTATTGTCTTTCTATCTGATGTATTAAAACCACAAAACTCTTTAAAAACCGTGTCCAATTCTGCGCCTATAGCTTGAAGCAAAAGGGCATAACCGTTGGAAAATGTATTATAATTGTCCTGATGTAATTCTACATATTCCATTGACTCTATAAAACGTTTTTCAAGCATCAAATAATATCTCCAATGCTTTTGATTCAATTCTTTTCTAGTCATTATCAATACCCATCCTTTCTATCTAAATCTGCTTAGGTCTGTTAATATAAACATTGTTATCTCTATTTTACAGTTACCGCACGCCTGCGTCAACAAAATGCCCTTATATTTCAATTTACCAACTAGTCTGTACAATGTATGGAAAATCCGTACATAATCTCAAAATATCGAAAATCCCCAAATCTCAACTAGTCGATATGATGTCACGAAAATCTGCCATTTTTCTCAAAAACATAAATAATCTTCTTTTTTTGTAAATTCTCACTAGTCGCAATAATGTATCGGAAATTTGCCGATTTTTACAAAAATACCGATAGTGACGGTTTTTATACGTCTATACTTTTCCTAACTTAATGCCGTGTTTTATATGTGCAATCTGCCAAAGAGTGGGGGTATCTGAAAAGTAGTCATCACATTTTATGATACATTGTTGATACTAGTTGATAAAACAGAAACAACACTTTGTTTTTGCTCCAACAGAAAACCATGTCATTTTTACATACATTCCCAAGACTAGTTAATGAATTCTCATAGGCTTTCACTATTTTGACCTTTTTTACACTCTGTTAAGTTTAGATAAGACATTCTTTTTTCAAAAACCTTGTTTTAGGCATTAAAAATGCTTGTTTTCACAAGAAAGAAGAAGCGGAGCAGATGCTATAATAATCTGCCCCGTTTCTTTTTCGTTAAATTGCCATGCAATCTTATGCCGATACTCGGTAAATAAAGCCGACAAATGATTTTGCTTTTATGTTTCGTTCGTCACGTCTTCCCGGTCGTACCGGTTCGGTGTATCTTGCAATATCTTTCAACAGTTGTTTCTCATCCCCATTTTGGGTGCGGTAAAACTGCCTGCAAATATGAATTGCCATATTCATATTTACTTTATATTCATGAACATTTGCTTCGTTTTTTCGCACTACAACCTCGTTTGCAATCCTGCTACAGAAGTTTGACATAATCATTGCCGAATAAATTTCCTGCTTTACGAAATCGTCTTTCTTTCCGTGGAGATTTACCAATCCAAGACCGTATTTCAACTCCCGAAATGCTGTTTCGATACCCCAACGTGAATGATACAACTCCTTTATTTCCGCAAGTGTAATACTTCGGGGCAGGCTTGTGGCAAGCGTTTCATATTCTCCCGTTTCCAACTGAAACCGTACCACTCGAAATGTCATCGGATACGGAGAAGGGAAATCCCAACGTCCAGCCCTAGTTTTGCTACTGTATATTCTATCCTCGTTCTTTCGTGTCTGTAACAGAATATACCCATTTTCTTTGTCTTCTTTTGTCTGTGTCGTGGTAATCGTAAACGACACATCTGTATCCAGCTCCGTCATCGGAAGTTTACCGATTTCACGCATTGCGGAATGATCTTGTTTTACTCTTATAAGAAAGTCAGTATTAGGAGTGTTTTGCAAATGGGCAAAGGCATTATAGGACTCGTAACCTCTGTCGCCAACAATCAAAGTTTTCTCCTTAAAATCATACCAATCAAGCATAAAAGTAAGTGCTCCTACTTCATCCTGCTGCGGCTGTGGCTGAACAACGCAGTATTGATAGGTCTTGTTCAACACATCATACAAGGGGTTCACATGAAGTTGGTTATATCCCTTTGGTGTGCTGTCGTTCTTTACAAAACTGCTTGATTTTGGATTTCTCGCCATGTTTACGGTAGTACCGTCAATGGCTAACACCTTATAGCCTTTATAGGTTTTGGTATCCTTGCACAAGTTATTAAAATGCTCAAAGACTTTCTCAAAAACCGTCCAAGGGATTTTGTCACGCTGTTGTACAAATGCGGAGGCGGTAACCGCAATCCCTGCATCGTACAATTCCTTTTTTAGACTTCCGCCCTGCATGGAAAGCAGGAGCTTTATTACCTTATCCATAGTCAGTACCCGTTTACGGGAGAAGTTCGGATTGTTCAATTTATAATCTGCCATGTAATCGGCAACTGCCTTTTGGATTGCAATATCCAGCTTATCTTTTAATACATTTGGAGTAGAATTTACAATTTTCATTACTCTTTCCTCGTTTCCTTAGTAATTAGAAATAGGCAGAAAAAAACAAGATAAGAAACCCCTTTTGAAAAGGAGTAAACATATCTTGCAGTGTTAGTTTTACTATTCTCTCTCTAATCTCTCTAATCTCTCTTAAATGTAAATTCTATACTCTCTCTACTAACTGAAACGAAAATAAATCCTGTTAATTCAAACTCTCTGTTGTGTTTTATTTGTTCTCTCTGTGTTCTGTTCTTTCTCTCTGTTTCGCCTAAACTTAACACTCTGCTTGTTTATATTATACACCATTTTTCTCAAAAAGGTTGTATAACGTCTAAAAATTTCTATAAAATTTGCCATCACAAAATTTTTTAACTTAACGGGATTTTTTTGCGGACAAAATTTTAAGGAGCAAATCCGAAGATTTACTCCTTAACTTAACAATTTTGAACTTAACTAAATGACATTGACTAACACCTACCTCATTTTATCACCAAAAAGCAAATTAATTCAAAATCATCTATACCATTTATAGTTGATAATAAAGCACTCGTTCCGCCAGTTGTAAACAAACTATCTATATCACTTTCTTCTTTCACATCAATAATAGAATTAATCGCTTCATCTAATAATTGAGATACCTCTTGCATATTTTTACCATCATTTGTTTGCTCATTGAAAATCTTACATAAATGAGTAATTGGCTTGTCTTTTCCTCGACAAAGAAGTCTCATTGTATCTAATAATTTTTTAGGATTTAGATAATCACAAACGACCTCTCCTTCTTCACTTACATAAACCATATAAAATGGATGAATACGATTTAGACTATCTTCATTTATATTATTGTTGCGATTTTTTAATACAAAAATTACTCCATTTGGCAAATCATCACTTTTATTCACTACAGCATGCATACCAAACGGTTTTTTATCTAAATCCTCATGAGTTTTTATATATTCTAACAAATCTAAACGAAATTCATTCAATCCCAAATCCATAATAGATATACCATTTGACATATCTTCAATATCTATTACTTCTTCTTGTAATTTCTTTAATTGTGCTTTTCTATATTCCAAATCACCTTTTTCTTCTGGATTAATTAAATCATCATCACCAGTAGAAGTCATTACCGAAATTCTCATTCTCGTTTCTACTCTACCTTTTAAATTTATATATTCATCTAAAGATAAATCTGGCCAGAAATTAACTAATTGAATAACCTTATTTCTACTGCCAATACGGTCAATACGTCCAAAACGTTGAATAATTCTCACAGGGTTCCAATGAATATCATAATTTATTAGATAATCACAATCTTGTAGATTTTGCCCTTCAGAAATACAATCTGTAGCAATCAATATATCAATATTATCGCTATTTTGAGGCATTAATATATCTTTTCCCTTAGATATAGGCGAAAAACAAGTCAATACATTATTTAAACTAGCTTTAAAATTCTTTATTGTAGTTCTTCCCTCTATTGAACCTGTTACTACTGCTACATCTAAATTATATTTTGTTTTCACATACTGACTTATTTCTTCATACAAATACATTGCAGTATCTGCAAATGCCGAGAATATCATTATTTTTTTATTATTTTCATTTATAGGATTTTCTATCTTCTCTGATATCAACTCTAATAATGACTGCAATTTCATATCGTGATCCGCTGTAATATCTCCTACCATTAAAGATAATAAATCCAACGTTTCAGCATCTTTTTTTAGATAATGTCGCCAACTTATATAATCCATATCAGCTAGGCTAATTTTTACTTTTCTACCTACAGTGAATAAATCTGTATTTTGGTCATCAGCATCAAAATCACTATCCATATTCATATTCATAGCATCAATATCACCTAATCCAGATTGTTCGAACTCATCTATTTTATTAATAGTATCATTTATTAAATCTTTTATTCTATTCAAGATTACTTCAAATGAGTATACTGAGCTTTCTAATCTTTTGAGTAAATTTATACTCATCAAACGACGAATACCTTGTTCACGACCTTGCTGTGTAAGTCCTTTTTTCTGTGTCAAATCTATATAATTTACTTTTTTACTATCTAATATAAAATCAGATGGAGTATATATACTCAAATTCAATGATATTAATTGTTCATATATTTCATTATAATTAATAGCTTCCTTCAAATCAGTGAGCATAGGTCTTTTTGAAATAGGTTTTAATCTTTCAGGAAATTTACCTATTTTCTCTGCACTATAATATCTTTCAATATGTTTTCTTGAACGAGCTATAGTAACACTATCTAGAACTTCAAAGAAATCAAAATCTAACATACGCAATAAAACTTGTGTAGTTCTATTTTCTGGCTCTAAATTTACCCATTCATTAAAAGCTTTTTGTGCTTTTTTGAAAATCTCATCAATTCCCTTTGTTGTCTTTAATTTTTTATTTAATAAATCACTTTTTCCTTCATATGCCAATGCTAATTGATTTTTTAAATCAATGAAACGATTATTAACAGGTGTTGCTGATAACATCAATACTTTAGTTTTTACCCCTGCACGAATTACTTTATCCATCAATTTTGCATAGCGGTTTTCATTATTATTAGCATGAGTCCCCATACCATTTCTAAAATTATGACTTTCATCAATAACTATCAAATCATAATTACCCCAATTAATTCTATCTAAATCTAAACCATTAGAAAAACCTTGTTTTCTTGATAAATCTGTATGGAATAACACATCATAATTTAATCTATCTACAGCAATAGGATTGTTTATATAATTATCTTTATACGTATTCCAATTTTCTGCTAATTTTTTAGGGCAAAGTACTAATACACTTTTATTTCTATTCTCATAATATTTTATAACTGCTAATGCCGTAAAAGTTTTCCCTAAACCTACACTATCTGCTAATATACAGCCATTATATTTTTCCAATTTATTAATAATCGCCAATACCGCATCTTGTTGGAAATCATACAATAAATTCCATATCTTACTATCTTTAAAACCAGTGGCTTCATTAGGCAAAATATCTTCAGATATATCCTCTAAAAATTCACTAAATACATTATATAAAGTTATAAAATAAATTAATTCTGGAGGATTTTCTTTATAAGCATTAGAAATACTATCAATTACAATATCTGTAACATCTTGTAATTTATCTTTGTCTTGCCAAATATTCTCAAATAAAGTCAAATAAGCTTCACTATATGGTGCATCTATTTTATTGATCATATTATAAAAATTATTACCGCGTTCACAACCAATATCTACAGTTGTAAAACCTTGTATGGGCATATATGTAATCTTTTTATCCTTAGTTTCAATATTCATAAAACCAGCCATATTCTCATTCGTTGTATTTGATTTAAATATGACTTTCTCTTTTATCCATTCAGCACATTCTTTTGCAATCTGTTCTCCGCGCGCCTTGGCCAGCGGCTGGTTCCAGGTGCAAGCCAGCATCACAGAACCGGGATAGCTCGGACCTGCGGCAGGATTGTAGTTGCTGTGTACACCGGTCGGACCATCACAGTCCTCCGTTGCGGACAGGCCGATGGATTCAACACCAACGGTATGGTAACCACCGTCTGCCGTAAGGCTGAACAAGTCATTGACCGTGAGTTCATCGAGAAGCTGCTCCCACTTGGGGTCATCGTAAGCAACGCCGGTCAGATCAGCAAGTTTCAACCCGTTATTCGCCCCGGTGGTCGGCATCACAGCATTGGGGTCATCGTATTTTGCCGCATCAAAGGTTGCTGCACTTGCATAGTCTGCCAGTGCCTGTGCACTCAGGCTATGGTTTGCAGGCGCAGCGGTAGCCTCTGCATAGTTGGCAAAGCCATCAGCACGGCTGAGATAGGTCACATCTCCCTGCGCAAAGGTGAGCTGGTTTGTAGCAGCCACCTGATCTGTGGAGCGAGCGCCATCATGTGCATCGTCATAGATGACGTCCTTGTCCACCTTGGCAACATAGGTATCCAGGATCGTATGAGAATCCGAGCAGAGATTGATCTTATAGTCGCCTGCCTCGAGTACATACGCACCATTCGCACTCTTGATGCCGTTCGAATCATAGGAGGCCATATCCTCATAACGGAAGGTGATCTTCAGGGTCTGTGCTTCGCCGGGCTGCAGGATTTCCGTCTTGGCGTACTGCACAAGATTTGCTGCTGCCTTTTCGATGCCACCGTTATAATACGGCGGCTCATAGAAAATTTCTGCAACATATTTTCCTGCTGTATCGCCGGTATTTTTAACTGCTACATCCAGCGTGATTTTCTCGCCATCATCCTCGACAGCTGCAATTGACGAATCAAAGGTAGTGTAGCTCAAGCCATAGCCGAACGGATACTGAACCACTTTATCATAATCAATAAGGCCCTCTGCAGCAGCCGTTTCATAGAATTTGTAGCCAACATAGATGCCCTCGCAGTAGTTGACAAACATGGCACGGTTGTCCTGGCTCCCCGTAACCTCTGCATAGTTATCATACGCAAAGCCGCCGAAGTTGTTGACCGTGGGTGTTGCGAGCAGATCGTAGACATAGGTATCCGCCAGATGTCCGGACGGATTCACTTCACCGCTCAGGATCTTTCCGAGGGAATCAAAGCCAAGCTCGCCGGGCGCGCCGCACAGAACGGCTGCCTTAATGCTGTCATACTGATCCAGCCAGCCAAGCTCCATAGCATTGGAGGAGTTGACCACAACGATAACATTCTTGAACTCTTTACAAACGCGGTCTACCATTGCAATCTCGCGGTTACTTAATTCCAGGTAACTCTTGCTGGCATCGAGGTCTTCTGCCTGCGTTGTAAAATCATAGAACTGTGCGAGCCCGCCGTACTGTGCATTGTATTCATCCGGGCCGGTGATGCTTTGCGGGATATCAAAGCCCTCGCCACCGGTACGGCTGACAACAACCACCGCTGTATCCGAGTAAGCGACCGCATCCTCAAAAATGTTAGCGTTCTCGTACTCTGCAATGGTAGGCTCCGGAACGGTGAAATCGCCGCGCTTGCTGCCGATCTCACGCAGACGGATCGTACCGACAGGACGCTCTGTACGGAAATTCTCATAGAATTTCACAAGCTCCTCATTGACTTCAAAGCCTGCATGCTTGAGGCCGTCAATCAGGGAAACCGCATTGCTTGTATCACTGTCACCGGAGCCGGTGCCGCCATACAACGGGCGAACGCTCGACCAGCCAAACAAGTTGAGCTTTGTACCGGCGCTCAACGGCAGCGCCTTGTCATCATTCTTCAGCAGAACGATGCCCTCGGATGCAATCTGGTCTGCAATCGCACGGCCGGATGCCATTGTTTCGTCCGAGACCTTGACATCCTCAGCAAAAACACTGTTCACCACCGAGTATTCTACACCGAGAATAACCCAGTTGACGGAAAGCGTGATAGCCAGCAAAATTGCAATCGGAGCCTGTGCACGCACCAGCGCGCGCTTCGGCTGTTTCAGCTTTCCGGCTGCGACCACTACGATGAGCGCCGCGATCAGTACAACAACAATAAAGATAATAGCCGGGCTACAAGCAATAATGCCGTTCTTCAAATCCTCGGTCGTAACTGCCAGGGAGCCGCCAAACATCAAATCGTACAGCTTTTTTCCTATTACCGCCAATGCCGCAATGATAACTGCAGCAATCAGCCACGGCACAAGCCTCTTCTTATTTTTCATTTCTTTTCTCCTTCAAAAGCAAATGGGTATGCGGTTTAAAGCGTATTTATTGCAATTCAAACCAGTGGAAATTCATTTTCCCACTACCCGTAAAACGGAAATACAATGGATAGGTTCCATCAGGGATCGTAAGGGACACCTTTTCCCCCACCTGGCTGCCGTTTTTTATGAAAATATCGGCACACAGCGTGGAAAAATCCGGTGCGGTTGACACCTGAAGTCGTCCGTTTGCAGAGCCGGTACAATGTACCTTTATCTCAGCAGCATCTTTAAAGGCAAAGTACTTGAATCCTGCCACTGCACCATCGCGCATATTGGCAATGTACTGATTGCCGCTGTCCTCTCTGTCCGGCCCGTCCTGCGTGAAATAGGGGTGATTGCGCAGCCGCCATTTCGGGAAAGGTCCGTCATAGCGTCCGGTACCATTCTTCCCCCAGAGGTTGCAGGCAATACGCGCCTCATAACGGCCTTTTCCCTTTAAGGGTCCATCGTTTAGGCCGCAGCTTGTGACCTCTGCCTGCAGAAACGCTCCGTTTTCGTTACGCCGAAGCTTCTCGGCACAAGCCTGCCGGGAATACGAATGACGGTTGGTTTGCCTATGATAGAAAACATACCATTTGTCCTCTAGCTTGAGCAGCCCGCCATGTGTATTGCCCAAATAGTTAGCTGCGTGCTTTTCGGACAGGTTGCTGTCCAGGAAGA
>OGLN01002023.1_pt1 | contig 13269 bp, 13 predicted proteins | sample 1572641 | NCBI WGS metagenome assembly OGLN01 (sample SAMEA2581903, study PRJEB24529) | metagenome | biome: Human gut stool | place: China | collected 2011
CGCCATGTGATCGCCCATGCGCATCATGAGCTCCCCATCGGAGTCCATCGCCATATTATCCGAGATGCTCATGGCGAAATCGCCGTCATCGTAGTCAAAAAATCGATTGCACACTGTACCAGCCTCCTCTATTGAAATATTTGTTATAGACCTCATTCACCACTTCCACATACACCACAAAGGATGGGTGGTTACGATCCTGCAAAGACAGATACATGTTTTTCATCTCAAGATACCTGTCACGAACCTCCTGCCATAAACCTTCTTCCTTTATTTCATCCGCTCTATCTTTTACTTGATGTGAGCGCGGCACTTCATTCCATGTGTATTGATCCCAGCCCAGTGCGTACACATTTTTGTTATGAATCAAGCGCATGTAATTCCCGTTTTTATTTTTCGTGGTAATAGCAACGTCAAACTTGAATTTGATATCTGGCGATTTCTCAAAATACAATATTGCAGTCAAACAAGAAGTCGAATCTTGTGCATCCGAAAAGAACTTTCCGCCCACCGCTTTGTTAAGGGCATTTCTAATTGTGTCTTTCAACAATCGCGGGTCGCGATACTCGTAATCTGCCTTCATGACCAAAAGGTTGTAGTCCAAGTCATACGGGCCATCTCCATTTCTCGTGATCATATTCCTTGCTCCGCTTCCAACAAGCGAAAACTGTGCAGAAATACCCTTCTCCTTCAGCAGCTCGCAGGTTTCCTTCAGGACATTCGAGCAATCCGAACGATAGCGCTTTGCTTCGGATTCGCAAACAAACTCATACGCCATACATACTCTCCTTCTCGCCCATGCCATCCATTCAACCTCGAGGTTAAATCATTATAGAATAGCATAGAAAGTTTGATTGTCAATAGCGGCTTGACCTTATTTTGAATGTTTTCCGCATATTTCACCCCATGATCCCAATTTTGTTGCCGTTTTCGTAAATATCCGCGCCGTCTTCACAATGATTGGGCCCCTCGTACTCCACCCAGCCAAAGCCCGCCACATAAACTTTATCGCCGGGCTGCAGTTCTTTGGGTGCCTGGGGCGGAGTCTGCTCTGGCACGGGATTTTTAGTAGGTGTCTGCCCCGTGGAAGGCTGGAGTTCGGAAGCTGTGGGTATTTCAATAGGCCCTATCTCCGGTTCAGGTTGCTCTTCTTGGGGCGATTCTTGTCGCGGAATCGTTCCTTTTTCCTTCTCTGCCAGTGCTGCGGGTTTCTCAATTTCCGCAACGGTCGCTTCCTTGGCGCTCACAGCGGTTTCTGCGGCTGGGACAGGTGTTTCGACCGTGTTGCCATGTGGCCACACAGCGGCGCACAGGGCGACACATGCGGCAATCATTGTCACTATGATGAGTTTCTTCATTTTTCTTCCTCCTTAGATGCGAAACAAGCTCCCAGTCCCATTGCCGTTCGGCAGGAGACTGAGCGCTCGTCTTCGTAATGATTCAATTCCATGGAGAGTTTCCACGCCAGTTCAAATCCGGCGATAAAGCTGTCGATGGAGGTATCCTCCGCAATACGGTCTTTTGCGTCGATGATCTGGAGTACCAACCGGCGCTCCGGTTTGCCCAGCATCCCGCTAAGTGCTTGATGGCATTCCTCAATTTCCTGTTTCTGAGCTGGGAGTTCAGGTGGGGTATAAAAGCAGTCATATAGGTCTTTCAGCAGCTTGTATTTCATGCGCTCGCCTCCTTGCAGCACAAACATATACCACAGTTCGACGGAAACAGCTACTGAAACTTTTTTATCACATCACATATAGGTGGTATCTCAAAATGCTATTGATTTTGTCCGTTCCGGAAATGCCAAAAGACAAACAAAAGAAGTCCAATAGCGCTTTACAAGACTTCCAATGCAGAGTATAATGAAAAAGTGTCGAATGCTCAGACATGATGTACTGATCAAGAGGTGTTTTTATATGAATTGTGCAGCATTTATGTTCCCTGCTATTAAAGGAGTGCAGGCTCAACATGAATACTACGTTTCTATGGTTCCTCTGGAAGTAATCGCAAAAATACTTCAATTTGCTGATGAGGAACTGCCTCCAGAAGTAAGGGCGCAGCGGTCATTGAATAAAACGCGAATTCCAGAGATTCGGGATTACATTCTAAATAATCCCGATAGTTATGTTTTTTCAGCGCTTACGGTTTCGGTCGATGGTGAAATGACATTTGAATGCATCTCAAACACTACTCCTCAAATAGGTACCATCAGTATTGCAATGACATCACGATTTCTGATTAATGATGGACAACATCGTAGAGCAGCTATCGCAGAGGCGATTAAGTTAAATCCTGCGTTGAAAAATGAACATATTTCCGTTGTCTTCTACAGGGATGCCGGACTGCAACGTTCTCAACAGATGTTTTCCGATTTGAATCGATATGCAATCAAGCCGACAAAGTCAATCAACATTCTCTATAACTCTCGCGAGGAATCTTCAATCATTGCAAAAACTGTAATTGAAAAAGTTGGTGCCTTTAATGGTCTCGTAGAAAAAGAGAAAACTACTATTTCTAATCGCTCCAAGGCATTGTTTACACTTAGCGCAATATGTACGGCAACAAGCGAATTGCTTGCGGGTATGGATGGCGCTACGCGGCGAAAGACAGATCTTGCGATTCACTTTTGGACAACAGTATCATCTCATATGGTTGAATGGAACGACGTACGATTTGGACGAAAGAAATCGTCCGAAGTTCGAAAAGACTCTATTTGCTCGTTAAGTATAACTCTCGTCGCAATCGGTTCTGCGGGAAATTCCCTCATAATGTCCTATCCGGATATCTGGGAACAGAAGTTAGACATATTGTCAGGGATTGATTGGAAAAAGAGTAATCCAACGTGGGAAAATTTAGTATTTGTAAATGGGAAGGTTGCAGCAAATAGATCTACACAACATGCAATGTCAAAATATATGAAGGATATATTACTTGAAACGGCAGGTACAGGCAATGGCTAATCTTACAAAAGAAGATATTCGATCGGTAATAGAGATCATAAAAGAACTATATCTCGAGGATATGATTCCCTGGATTTGCGGATATAGCGGAGGCAAAGATTCTACTGCTGTTGTCCAGCTCGTTTGGTATGCACTCCGGGAATTACCACCAGAAAAACGGAAAAAGACAGTACATGTTATAAGTACCGACACACTTGTTGAGTCTCCAGTTGTAGCCATTTGGGCGACGGAGTCCTTAAATAAGATGAAGAAACAGGCAAAAGAAGATGGGCTCCCGATCATACCGCATCGTCTGACACCAACGACTACAAATACATTTTGGGTAAACTTGATTGGCCGGGGATATCCTTATCCGCGCCGGAATTTCCGCTGGTGTACCGATAGACTGAAAATCGATACCTCTAATCGCTTTATTAAAAGTGTTCTGGATGCCGAGAGCGAAGCAATTATGGTGTTGGGCTCCCGAAAGGCGGAAAGCACTGTCCGAAAGGCGGTGCTTGAAAGCTATGAAAAAAAACGTTATAGAGCACATTTGAGCCCTAATGGTTCATTTCCAAATTCTTATGTGTTCACACCGATTGAGAATTGGTCAAATGACAATGTCTGGCAATACCTTGTTCAGGTTCCAAATCCTTGGGGTCATTCCAACAAAGACCTTTTAGCAATGTACAGCGGTGCATCCTCCGATGGAGAGTGCCCCTTAGTCATTGATAACTCTACGCCAAGTTGCGGCAACAGCCGTTTTGGCTGTTGGGTCTGCACTATGGTTGCAGAAGATAAATCCATGGCGGCCATGATCCAGAACGATGAAGAGAAATCTTGGATGCTACCAATGCTTGAATTTAGAAATAAAATTGCCGCAGATTGGGCTACTGATAGAAAACGTCGTGACTTCCGTAGGAAGGACGGCAGATTAACATGGCACAATAACTGCCTGGTACATGGCCCGTACACAAAAAAGACAAGAGAGGATTTCCTGCGCGAACTCCTTAAAGTAGAAAAGCTGGTCCATCAGATTGGACCTGAGGAAATACGGGACGTACCTTTGATTTCCATGGATGAGCTGCGGTTTATCCGGCAAATCTGGTTAGATGAAAAGCACGAGTTTGATGATTCACTGCCTCGCATTTATGAGGAAGTTACGGGCAAAGCTTATGAAGATGGAACGATCAGCAAAAACAAATATTTTGGAGCTCCAGAAGCAGAACTATTGCATACCGTTTGTGCTGAGTTGTATCCCGGTGAGGAACTACTTGCAGAAATGCAGCAAGCACTGTTAGATACCGAAGCCAAAGCTGCTGCTATCTCAAATAAAAGAAATGTAATTTTGAATTTTGAAAAAGAAATCAAGAAAGCATTTTATCGTAATGAGGCAGATGCTGAACAGATTGCAGAAATCCGCACACGCAGATCTTCTGGTATTACAGAAGAAATCGATCCTGATGATTTTGTTGAATGAGGTGAGTGAACTGTGTATTTTACCAAAGTCGAACTTCATAATTTCGGTATCTACAAGGGCACTCACGAAATGAGCCTTACCGACAAAATCGGAGAGCGTAATATTACGCTTGTTGGTGGGTTGAATGGCCGTGGAAAAACGACATTTCACGATGCGATTCTAATCGCCCTGTACGGAAAGCAAGCGTTAAAATACATCCAGGAAAAAGCACGCTCCTATGACAAACTGCTATTGGATCATATCAACAAGCATGCAACAGATGATGAAACTTATGTTGCGGTTTCATTGTGTCTTGATCGCGATGACCAAAACCGGTGCCGGCCTGGTCAAAGGTCTGGTAATGGGGGCAACAGCTCAGAACGTTACGCTTAATTCCGAGCGCTCACTGCTGCTGCTGCCTGCTGATGAAGTAAGTAATGATTAATAGAGAAGTGAAAAAAAATTTACATAATCTTGATGGAAACTCTTGACATATCTTCCGGAAATCAGTATACTGTTACTTGCGGCTGGATTAAGCCAGCCGCAAGTTTATTTTTAAGCGGTAAACAATAGCATAATCCCTGATTTTTTCAACCTGGAGAGATGACCGAGCGGTTGAAGGTGCACGCCTGGAAAGCGTGTGTACGGGAAACCGTACCGAGGGTTCGAATCCCTCTCTCTCCGCCACTTAAAAAAAGTTTGCCGCGGTCAGCGGCTTTTTGTTTTTCTGTAGGACCGCAGGCGGCGGGTCCTGCGCAATAGGAGTCTGTGAACCGTGTCAGGTCCGGAAGGAAGCAGCACTAAGCGGATACTCTTATGTGCCGCAGGGGTGCCTGCGTCTGTGGCCCTACAGGGAAACAACTGAGATTAAACCGGCTGTTTATGACAGCCGGTTTTTTGTATTTTTATATTATTGATGCAAAAGTGTCCCTTAAATTTTTCACAAAATTGGATATGTACTTATATCCGTAAATTTTATATAATAAATAGATAAGAAACTCAGAGGCTTAATGATGGGAAAGGAGGCAGAAAATGGCTTATGTAGCACTATACCGGCGCTGGCGGCCGCAGGGCTTCGATGCCCTTGTAGGTCAGGACGCAGTGAGGATCGCATTGAGCAATGCTTTGACGACAGGACGGATTGCGCATGCGTATTTATTTGCCGGCCCAAGAGGTACAGGCAAGACCAGTACGGCGAAGATTCTGGCGAAAGCTCTGAATTGCGAGCAGGGGCCTACTGCTAATCCCTGTAACGAGTGCGCCAACTGCCAGCGGATCAATGACGGCAGCAGTATGGATGTGTTTGAGATCGACGCTGCCTCTAACCGCGGTATCGATGAGATCCGTGACCTGCGTGAAAAAGTCATGTTTGCGCCTGTCAACGGGCGTTATAAAGTATATATTATCGATGAAGTGCATATGCTGACGACAGAAGCTTTTAACGCGCTGCTGAAAACGTTGGAAGAGCCGCCGGCGCATATCGTGTTTATTTTGGCGACGACAGAGCCGCATAAGATACCGGCAACGATCCATTCCCGCTGTCAGCGTTTTGATTTTAAACGTGTGACTAATGAGGATATTGCCAAACGTCTGCGCGAGGTTGCTGACGGCAGCGAAATCAGAGCGGATGACGAAGCCTTGAAACTGATTGCGATTCAGTCGGACGGAGGTATGCGTGATGCGCTGAGCCTGTTGGATCAGTGCGGCGTGATGGCCGATACTGTAACTGCCGAAACGGTACGGAACGTTTTAGGTATCGTGGGGCGTGAAGCGCTGCGTGAGCTGGTGCGTGCGATCGGCAGGCAGGACTTGTCAGCTGCTTTGCAGCTGCTGAACCGTTTGGCTGAGCAGGGCAAGGATGTGCGTCAGATCCTGACAGAGCTGGCCGAGTATCTGCGGGCGGTGCTGCTCTATAAAGCATCGCCCGGATACCACGAAATTTATTTGACGGATACGGAAGAAGCTATTTCCGAGCTGGCTCCGTTATTTGGCAGTGATCGCCTGATGGCGGCTGAAGAACGTCTGCATCAGGCCATGGGTGAATTGCGGTTCAGTGCGCGGGGCAGGATTACTGCGGAATTATGTCTGTTTGATCTGTGCCGTATTGAGGGCAGTACTATTGCCGCACTGATGGCCCGCGTAGAGCAGCTGGAGCATCAGGTACGCAGCGGTGTGCCTTTGGGTGCTGCAAACAGCAGGACTCAGATTAAGCCTGAACCCGAAGAAAAACAGGCAGCGACGGTTGCTGCTCCTGCAGCGTCCCGGGTAAAAAAAGCGCCGGCAGTAAGTGCCGTTCAGGCACCAGCGGCGGAACCCGAGCCTGCTGCTGCGGCAAAAGCTGAAACAGAGCCGAAACCTGTTTCTGAGGAAGCAGCTGCTGCGACGACACTGGAATACAGCGGTGACTGGACCGAAGGCGAAGATCTGTGGAACCAGGCTTTGGAGATCCTTAAGAATGAGAAAAAACAGTCTATGGTGGCCTGTGCCGCCGGCGGCTATGTTACAGGGTATGAAAACGGCGTTTTGACCGTTGGTTTCAAAAATAAATTCATGTGCGTCAGGATGAACGATCCTGATTATAAGAAAGCTTTTGAAGAAGTGCTGCTGAGGCTGGCACGGCAAAGTGTACGGTTGGAATGCATCACTGCCGCCAAGCCTGCCGCTGCCAAACCTAAAGCTGCTCCAAAACAGCCTCCGGCGGAAGATGTTGAACCTGCTGTGAAGGCTGCGCTGGACGCTTTTGGCGGCACACTGCAAAAATTATAAATCAAATTTCTGCCGCAAGGCATCATTACGAGGAGGAACAATAATGTTTAACGGTGGTATGGGAAATATGCAAGGCATGATGAAAAAAGTACAGAAATTACAGGCTGATATGGCAAAAATGCAGGAAGAATTAAAGCTGCGTACAATCGAAACTACAGTAGGCGGCGGTGCTGTCACCGTAGTTGTCAGCGGTAAAAAAGAAGTTGTCAGCGTTAAGATCGATCCCAGCGCAGTAGATCCGGAAGATGTAGAAATGCTGGAAGACCTTTTGGTAGCGGCAGTTAACGAAGGTATGCGCAAGATCGACGAAATGACTGAAGCTGAAATGGGCAAACTGACCGGCGGGATGAAAATGCCGGGCATGTTCTGAAAATGGCCAGAATGATCCGGCCGCTGGCCAATGTGCATGAACAGCTGCGGCGCCTGCCCGGTATTGGTTCCAAAACCGCTCTGCGCCTGGCGTATCATATTATCGATATGCCGGAAGAAGAGGTGCGCCGTCTGGCAGAAACACTGCTGGAGGCCAAGCGGCAGATCCGTTTGTGTGATATTTGTTATAATCTTACTGATGCCGAGACCTGTGAGGTTTGCGGCAATGCAGGACGCGACCACAGTGTAGTCTGCGTTGTGGAACAGCCGCAGGATGTAATGGCGATGGAACGCAGCCGCGGTTATAACGGTGTTTACCATGTGCTGCACGGCGTTTTGTCACCGCTTGACGGTATCGGCCCTGATAATCTGCGTGTAAAAGAGCTGCTGCGGCGTCTGCAGGGTGATACGGTCAGGGAAGTTATCATCGCTACCAATTCTGACGTGGAAGGCGAGGCTACTGCTGCCTATCTGGCGCAGCTGCTGAAGCCTGTCGGTATCGTTATCAGCCGTATTGCCCATGGACTGCCTGTTGGCGGCGATTTGGAATATGCTGACGAGCTGACTTTATCACGTGCTTTGGAAAACAGGCATAGAATGTAAGAAAGAAGGAGCTATAGCATGCAGGAAATAGAAAGTGCTGTCCGCGATCTGGGCGGTTCGGCCATGCAGGGCATTGACCATGCTGTAAAAGGGCTCAACTCGGGTACTCTGGAAGGAACGCTGCCGTTTATTATCGGCGTACTGATTTTAGTCGTCGTCGTAAAATGTTTTTCACTGCCGTTTCGTCTCATCTGGAATGGTATCTGCGGTGCGGTAGCTTTGTGGTTTATTAATCTTATAGGTGGATTTTTGGGTTTCGGACTCAAAATCACCGTTATCAAAGCGCTGATTGCGGGGTTCTTTGGAATACCTGGCTGTTTGGCGGTTATTTTATGGGAGCTTTACGCCAGGTAAAGCTTCAGGCAGGAGGTAAGTTATGAATATGCTGCATAAAGCCATGACCATTGCCGGCAGCGACGCCAGCGGCGGTGCAGGTATGGAGGCTGATTTAAAAACATTCCAGGAGCTGGATGTTTATGGTATGACGGCTCTGACCGTTATCGTAGCCCAGAATCCTCATAAAGACTGGGATCACGAAATTTTCCCGATCGGTTTGGACGTTGTGGAAAAACAAATCGAAACGATTGTCGCCGGTATCGGTATCGATGCTATGAAAACGGGGATGCTGGGCAGTTCCGAGCTGGTTGAGCTGGTGGCCCGTACTATAGACCGTTTCAAGCTGTGCAATGTCGTTATTGATCCGGTCATGGTCTGCAAGGGTGTGGATGTGATCATGGTACCGGAAGCCGCCGCCGCTATCAAAACTGTTTTGATGCAGCGGGCTGACGTAGTAACGCCTAATACGATCGAAGCAGCCTATCTTGCCGATATGGAAAAGGTGGAAACACTGGACGAGATCAAGGAAGCTGCCGGACGGATCAAGGAGCTGGGAGCAGGCTATGTCGTAATCAAAAGCGGTTCCCGCAATGACAGCAGGGAAGCTGTTGACGTGCTTTATGACGGCAGGGAATTTACAATTGCCAGTGCTCCTAAAATCGAGCCCTGCTATAATCATGGAGCTGGCTGTACTTATTCGGCAGCGATTACAGCGGGACTGGCCAATGGACTGAGCGTGCGCGAAGCTGTGGAACTGGCGAAAAAATTTGTAGCGGCCGCACTGCGCGGTTCTTTCAAGCTGAATGAATATTCAGGTGCGACAAACCATTGTGCATACCGTTTGGAGAATAATAAATAATTTCAGGATATGCTAAAGTTTTTGGATAAAACTAAAAACTTTAGCATATTTTTTTTGAAAAAACTGCGGTTTGGGCAACGATTTTGCAGAAATACTGTATACATGAAGAAAGAAGGCAGGATTTTTATTATTTTTGCCTAATTATTGTAGACGTAATTTTAATATTTTATTATGCGCAAGGGGGATATTTTGATGAATTTGTCAACAAAAATTCTGATCGGTCTTGGTCTTGGTATCATTGCCGGTCTGGAACTGGGTGCGGAAGGTGTAGATTTCGCCAAAACATGGATCGGACCTTTTGGTACTATCTTTATGAATATGATCAAAATGATCATCGTTCCTTTGGTCTTCTCGTCTCTCGTCATTGGTGTCTGCAGTTTGGGGGATATCAAAAAGATCGGCCGTATCGGCGGCAAAACTATGGCTTATTATTTGGGAACTACGGCATTTGCGATTGTACTTGGTATATTTTTAGGTACGGTTTTAGAACCGGGCGCCGGCGTGAATATGCCTGGTGAAGGCGTTAAAGCTGCGGCTAAAGCCGCGCCGCCTATCATGCAGGTAATTATTGACATTTTCCCGACTAATGCGATGGAAGCGATGCTTAAAGCCAACATGCTGCAGATCATCGTTTTCAGTCTGTTCATGGGTATCGGCATCACTGCAGTCGGTGATCGGGCCAAGACTCTGTACAATGTTTTTGACGGTCTGGCAGAGGTCAGCTATAAAATCGTCGGTTTTATCATGAATGTGGCGCCGATCGGTGTTTTCGGTTTGATCACTCCGGTCGTTGCAGCTAACGGCCCGGCTGTACTGCTGCCGCTTTTGAAGGTTGTTATCGCTGTTTATCTCGGCTGCTTCCTGCATGCGGTCATCGTTTATGGCGGTTTGCTTAAATTCGTCGGCAAGATCAGCCCGGTCAAGTTCTTCAAAGCAATTTTACCGGCACAGGTGCTTTCGTTTACCAGCTGTTCCTCTGGCGGCACATTGCCTGTCAGCATGCAATGCATCCAAAAGCTGGGTGTTTCGAAAGACATTTCCAGTTTTGTACTGCCTTTGGGCGCTACGATCAATATGGATGGCACTGCTGTTTATCAGGGAGTCTGCGCACTCTTCATTGCGCAGATCTATGGGGTCGATCTTACGACCGGGCAGTATCTGACTATTGTTCTTACTGGTACGCTGGCTTCGATCGGCACTGCCGGTGTTCCGGGGGCAGGCTTTATCATGCTGACGATGATATTGACGGCGATCGGCTTGCCGCTTGAGGGTTCCGCTCTGATCGCAGGTATCGACCGTATCCTTGATATGCCGCGGACCTGCGTTAATGTTACCGGTGACGCTACCGTTGCTTATCTGGTTGATAAAAGCGAAAAGTCGAACATCGAAGAACCGCTTTATTAAAATAAGACAAGACTCCTTGACGGATGGGTTTAGACCCGTCCGTCTTTTATATTTCAAGAATAATTCACAACAGGCGGCAGGAAATTTGCTGTGGACGCAGAAGGGATATAGGAGAAATGGGGTTATTGTATGGAAAAAACAGCTGAACTTATAAAACAGATCACAGAACGACTCAACCGCCGTCCTGCCCGGATCGATAAAGCTGACCGTTTGTGGGATGCTGCCGTTTTAGTGCCGTTGATAGACACCAAGCAGGGTCCGGCAGTTCTTTTTGAAGTACGGGCCGCCGGTTTGGGCTGGCAGCCGGGCGATGTATGTTTTCCGGGCGGACGCTATGAGTGCGGCGATGATAGCTTTGCCAAAACTGCTGTGCGCGAAACCTGTGAAGAGCTGGGTATTACTGAAGACAAAATAGAATTGTGCGGTGAACTGGATTACTTGGTGACACATATGGGACCTATTATTCATCCTTTTGTTGGCAGGCTGGCCAACGAAGTAAAGCTGGACTGCAACAGCGATGAGGTAGCTGAGATTTTTACGGTGCCGCTGAATTTTTTATTGCTTTCTGAGCCGCGCGTTGCTCATATGGAACTGGCAAACCGCGCAACTGCAGATTTTCCTTTTGATCTGCTGCCGCGCCATCCGCACGACTGGTATAAGCGGAAGGGGTATAATATCTATTTTTACGAATATCAGGGGCATGTTATCTGGGGGCTTACAGCTCGGATACTGCATGGATTTATTAAACGGTTTCATAAAGAACTGCAGGCTAATATTTTGTAATTGGGTGTGGGAAAGGAAGAAAAGGATTGAAAAAATTAATTTTGCTGATCGTAGCGGCAATCGCTGCCGCCAGTTATTTGGTATATGCTTATATGAACGGCGATCCGATGTTTGGGACGCTGGCTAAAACTATGGATGACCTGCCGCGCAATGAACGGCTGGGCTCTAAACGCAATATCGTAGTATTAGGCGTAGACGGCAGGGAAAAGGACGATGATCCTGGTCGCAGCGACACGTTATTTGTCGTAATGTTCGACCCTAAAAGTAAAAATGTTTCGCTGCTGTCGATTCCGCGTGATACCAGGGTGCGGATCCCCGGGCATGGCTGGGATAAAATCAACCATGCTTATGCGTTCGGCGGACACAAGCTGACGCAGCAGACAACGGAAGAGCTTTTGGGCATTCAGGTCAATAATTATGTAATGGTCGATTTCAGTGGTTTTGAAAGTTTGGTCGATGCGATCGGCGGCATTGATATTGATGTGGAAAAGGATATGTATTATTATGATGACTGGGATGATTTTCTGATCGATCTTCCGGCAGGGCAACAGCATCTGGATGGCAAAAAAGCGATCCAGTATGTGCGCTATCGTGATGAGGAAGGCGATATTGGCCGTATTAAGCGTCAGCAGAAGTTTATGATGGCGGTTTACGAAAAGATTGCTTCGGCACAGATTTTAACTAAGATGCCGGGGCTGGTTTCGGAAATTATGAAAATGGTCAAAACTGACCTGCCCGTTTCAGATATGCTGGCGATGGGCGGCGCTTTACACGGAATGATGAAAGAACAGGGCGGTCTGCAGATGGCTACAGTTCCAGGTACGCCTGAATATATTGACGAGATCAGCTACTGGATTCCCGATATTACTGACCTGCGCGAGCAGATGGTAGATATGCAGGGCGCGCAGATGACGGAACGTTATCGTCAGGGTGCTGAAAAAATGGAAGCAGAGTATAAACGCAACCTGATTACAGCGCAGGAAAAAGAAAAACAGAAAGCTGCAGAAGAGAAAATCAAAGCAGATGAACAAACAGAAAAGAAAATAAAAGAGGATACGAAAGAGAAGAATAAAGAAAAAGCTGATGCCGAAAAGAAAGCTAAGGCTAAAAAATCTAAGTCAGGCGAAGAACTGGGACCGGCAGAGAAAGACGGGCAGCAGTTAACAGAGCCGCCTAAGGCTGTGAAACCGCCTGCTAAGGAAAGCAGCCGCAATACGGTATCTGTCAAGGTCGTTGACTGCAGCGGCAAAGGAGCAGGCAGTGATGCCGCAGCAAGACTGGCAGCAATGGGCTTTGAGGTTATCGACGGCGGCAGTGATCCTGAACGTGATCAGACTACGGTAGTATCTACGACCAGCAACGGACGTGTGGTCAGCAGGCTGTCGGCTGTACCGTTCCCGTACACTCTGAGGATTCTGCGGGCTGATGATGCGTCTTATGACGCGGTGATTTTTGTCCAATGCAGGTAAATTCTCTTTGCACAAATTTTCTGAAAAAGGCAGAAAACTGCTATTGCATATTGTATACAAAAATGCTATACTAGGAGTATCAAAACAGCCCCTCATTTGGCCCTTCTCGTAAGGGCTTTTTTTTTACCCTTTTTTAAGTCTGCTAAAAAGTACAAATACAGGTGGAGTTTCCAATGTATCTTTAAAAGCACTGTCAAATAATTAGAATTATTGGTAATAAATTAAACTGCTTAAAAATAAAAATGGATATTTTTAATTATAGAATTTGTCATATATCTTTGAATT
>OGLN01002034.1_pt1 | contig 13235 bp, 8 predicted proteins | sample 1572641 | NCBI WGS metagenome assembly OGLN01 (sample SAMEA2581903, study PRJEB24529) | metagenome | biome: Human gut stool | place: China | collected 2011
CTAAAGAAATGTCACAGGTTAAGGAAATAACTGTAAAGACACTTGCTGTTGCAACAGTGAGAGCTACAGAAACAGCTTATAAGGCTGTTATGAAGCCAAAGGAAGGAACTATCCTTACGGTTGCCAAAGGTGTTTCAGATAAGGCTGCACAGGTTGCGGAATCTATCACTGATATGGAAAAGGCTTTAACTCTTATCATAGAATATGCAGAAGAAGTCCTTTCAAAGACACCAGATATGCTTCCAGTATTAAAAGAAGCAGGCGTTGTTGATTCAGGCGGACAGGGACTTGTAGTAGTGTTAAGAGGTATGCTTGATGCACTCACAGGCAAGGTTACAGATTTTACAATAACAGAGCCTAATGCAGAATTTAAAGCTGGTTCGAGCATGCCAGGCAAAGGTGCTGCTATTGATAATGCGGATATTAAGTTTGGATACTGTACTGAATTTATTATCATGCTTGAAAAACCATTTAATGAAAATACAGAAGCAGAATTTAAAAAGTTTCTTTCTTCTATAGGTGATTCAATAGTATGTGTTAATCTTGATGATATTGTTAAAGTACATGTTCATACTAATCACCCAGGACAGGCTTTTGAGAAGGGTCTTGAATATGGACAGCTTACAAAGATGAAGGTTGACAACATGAGGGAAGAGCATAATCAGAAGGTTATTGCACAGTCTGAATATCAGTCAGCAGTTGCAGCAGATGCAATGAAAAAGCATGAGGATGAAAAACCTAAGAATGCACCTAAGAAGGACTTTGGTTTTATAACTATAGCAGCAGGTGAAGGATTAGCAGAGATATTTAAGGGTCTTGGTGTTGATGAAGTTATTCAGGGTGGACAGACTATGAATCCTTCAACAGAAGATATTCTTAATGCAGCAGATAAGATTAATGCAGATACAATATTTGTGCTTCCTAATAACAGCAATATTATTCTTGCCTCTAACCAGGCTGCATCTATTATAGAGGATAAAAAGCTTATTGTTATACCAACAAAGACTATCCCTCAGGGTATAACAGCTATGATTAATTTTGAGCTTACAAGATCAGCAGATGAAAACGAGAAGGCTATGCTTGAATCACTTTCGACAGTTAAGTCTGGACAGCTCACATATGCAGTAAGAGATACATCTATTGATGGTAAGGAAATTAAAAAAGACAATTATCTTGGACTTGGAGACAATGGGCTTGCTTCTGTAGGTACGGATATGGATGATACACTTATAGATATGCTTTCTGAGTTTGTTGATGATGAATCTGAGCTTATAAGTGTATATTATGGTGAAGATATCGACGAAAACAAGGCAGAAGAGTTAGTATACAAGATAGAAGAAAAGTTTGATGGTGTTGATGTTGAACTTCAGTATGGTGGACAGCCGGTATATTATTATATCGTATCTGTAGAATAAACAAAATATTACACGTCAAAGACTATTATCCGAGGTTGATGTATGGATATTACACAATTAAAAGGAATAGGGACTAAGACTGCAATGAATCTTAACAGGCTTTCTGTATATACGGTAGAGGATCTCGTAAGATTATATCCAAGAGATTATATTGTGTATGAGGAGCCTGTTTTTATTAATTCGCTAGGCAGTAGTGAAAAGATGGTTGCTGCAGTTGAAGCAACAGTAGTGGCAAGTCCTAAGATATATGGTGGAGAACGGAAAAGTATAATATCAGTAGTTGTGAAAGATGAAAATATGGATACTATAAAATGTTTATGGTATAATTCACTTTTTTTAAAGTCAAAACTACGTGTTGGCATGCATTATATTTTCAGAGGAAGAATTGTTATAAAGAATGGAGAATATGCATTAGAGCATCCTGATATATACACCATGGCAGCTTATGCAGAAATAAAAAACAGTATGTCACCGGTATATCCGCTGACAAAAGGACTGTCTAACAAGGTAGTTACAAAGGCTGTCAGGCAGGCGATAGATGAATATGCAGTTGGAATGGAGCATGAGTTCATTCCAGAAGTGATTATGGATAAATACGAACTTCTTGAACATAATAAAGCTATGCATAATATACATTTTCCAGATTCAATGGAGGATTATATACAAGCCAGACACAGGATAGCCTTTGAAGAGTTTTTCCTTTTTGTTCTTGCAACCATGAATCTAAAGTCAGCTAATGAGCGTATTCCTAATTCATATATAATTAATAATGATAGACGTACAGATGAATTTATAAGCAGGCTGCCGTATACACTGACTAACGCACAGCTGCGGACATGGGAAGAAATAAAAGCTGATATGGCAGGAAAACATGTTACGAGCAGGCTTGTCCAGGGAGATGTTGGGTCAGGAAAAACTATAATTGCCATACTGGCACTTATGAATACCGCATTTGCAGGATATCAGGCTGCAATGATGGTGCCTACAGAAGTTCTTGCAAAGCAGCAATTTGAGTCAATGACAGAGCTTTTTTATAAATCAGGTATAGAACTTAAAGTTGGTCTGCTGACTGGTTCTATGACACTAAGAGAAAAGAAAAAAGTGTATGTACAGCTTGAGACAGGAGAGCTTGATATAGTAGTTGGTACACATGCACTTATCCAGGAAAAGGTTATATATAAGAAGCTTGCGCTTGTGATAACAGATGAGCAGCATAGATTCGGGGTTAATCAAAGAAAAATGTTTTCTGATAAAGGAGAAAATCCACATATTATTGTCATGAGTGCTACTCCTATACCAAGAACATTGGCTATTATACTTTATGGTGATCTTGATATATCGATTATAGATGAACTTCCTTCTGACAGGCTGCCAATAAAGAATTGTGTTGTTGATACATCGTATAGAACTAAAGCATACACATTTATTAACAGGCAGATAAAGGAAGGACGTCAATGCTATGTTATATGTCCTATGGTTGAGGATAGTGAGAATATTGAAGCGGAAAATGTGATTGATTATTCACAGAAGTTAAAAGAGGCTATACCTGATGCAAGGATTGATTATCTTCATGGCAGGATGAAAGCATCTGAAAAAAATGAGAAAATGGAAAAGTTTATGAATGGAGATACAGATGTTCTTGTATCAACAACTGTTATAGAGGTTGGTGTTAATGTGCCTAACAGCACAGTCATGATGGTTGAGAATTCGGAACGCTTTGGGCTTGCACAGCTTCATCAGCTAAGAGGAAGAGTTGGACGTGGCAGATATCAGTCATATTGTATATTTGTAACATCAGCTAAATCAAAACAGATAAAGCAGAGGCTTGAGATACTGAACAAGTCTAACGATGGATTCAGGATTGCAGAGGAAGATTTAAAGCTGCGTGGTCCGGGAGATTTCTTTGGGATAAGGCAAAGTGGTGATTTTGATTTCGGAATAGCTGATATTTACACAGATGCTAAGACGTTAAAGGAAGCCTCAGAGTCCGCAAAAAGTATTGCGGATGGTGTGATAAATATAAGCAAAGAACAGCAGTCAGCTCTAAACAGCAAGCTTGATGAATATACTATCAAATGTCTTGAAAAAATCAATCTGTAAGTTCACACGCAAGATTTGTGCTTCGCACAAACTTGAAATGCGCAAAGAAGCAGCGCAAGAATGGAGGTATTATGAGACAGATGGAGTTTACTATGAGCCGGCCTAATCTTGTTAAGCCGGGTGATGAGGTAGATATAACTGAAGGAAAGCTTCCAAGCAGCTATTATTATACGATAGAACCTGCGGTGGCAATGTCTGGGAATTATTCAACACCAGACAGATTAAAGTCAAGGCATGGGGTTGTAAAAGAAGTTGGAGAGACGAGCAGGGGCTACTATGTTCTTGCAGAGTTTGATGAATAGATAAATATAGAAAGGTTTGGATATTAATAATGGATAAAAAAGAAAGAGGCAGCTTCACAGGCGGCGTAGGCTTTGTTCTTGCTGCTGCCGGAAGTGCAGTAGGACTTGGTAATTTATGGAGATTTCCATATCTGGCAGCGCAATATGGGGGAGGAATATTTATTCTTGTATACATTATACTTGCGTTGACATTTGGTTTTACACTTATGACAACAGAGATAGCTATAGGAAGAAAAACAAAGCTTAGTCCTACAAGAGCATATAGCAAGGTTGATAAAAAATTTGGATTTATAGGGCCTATTGCGTTCATAATTCCTGTTATTATTCTTCCATATTACTGCGTAATAGGTGGCTGGGTTACAAAATATGTGGCAGTTTTTGCAACGGGAGAGGTTACTGAGGCCGCAAATGATTCGTTTTTCGGAAACTTTGTCAGTCAGGAATGGGCACCACTTGTCTTTTTTATAATTTTTCTTGCACTTACTTCGATTATAGTTATATCAGGAGTCGAAAAAGGAATTGAGAATGTCAGCAGATTCCTTATGCCAGTTCTTATTGTGCTTGCGATTGTAATATGTATTTATGTCATAATGCTTCCTGGTTCTAAGGATGGTATAAAGTATTATCTGCTTCCTGATTTTAGCAAGTTTTCGTTTAAAACAGTATGTGCGGCAATGGGACAGATGTTTTACTCAATGAGTCTTGCAATGGGTATTATGATAACTTATGGTTCATATACTAAAGACGAGGTGAGTCTTGTAAAATCAGTTAACCAGATTGAAATATTTGATACAGCTATAGCACTTCTTGCTGGTATGATGGTTGTTCCAGCAGTATATATATTCAGCGGAGAAGCTGGTACGCAGGCGAGCGGTGCGGGTCTTATGTTTGTAACACTTCCTAAGGTGTTTGGACAGATGGCTGCTGGAAGAATTATTGGAGTATTGTTTTTCGCTCTTGTATTTTTTGCAGCACTTACAAGCTCTGTTTCAGTCATGGAAGCGATAACATCTATGATTATGGATAGACTGGGGATAAGCCGTCTTAAGGCGTGCATAGGAATCATAGTATTTTCAGTATTACTTGGAATACCATGTTCGCTGGGCAATGGTGTATGGGCTCATGTTACAATATTAGGTATGGATTTCCTAACATTTTGTGATTTCATAAGTAATAGTCTGCTCCTTCCGGTTGTTGCTTTCCTTACATGTATTCTTATCGGATGGTTTGCTAAACCAGACTATGTTATAAATGAAGCAACAAAGAATGGTGAGACATTTAAAAGAAAGCTTATATACAGAGTGATGGTCAAGTATATAGCGCCTGTTTTGCTTCTTATTATTCTTGTATTTTATACACTGGCACAGTTTGGAGTAATCAGTTATTAGTCATCAGTTATTATTTATTAGTTATTAGTCATAATTTATAGTTTATGCTGGATTAGCAATATATGTCATGGTCATAATTATATTACCTCCTGAATATACATTTACAAGTGTATATTCAGGAGGTTTTTGTTATGGAGGCTAATACGTCATATACGGATGCTGGTTATGATATGTATAACGATATTAAACACAGAACTAATGGTGAAATATATCTGGGAGTAGTAGGACCAGTAAGAACAGGAAAGTCAACATTTATAAGAAGATTTATGGAATTATGTGTGCTTCCTGTAATGCAGGATGAAAATGAAAAGAAAAGAGCTACAGATGAACTGCCACAGGCATCCGGGGGAACCACTATTATGACGACAGAACCAAAGTTTATACCAAAAGAGGCTGCACTTATAACACCATTTGATGGAATAAGTGTTAAAGTAAGGATGGTTGATTGTGTCGGATATATGATAGAAGGTGCTAACGGACACATGGAAAATGGTGTTGAAAGAATGGTTAAAACTCCATGGAATAGCGAGGAGATACCGTTTTCCAAGGCGGCTGAAACAGGTACTAAAAAGGTGATTACAGAACATTCTACGATTGGCATAGTGGTAACAACTGATGGAAGTATAACGGGGATAGACAGGAAAGATTATATTCCTGCAGAAGAAACGACTATAAATGAGCTTAAACAGATAAGCAAACCTTTCGTTGTTCTGCTAAACAGTGTTAAACCTTATTCAAAGGAAACAAGCAGACTGGCAGCTGATATGACAGAGAAATATGATGTTTCAGTTATGCCGGTTAATTGTGATCAGCTAAAGCAGGAGGATGTAAACGGGATATTTGAAAGTATCCTTAAAGAATTCCCGGTCAAAGAAATAGATTTTAATACACCAGCATGGACGCAGGTTCTGCCATCAAAACACTGGCTGAGAAAAGAACTTTGTCAGGTTGCACATCAGGTGCTTGATGATGTTAATACTATAAAAGATGCAGATAATTATGAATATAATAATGATAATGAATACATAAAACAGCTTACAATAAGTGATGTAAACATGGCAGAAGGCGTGGTAAGTGTGGATTATGATATGAGTCAGGGGATATATTATGACATATTAAGTGAACTTACAGGAACCAACATCCGGAATGAATACGAGCTTGTAAGCATAATAAGAGACCTGTCTATAAGGAAAAAGGAATATGAGGGAATAGGAGAGGCTATGACACAGGTTAATCTGTCAGGCTTTGGTGTAGTAACACCTGTAAGAAATGCGATAGAACTTGATGAACCAGTTGTTATAAAAAATGGAAATAAGTATGGTGTGAGAATAAAAGCAAGAGTACCTTCGGTAAATCTGCTTAAAACTCAGATAAATATAGAAATTGCACCAATAGTTGGAACAAAAAACCAGGCAGATGACCTGATTGACTATATAAAGAAGAGCACGAATGACAATCCTGATGGTATATGGGACACACGGCGAGCGTCCTCATAATTGTTTTTCTGGCTCAGATAGGTGGCCCGATCCTGCAACCAGGCATTCTTCGCCTGCAACAATTCGAGATTGCGGACCACACCCAGGTCCGCCGCATGCTGCTCACGGCGGAAGCGGTCCATGGAAGCGTCCATCAGCTGTTGCGCAATCGTCACCTTTTCCGATTCCAGAACGGCCAGATAATAGGCCGAGATGATCGACCGCACCGTATTCTCGATCAGCACGGTCTGCGAACCTTCGGCCTGTTCCTGCGCCGCATCGAGTTTGGCTTTCGTACGCCACACGCGAAAACCGCCGAAAAGGGTCCACGACAAGTCGAGGCTGGGCTGCACGTTCAGCGTCGAATAATCCTCCGTGTCCGACCCCTGCGGCATCGTACGGCTGAAATTGGCGGAAGCCCCGACCGCTACGGACGGATAAAGTCCGGCGGCGCCCCACGTGTTGTTCACGGCCGAAGTCCGGGTTTGCAGTTCGCCGACTTGAAGATCGTAATTATTCCTCAACCCGATATCGATGGCCCTGGCCAGTGTCAGAGCATTTCCGTTCTGTGCAGCCGCCGGCTGCCGCACGGCCCCGAACAAACAGATCGCCGCACAAAGTACACTATATCGCATCATAGTTTTCATTCGTTGAAATCCGTATTCTGCACCATGTCCTTTACTGCCGTTTCCGCGCTTTCGGGCGTGGCATCCGAATGCCGGAGCCGCCGAAAGAAGAATTTGAACCGGTTGGCCGTCTTGATAAGCACCGGGAAGCACGTCAGTATGAAAAACGTCCCGAACAGGATGCCGTATCCGAGCGTAATGGCCATAGGCAGGACGAAACGGGCGTCGCTGCTGCCTTCGCGGATCAGCGGGAACAATCCGGCCGTCGTCGTCAGCGACGTGAGTATAATGGGTCGGAAACGCGACCGGGCAGCCTCGACGACCGCCTCGTCGACTTTCATCGACAATTTCAGGCAATCGTTGTAGCGGGAGATGAAGACTACAGCGTCGTTGATAATCGTTCCCGAAAGGGCCACCATGCCCCAGATGGTCATCATCGAAAGCGGCACGCCCTCGATCCAATGCCCCCAGATCGCCGACATGCACCCCACGGGGATCATCAGAACCACGAGCGACATCTGAAGCGTCGAACGCAGGTAGATGACCAGTATCATAACGATGATGAACAACGCGATCATGTAGAAACTCTTGATGGTCTGCATCTCGTCGCGCATGTCCTTCATCTGCCCCTGCTGCATGTACGTAATATCCGGATAGCGTGCGAGAATTTCGGGCAGGATATGCTGCTCGATCTCCTCCATGACAGGAATCACCGACGCCGAAGCGTCTTCCATATAGGCGTCGACGCGAATCTCCTTCCGCCCGTTGTAGTGGTTGATCGAAAGGACGCTGCGGCCCAGATCCAGGTCGCACAGTTCGCCGAGCGGATAGACGCCGTTCGACGTGCGGATCATCATTTTAACCAGGTCGCCCATCGTCCTGCGATCTGTATCGGGATAGCGGACATAGAACCACACCTCGTCCTTGCCCTCCTGCAAACGCTGCGCGAGCGATCCGTAAAATGCCTCGCGAACCTGCCCCATCACCTGCTGCTGGGTGAGTCCCAGGCTGTAAGCCAGCGGCTTGAGCCGAACACGGACCTCCTGGCCGCCAAGCTGCGCATTGTCGATAACGTTGTACAGCGCGTCGAGTTCGCGCAGACGGGCCTGAAATTCGGAACTTGCCCGTTCGAGAGTCTCCATGTCATAGCCGAACAGACTGATCGAGACCTGCGCGCCGAAACGGTGTCCGGCGCCGATGGCGAACTTGTAGGCGGACGGGATCGTCCCCAGCTCTTTCGATATGCAGGCCTTGATCTCGTCCGTTCCGATCTCCGACTGGTCGAGACGCCGCAGGAAGACCACCACCGCCCCGGCATGACTGCCTGTCTCGCTGCCCGAAAAAGCGGTCCCCGTGCGCATGTTGATCAATTTGATGAACGACGGTTCCCGATAACGCACCATCAGCATGGAATCGACCCGCCAAACAACGGATTCGATGCGTTTGAGTTCAGCCGTCAGCTGATCGTAATTCGTACCCGGTTTCATCGCCAGTTCGATATTGAAACTGTCTTCGTTCATCGACGGCAGGATCGTAAAGCCGATGCGGCCGCCGCCGATCAATCCGGCCGTCAGCAGGAAGCAGGCGGCGAGCGACGACAACACGACCGACCGGTGTCCGAGAGCCCAGCGAACGAAAGGCAGATAGACCCGTTCGCACAGCGAGCGCATTCCCCGGTCGAATCCGCTGCGGATACGCCCGTAGAACGAAGTGGTCGCAGGCGGCGCCAGAACCTTGGCCGACGCACAGTGAGCCGGAAGCATGAACATACTCTCCAACAGGGAAAACAGCAGGCAGACGATAACGACCACCGCCATTTCATACATCATTTCGAGATTGCCCTGGATGAAGAGAATCGGCAGAAACGCGACCAGCGTCGTCAACACGGAAACCAGTACGGCGGGCAGCATCTCCATCGTTCCCTCGACGGCCGCTTTCCGCGCCGGCAACCCCTGCTGAAACCGCGTATAGATATTTTCGCTGATGACGATACCGTCGTCGACGAGGATTCCCACGATGAGAATCATGCCGAACACCGATATGAAATTCATGGTCAGCCCCATGAGCACCGCCACGACGAACATGCTGAGGAAAGCCATCGGAATGCCCCACGCCACCCACACCGACAGGCGGAAGCTCAGGAACAGCGACAAACACAACACCACCAGCAGCATACCAGCCAAACCGTTGCTGTACAGAATATTGAGTTGTCCGCGGAGCGTTTCGAGAAAATCGTGCATGAATTCGAGCCGATAGCCGTTATCGCGCTCGTTGAACTCGCGGATGTAGTCGTGCAGATAGGCGGAGATACGCTCCAGGTCCTCGGTGGCCAGGTTGTCGATGCGGAACATGACGTTGCGCTCGCCGTCGACATAGCTCGCCGTCGGAATATCCTCGAAGATCATCCGTACGTCGGCCACGTCTCCCACACGAATCAGATCGCCGTTGGCATTGGCCCGCACCACGATTCGCTCCACATCGTCGGCTGAAACCGACCGGTAGCGCGAATTGATCTTGATCTCCTCCCTGGGATTTTTGATCTTGCCGCCGTAAATATCGACATTGTTGGCGGCAATGGCATTCTTGATCTCCGAGAAGCTCATGCCGTAACGCTGCAACACCTCTTCACGAACCTCGACGGACATCTCCATCCGCGCAGGATAGCCGATCAGCGTCACCTGCGAGATCAAGCCCGAACCCAGGAAGTCGTCTTCGATACGCTGGGCCGTGCGCTTCAGCGACATGATGTCCTCCGGTCCGCGGGTCTGGGTCAGAGCCAGGAATCCGGAAAGCGACGTAGTTTTGGTCTTGGTGATGACCGGATTCTCCGCCCCGGCAGGGAAATTCGAAATTTTGTCTATCGCGTTCTTGATGTCGTTCAACACCACGTCGACATCGTAGTCGGTGCGGATGAGTATGGACACGAGCGACTGGTTCTCCATGGATTTGGAACTGATCTCCTTGACTCCGACCACGCCCCGCAGCGCATTTTCGACGAGCGTCGTCACGCCCTCCTCCATCTCCTTGGGCGTGGCGCCCTGATAGGTCACCGATACGGTGATCAGCCGGGACTCGGTGATCGGGAACGAAGCCTTGCGGATAGAAAACAGGGCCGCAATGCCGAAGACCAGCGTCAGGAATACCAACGCCTGCGCATAGAACGGATACCGAACGAATGCAGTGATTGCTTTCCGCATGACTATTTCGTTTTATCCGACGCCCGACGACCTTTCAGCAAACCGATCTCCATCCCGTCAGAAGGATTGACCAGCGATTCGGCAACGACGAGCGTTCCGGGTTCCAGGCCGCGCAAATAGGCGTAATCCTCATCCACATAAACGACCTCGACCGACCGGGCGCGCAGGCGGCCGTCGATGCAGGCATAAACCGTATCGTCGTCGAAGAGGGCTTCGCGCGGCAGGCGCACGACCTCTTTGAGCCGGGCCGCAGCAATACGCACCCGGTAGAGCTGGCCTGAAATCAGATTGCGGCCGGGAGTTTCGACCCGAATATAGACCTTCACGCGCTGTGTGTTCTCATCCACGAACGGGGCGATGCGGGCGACCGTACCGCGGAAACCGCCCCGTTCGTCCTCCACCGTCACGGCGCTGCCGCAGGAAAAATAACGCACATAATCGGGTTCGACGCCGGCTTCCAGTTCGAGGCGGTCGGTCTGGGTGATGGTGGCGATCTCTCCCCCGACGGAGGCGATGGCGCCGACCTCTTTGCTCACCGTCGAAAATACGCCGTCGAAAGGGGCGTAAACGGCGTATTTGCGCAGATTGATCTCGGCCTGCCGAACTCCGTAGTATTCGGAAATGACATTCCGGACTGCCAGATAAACTTTCTCCTTCGCACTGTTGATCGCCGGAAGCGGCGGCAGGTCCTCATCGACGGAAAGTCGGTTGAAGAAGGCGTTCCATTTGTCCGCCTCTTGGGGAAAGTCCACGGCCAGATCGGAAAGCTGCTGCGAAAGCAAACTCATATAACGGCTCCGGGCAGCCATCAGCGATGCGCGCGCGTCGTCGTCATAGAGCCGGACGAGCAGGTCTCCCTTCCGGAAACTCGTTCCTTCACGCAGCGCGACCGGCCCTGCGACGATGCGCGCGCTGACCTCCGAGCTGAGCCGGACCGTCGCCCCGGCATGAACCTTCGCAAAACAGGTGTAAACGACGTCGTAGTCCCGCAAGGCGACCGTATCGGCCCGGACGTGTACGACACTTTTCTTCGCCTTGTTCTTCTCGGCGACCGGTTTGGTTACGACCATATAGCGGTACGCACCATAGGCCGCAATCAGAATGAAAGCGACCAGTACTGCCTGCAATAATCTATGTTTCTTCATATCAGGATCTGTTCGGGAAAATTAACACGGCGATGAACCCGTAAATGCCGAATACGGCCGTCAAGGCAAGATCGACGAGATGGAATGCGCCCGTGAGCCTGCAACGGTTCAGCCGTTTGACGACGAGCAGCAGGAGTGTGAAAAACAGGTTGACGAACCAGAACTGCCGCACCGGATTGGGAATGGGGATGAAATGCGCATATCCGGGCGTCAGCATGATGCGGAACGGGAATATCCGCTCTTCGGCAGCGGCGGCCGGCGAATTGCGGTAGTTGTTCACTGCGATCGCGCAACGGTCGACTGGCCCGAAATCGCGATCGAGGACATACATCGTGCTGCTGTCCTGCCCAAGATTCTTATACGAACGGAAATAGCGGTTGTAGGTCAGCATGAACCGGCCGTTGTTCTTTCCGATAGGCAGTTTTTTCAGCGTATAGTCGGTCAGCAGCGCATAAAGCTCGTTATCGGGAGTGAAGATATGGCAGTAAATCTCCCCCGGCACGTGACATTTGATCTGCTTGATCTCGAAATCATTGTCAATGGCCTTCACGCGCGGTGCGCCGTGGACCATCAGCAAATGAAAGAGTTTGCCGCGGGCGTCGACCACGAAATAGCCGTCGTCGCGGGATTTGATCGGCGAAGGAATGCCGAAGATGTCCCGCGCCGGAGCACGGAACCCGGCTTCGCGAAGCGCCTCGTCGAAAATCCGGCTCTTCTGTGTATCGACGCTATTCGTCGCAGCGTCGATGAACTCGATGCCCCGCTTGCCGATCCGGAAGAGGTCGTGCGGCAGATCGACGCCCGGATGTCCGGGACACGACTCGAACAGGGGAGCCAGCGCGAAATCGAATCCGCGGTCCCCGATGAGCATCACGCGGCGCACGCTCCGCAGCACCTCCTGCGTGAGCGGCTCGCCCATGAGCGAATCGGGCATCATGCCCAGCATCTTCAGCTTGCGCGCATTGTCGAAAGGAAGCAGCCGGGCATATTCGTTTTCGGTCAGCGAATTGCCGTTGCGGTCGTAATATATCATGCGGTTGGCTTGCCGGAGCGAATCGTACACCTCTTCGCTGAACACGAAATCGCACTTCACCTCGCTGTAATAGAGCAGGCGTTTGCCCACACGCTTCTCAAACCGGCTGCGGAACAGATCGGGCAGATAAAAGCCCAAAATCAGGATGGTGGTGAACACCAGCAGCACTCTTACAATTTTCGCCGTCATATCTACAACTCCCCCTTATTGAACCGACGGGCCGTGAAGAGCACCGAGACACTCGAAACTCCCGTAAGAGCCGCAAGCACCGGCAGAAGCGTCTCCACATTGCCGACAGCAAATTTTCTCATAAATACCGAAATCAGCAGATAGGCGATGATAAAATAGAAGAAGCGGAATTTCCCCACCGGTTCCATTGCAATCATCGCTATCCAGAAATAGGCCGTCATGCCGCCCAGCACCCACGGCATCATCGTCACCAGTGCTGCCCGGATTACCTCGGCGGGAAGGTAGACGGCCGGGTTGCTGTTAGCAACCACCCTATGACAGATCGGAAGAGCGGTCCAGCAGGAATGCCGAGACCGATCGCGTAT
>OGLN01002035.1_pt1 | contig 13235 bp, 13 predicted proteins | sample 1572641 | NCBI WGS metagenome assembly OGLN01 (sample SAMEA2581903, study PRJEB24529) | metagenome | biome: Human gut stool | place: China | collected 2011
AGATGTGCGGACGCAATTCTGGAGGATTGTGATCATCTGATCAGAATTTTTATCTATGCGCCGTACGAAGACCGTATTGTCAACTGTGTCAATGATCTCGGCATGGACACAAAGGCGGCGAAGCGGATGATCCGCGATGTGGACAAGGCGAGAGATGCCTATCATATGCGGTATGCGGGGTATCTGCCGAACGATATGAATCATATGGATCTGATGGTCAACAGTGCAACTCTGGGAGTCGATATGACAGCGAGACTGTTGGCGGAACTGGTGCGTGATAAATTTTCATAAGACGGGCAGTGTGCGTAAGACTGCACAGTCCCACAGAGGATAAGGCATGGAAAAACACAGAAAAAAACTGATCAAAAACGCAGCGGTATTCGATGGGCACAGCAGCGGGCTGGCGCAAGGGAAAAAGATTGTCATTGAGGACGATATTGTCACAGAGATTACTGCGGATGAAGTATCGGAAGAAAATTTTGACGAGGTATTTGACGGCACGGGCATGGTGGCGATGCCGGGAATGACGGACGCGCATGTTCACATGGGATGTCTGTTCGCAAAGGGAGAATTCCCGGTGGATTACGCCACGGTGCTGACCATCGCAAAATGTAAGGATGCGCTGATGGCCGGGTTTACCACGTTCCGTGATGCGGGAAGTGTGAGCGAGGGATTAAAGCTGGCGTTTGACGAGGGTGTGCTTCCGGGACCGCGCATCTATCCCTGCGGTGCCTACATCAGCCAGACGTGCGGGCATGGGGATTCGGAGTATGCGCATACCTATCGCAACATCCAGTACAGGCATCCGTCCAGCACCGTTTTGGCGGACGGGGTGCCGGAGATCATCCGGGCAGTCCGCGAGCAGTTCTACCGCAGTGCATCCCACATCAAACTGATGGCTACCGAGATTTTAAACCGGCATGAGGATATCAGGCTTTTGTTCGGAACGGATATGATGATCACGGGACCGGATTATCAGGTGGAGCAGAGTGAGGATATCCGGTATTACGAAAAGCGCTTCGGAACAATGCGGGCGCTGCGGGCTTTGACGGGCACTGCAAACGAGGTGTTTGCGCTTACGACCTACCAGAATCCTTACCCGAAGGGAAAGATCGGTGTACTGGAGGCGGGAGCCTTTGCGGATCTGCTTCTGGTGGATGGAGATCCGACAAAACGTGTATCGGTTCTTGCAGACACCGATCATCTGCGCCTGATTATGAAAGGGGGAACGGTGTACAAAAATACACTGTGCTGAGATTTTATTCCGCTAATACGCTGACTTGCATGTGGCTGAGATTCGTAGTAATCTTATTCCAAAAACTAGAAGCAGGAGGTAATTATGAAAGAGCTGCTGTACTGGATTGTGGAATGGATTGCGAAGATTCACAGCCACATTCTTCGTCTGAATGATGCGTATGAATACAATTTTACAGATAAAGAACTGCATTTTCTCGTCATTGGTATGATGGGAATGGGATTCATTTTTGTCGTGTATCCTGTTTTTAAATGGCTGGCAAAGCATGATCATGTCATGGTAATTGCGTGGATTTATGTGCTGACACTGATTATCGTGATCACGTTTGCCATAGAGATCGGGCAGAAAGTAACAGGCACCGGCAATATGGAATTTGCAGATATCGTATTTGGAGTAGTCGGGTTTATCGTGATGTTTTTTATTTTTGCGGTCATCCGGGAGATTTATAAAGGAATCGTAAGTCTGATCCGGGATGTGGCGCATCAGGATCAAAACCGCAGCAAAAAGAGACATCAGAGAGCGTATGACGAATATGAAGAAGATGTCATGGATGAGGATGACGAAGAATAACTACGGAGAGACATCCGTGTGAAGAATAAGATTTTTCACATGCAGGAATGGAGAGTTTTATGCGACAGATTTTAAAAAGAATTGTGGAAACATTGGTTGTGATATTTGGAAACTGCATTTATGCATTTGGAATTGCAATGTTTATTCTGCCAAGCGGGCTGATCACCGGTGGAACGACCGGTATCGCACTGTTTGTCAATGATGTTTTCCACACGCCGGTCACCGTGTTTGTATTTGTATTTAATACCATTATGTTTCTGATCGGATTTTTTGCATTCGGGTGGAAGTTTGCGGCAAATACGATTGTCAGCACATTCAGCTACCCGATTGCACTCGAACTGATCACAAGGCTGCTTGGGGGTTACCGGATTACCGATGACCTGATCTTGTGTACTGTTTTTGGCGGTATTTGTATCGGGGCAGCGATCGGACTTGTCATCCGGATGGGGGCTTCCACGGGCGGCATGGATATTCCGCCGCTGATCTTAAATAAGTATTTTAAGATTCCGGTGTCAAGTTCCATCTATGTATTTGATATGCTGATCTTACTCCTTCAGGTATTTCACAGCACAGGTGAACAGGTACTCTATGGCATTCTGCTTGTGATCGTATACAGCGCAGTGCTGGATAAATGTCTGATGCTTGGAACTACGAAAATGCAGATCAAGGTCGTCAGCAGCCATATTGATGAGATCCGCACAGCGGTATTAAAAGATATTGACCGCGGTGTGACACTGTTAAACAGCGAGACAGGGTTCTTAAGAAATAACACGATGATGCTTCTGACCGTGGTATCCATGCGTGAGCTTGCCAAAACGGAAAAACTGATTCATGAAGTAGACCCGGATGCCTTTGTGATTATCAATAAAGTCAGTGAAGTGTCGGGAAGAGGTTTTTCGAGCAAGAAGAGATATTTAAAACAGACCGGGGATGTGGAAGGGTAAAGGGAGGATCAGATGACACTGCAGCAGTTAAAATATGCATTGACGATCGCGGACTGCGGATCGATGAATGAGGCGGCAAAGACACTATTTCTTTCCCAGCCGAGTCTCTCAGAGACGATCCGGGAACTTGAAACGGAGATCGGGTTTGAGCTGTTTGTGCGTTCTAACCGGGGAATCCTGGTGACACCGGAGGGGGAAGAGTTTTTAGGATATGCAAGACAGGTCACGGAGCAGTTTACACTGCTCACTTCCCGCTATATCGACAAGCAGGTCAAAGAAAAGTTCAGCGTATCCATGCAGCACTATACATTTGCAGTCAAGGCATTTGTGGAGACGGTAAAACAGGCCGGAATGGAACAGTATGAATTTGCAGTCCATGAGACCACCACTTATGATGTACTTGAGAATGTAAAAAATTTCCGGAGTGAGATCGGGGTTTTATATCTGAATGATTTCAATGAGAAAGTCATGAATAAGATCATCAGAGAACACGGATTGGAATTTATTGAACTGTTTTCCTGCGACACCTATGTCTACCTCTGGTCCGGGCATCCGCTGGCAAAACAGGAAGTGATCTCGATGGAAGAACTCGATGCGTATCCATGTCTTTCTTTTGATCAGGGCGAACACCATTCGCTTTATCTGGCGGAGGAAATGAAGAGTACTTATGATTATAAAAGACTCATCAAGGCAAATGACCGTGCCACGCTTCTGAATCTGATGATTGGATTAAATGCCTATACGCTCTGTTCCGGAATTATCTGTGAGGAACTAAACGGCAGTGACTATATGGCAATCCCGTTAAAGGAAACGGAGAAAATGCGCATTGGCTATGTGAAGCGGAAAGGGGCAAAAGTCAGCCATATCGGGGAGATCTATATCGAAGAATTAAAAAAATACAGGGAAAATGTGATGTAATCAGTTATAGGTGAAACCTATAACCAACTCAAGGTTTCCAATATTAACACTTTCTGTAACTACCTGTTATAATAAGGACTATCAAATCAAGACAGAGCAGTAGGAGAAAGGAGAGATCAGATATGCGTACAGAAATTAAGACCTATACAACAGCAGACAAAATGATGATGACAGGATCCATGTGCGGCATGATGTGTATGTGCTGTATGGGACGATTTCGTGTGCGGAAAGATATCTGATTTTATGCGTTGATAGAAAATGTAAAACAGATGTTTCCGCGAGGGAGCATCTGTTTTTTTGCCTTAAAATAAAATTTGTGTTAATATGGAGCGCGGAGTGCAGACAGGTGCTCACATAGGGCAGGAAGAAAGGAGAACATGTATGGCAGCAATTGAGGTCAGACATCTCTATAAAAAGTTTGAACAAAAGGGAGTGACCGTTGAGGCATTAAGTGATATCAATCTGACGGTGGAGCAGGGCGATATCTACGGAATCATCGGTATGTCGGGAGCTGGAAAAAGTACACTGGTACGATGCTTAAATTTCTTAGAGAAACCGACAGAAGGTCAGGTGCTGATCGAGGGTCAGGAATTAGGAGCATTGACAGAGAAGGAATTAAGAGGGCAGCGCAGCGATATTGCGATGATTTTTCAGAATTTTAACCTTCTGATGCAAAAGAGTGTACTTGACAATGTATGTTTCCCGATGCAGATTCAGGGAAAGAAAAAGAAAGAGGCGAGAGAAAGAGCGAGAGAACTGTTAAAAACGGTTGGCCTTTCCGAAAAAGAAAAGGCGTATCCGGCACAGCTTTCCGGAGGACAGAGACAGAGAGTTGCGATCGCAAGAGCACTTGCTTCCGATCCGAAGATTTTACTTTGCGATGAGGCGACCAGCGCATTAGATCCACAGACAACCGCTTCGATCCTATCGCTGCTAAAAGAGATCAATGAAAAACTTGGCATCACGATCGTGATCATTACACATCAGATGTCAGTGATCCGTGAGATCTGCAGCCATGTGGCGATCATTGAACATGGTGTGTTAGTGGAAGACGGACTTGTGGAGGATATCTTTTCCCATCCGAAATCCAAAGCTGCAAAGGAACTGATCTTAAGGGATCAGCCGGGGAATAACAATGCACCATTGGCAAATGCAGTTCAGGAGCGCATGCAGGGAGATAAAAAGATCCGAATCGTCTTTTCTGAAAATTCCGCATTTGAGCCGGTCATTGCAAACATGATCTTACAGTTTAAAACACCGGTCAATATTTTAAGGGCAGACACCAAGAATGTCGGCGGTGTAGCCAAGGGAGAAATGATTTTAGGACTTCCGGAGGATAGACATTTACAGGTGGATATTGAGGAATATTTAAAAGAAAAAGGACTCGCAGTTGAGGAGGTGACCGAAGATGTGGAATGAGCAGATTATCATGATGCTGTTAGAGGGCATCAAGGACACACTTTATATGACATTGACATCGACACTGATCGGTTATGTGATCGGACTTCCGATGGGAATTCTTTTAACGGTCACTGACAAAGATGGAATTCATCCGAACGCAGCAGTTTACAAGGTATTAGACGTGATCGCGAACCTGATCCGAAGTGTACCGTTTTTGATTTTACTGATCGTGCTGATTCCGTTTACAAGATTTCTGATCGGAAGAAGCTATGGACCGACAGCGACGATCGTTCCGCTTGTCATAGCAGCAGCACCATATATTGCACGAATGGTGGAATCTTCTTTAAAGGAAGTGGACGCAGGTGTCATTGAGGCAGCGCGTTCCATGGGAGCATCCAATTTTACCATCGTAACGAAAGTTATGCTGGTGGAAGCGCGTACATCCCTGATCGTAGGGGCAACCATTTCACTTGGAACAATTTTAGGATATTCCGCAATGGCGGGAACCGTCGGCGGCGGTGGACTTGGAGATATCGCAATCCGCTATGGTTATACCAGATGGCAGACCGATATCATGATCGTAACGGTTATTTTACTGGTAATTTTATTCCAGATATTCCAGACGATCGGCATGAAGCTTGCGAGCAATTTAGATCGCAGAAAATAAACGTAAACAATGTTTTTTAACATTTGTATAAACAAGGAGTAAAATCCTCTGCTCACCAGAGGGTTCGCATTTTGCTCCGCAAAACAAGGAGTAAAATCCTCTGCTCACCAGGGGGTTCGCATTTTGCTCCGCAAAACAAGGAGGATTTATAATGTCAATTAGTTTACAGAAAGGACAGAAGGTCAGTCTGTCAAAAGATAACGCAGGATTGTCAAAGATTATTGTCGGTCTTGGATGGGATGAAGTGCAGCAGTCTTCATCCGGAGGTGGATTCTTAAGTGCTTTATTCGGGGGCGGATCAAAGCAGCAGCCGATCGACTGTGATGCATCCGCACTGATGTTAAAGAATGGAAAACTGGTGGATAAATCAGACATCGTTTATTTTGGTAATTTGCACCATAAATCAGGTACCGTAAATCATCAGGGAGACAACCTGACAGGAGCCGGTGATGGAGATGACGAGCAGATCGTGATCGACCTTGCAAAAGTGCCACAGGAGTACGACAAAATCGTAATCGTTGTAAATATTTATCAGGCGGTTCAGAGACATCAGCATTTTGGCATGATTGAGAATGCATTCATCCGTTTAATTGATGCAAGAAACAATAATGAAATGTGCAAGTACAATCTGACCGAAAATTATTCCGGTATGACGGCAATGATATTTGGAGAAGTGTACAGACATAACGGAGAATGGAAGTTCAGCGCTGTTGGTCAGGGTACAAACGACCCGGGACTTGGCGAACTGAGCAGAAGATTTGTATAAAAAGATTGATACATTAGAGGAGGTTAACTACCCAAAATGAGTAACATAAATAAAGAAGAGCTTATGAGAGGTCTGTCAGACTCACAAGTAAACAAGAGCAAACAGGATTTTGGAACAAACGCTCTTGCAAAAAAAGAGACAGAATCACTGTGGTCGATGTTCATCGGAGCATTTGATGACATTTGGATCAAAGTATTATGTGCAGCACTGGTCATGAAAATCGTTATTTCCGTTATCGGTGTATTTGTACCGGCATTAGCGGGAGAAAATGATGTTGTTGAGATCATAAGTATTGTTTTGGCAATTGCGCTTGCAACCGGCTTCAGTACTTTATCGGAATACCGCAACAGTTCGAGAAGTGAGGCATTGCAGGAAGAGTATAACAAGACTTATGCAAAAGTCGTGAGAAATGGAAAACTGGTCAATATCCTTACCAGTGAGATCGTAAAAGGTGATACGATCCTGGTTCAGGCAGGAGATAAAGTACCTACGGATGGTGTGTTATTTGAAGGACACATCAAAGTTTCCCAGGCTGCGTTAAATGGTGAGTCAAGAGACGAGAATAAAACGGCTGCTGACAATCTTGATGAGGCTGAATCGACAGATTATGCATCTGCTAACAAAGTATTTATGGGATCGGTAGTGACCTCCGGCGAAGGTTATATGGTCGCAACTGTGATCGGTGATGCATCTGAGCTTGGTAAGATCAATAAAGCTTTGACGGATGAAAGCGAAGAGGATGAGAGAAAAGATACTTCAAGTCTGAAACTGGAAGTTGTAGCTGCCGGTATCGGTAAACTAGGTGTATCCGCAGCCGCCATTGCCGGTGTATTAGATGTTGTACTGAATCTGATCCGTACGGACGAACCGATCACAGTTGTTTTTGTTCTGCTTCTGGTCGCAGAGGCAGTCATGCTGATGGCGTCCATCGTTATCATGGCGGTGCCGGAAGGTCTTCCAATGATGAACAGTCTGGTGCAGTCCATGAACACAGAGTCCATGTACAAGAAAAATATTCTTGTCAGTCATAAGGCAGCGTTTTCGGATTCTGCATACATGAATGTCTTATTCAGTGATAAAACAGGAACCATCACACAGGGTAATTTATCATTAGTGGAATTTATCACCGGTGATGGTAAAATCGTGGATCATATTCCTAATCAGGAATTTATTGAAGCGATCACATTAAATAACCTTGCAAAAATATCTGAAGGAAAACCGATCGGAAGCAACAACATGGACAGGGCTCTTTTAGGATATGCATTAGAGCACGGTTATGATGATTCAAAAAATGATCCGGATAAAGTTGCTGATATCAGCGGATTTGATTCGGAAAAGAAATGCGCTACCGTTACATTGAAAAACGGACTGGTTTACTGGAAAGGTGCAACCGAAAACATCATTGATAAAGTAACACATTATGTCCGTTTAGGGTCTGCTGCTACTGCTCTTTGTAGTACAGATAAAAAAGCTGTGGAAGATCAGATGCTCGCTCAGGCAAAGAGAACGATGAAATTGCTTTCTGTTGCCAAAATCGCAGATGGAAAAACAGTTCTGATGGCAGTGCTCTGCTTAAGAGATAACGTAAGAACCGATGCGGTTGAGACCGTTGAGATTTTAAACAATGCCGGTATCCAGGTTGTCATGGTAACCGGTGATGCGGAGGAAACAGCAGTTGCCATCGCAAAGGAAGCTGGTATCTTAAAAGACGAGCAGAACGATGTTGTTCTCACACATGAAGAGTTAGAGCAGATGTCAGATGAAGAGTTAAAGAAAAAACTTCCGAATCTCCGCGTGGTGAGCAGGGCAAAACCGCTTGATAAAAAGAGACTTGTTTCTATTTCACAGCAGCTTGATAATGTCTGCGGTATGACCGGAGACGGTGTTAATGATGCACCGGCATTAAAACAGGCAGATATCGGATTTGCCATGGGAGACGGTACAGCAGTTGCACAGGAGGCAGGTGACGTTGTCATCTTAAATAACAGTTTGACTTCCATTAAGGACTGCGTATTGAACAGTAGAACAATGTCAAAATCAGTTGGTAAATTCTTAATCTTCCAGTTGACCGTCAATATCAGTACCCTGTTGATGAACATTATTGCGCCGATCCTGGGATGGACCGAGCCATTCTCCATTGTCCAGATTTTATGGATCAATCTGATCATGGATACTTTGGCAGCCATGGCATTTGGCGGAGAGCCGATTCTCGACCGATACATGAATGAAAAACCGGCACTCAGAAAAGATAACATTTTAACAACTTATATTAAATCTGCAATCGGAACAAGCTCTGTATTTATCACACTTGGCTCCATCCTGATCCTGGAAAACATTGGTGGGATTACAGATTTTGTAACACCGGCAGGCTGCGCGGATCCGGAATTATATGAAAAAACATTTATGTTTGCTTTTTTCATTTATTCAATCATTTTTAACAGCTTAAATACCAGATCTGAGAGATTTAATGTATTTGAACACATTGAAGAGAACAAGAATTTTATCATTGTTATGGGTGTGATCTTTATACTTCAGACCATCATCATTGAGATTGGTGGTCAGGTATTCAGCACAACGACATTGAATGCAAAAGCATTATTTGTTTCCATGCTGTTAGCAGTGCTCATTATCCCGGTTGATATGGTAAGAAAAGCCATTGTTTCGAAAAAATGATCGCCTTTCATACCGATTTGGATAATACACTCATCTATTCCTATAAACATGACATCGGGCCGCAGAAGCGAAATGTGGAACTCTATCAGGGAAGAGAAATATCCTACATCACAGAGGAAACATATCATCTCCTGCAGCTCGTAAAAAATGAAATGCTCATTGTTCCAACGACCACTAGGACGTTGGAACAATATCAGCGCATTGATCTGGGAATCGGACCATTTCCATATGCATTGGTCTGCAACGGTGGTGTCCTTCTGGTAAATGGTGTGCCGGATGAAGCATGGTATCAGGACTCCCTGCATCTGGTGTCGGATAGCAGGGAAGAAATGAACCTTGCCATGGAACTGTTAGAGCGGGAACCACGCAGAAAATTTGAACTCCGATACATTGAAAAGCTGTTTATCTTTACAAAATGCAATGATCCCGAAACAGTTGTAAATGATTTAAAAACATCTCTCGATACAAAATATGTAGATGTCTTTTCCAACGGTGAAAAAGTATATGTAGTACCGCAAACTCTGAATAAAGGAACGGCAGTAGACCGACTCAGAGAAAAACTAAAACCAGAGTTCGTAATTGCCGCCGGAGACAGCACCTTTGATATCCCCATGCTATCGACCGCCGACCGCGGACTTGTCCCATCTGGATTCACACAAAAATATGAAATCCCGAAAACATCCGGAGCCCGGAAAAAAATAGAGGAAATGACATCGAAAAAAATATTTTCCGATGCCCTATTAGAAAAAGTTCTAAAAATAAAAACGGAGTCTGTTGCAGCAGGTATTATTCATACAGGATAATACCACTTGCAACAGACTCCGTTTTTGGTATGTGAGGTAAAGTGCCAGCCACTAATCCATACTCACACTGATTCCGCCCTTCCTCTCCGAAGGCTGAATAATCACTGTAACCGGACAATTCCCATGCCACTCAAACTGGTAAGACTCCCCGGAAGCCTGTCCGATAAACGTTTTCCACGAAATATCAGCCGTCACCTGCGGATCACAATGTCCATTTCCAACCCAGCATACAACAGCGTCCGGATCAACAGAGATCGTATCCTGAGACATCACATTGCTTAAAACGATCGGGTTGCCGTCACAAAGCACGGCGACATATGCATCTTTTCCACGTGCAATCAGAGTGGAAGTTGCGAGACCTTTCTGGGAAAGCACACCGACACCGATAAAACGGACACTGTAATCACAATCCTGGGAGAAAGCGAGAATATTTTCGGATTCCACTGAGATAGTTTCCCCCTGCTCTAAGTGATAGACCACAACATGCTGACCATAATTTGCGTAATATGTAACAGAATCACCATTTAAAGTTACCTTCATAAGTGGGAGATTTTCTCCGGTCACTCTTCGTGCAAGCTGACCAAGCAGAGCCTGCCCGATATTATTCTGCGGTCCAAGCAAGACTTTTTCAAATTTGTAATTCTTTCCACCGGCATTTTCTCCGGCGATAAATGCACCTGCTTTTGTAAAGAGTACATCACTGCCAGTGCAGGTAACCTTTAAAGTAAGTTCGTTTACTGTTTCAAATGTTAACATAACAAATTTCCTCCAAAATATAATCCTTTGTTTAAATAACCTGAACGCCGTACAAACTGCACAGTCCTGCGAGATCTTTTGCCACGCCGTTTCCGATGGCATTAAATTTCCATGCGCCGTTATGCAGATACAGTTCACCGATCATCATGGATGTCACGTTCGTATAGTATTCATCCATTTTAAAGCTGACCAGCTCGGTGCCGGCAGGATCCATAATACGGATATACGCATCCTCAAGCATTCCGAAATTCAGATTTTTTTCAAATGCTTCATTGATCGTCAGCACAAATACGATTCTGGCAACGGATGGATCTAATCTGGTAAAATCCACGGAAATGATCTCGCGGTCTGCGCCGCCGTCAGCGTGGAAAACCGTGCTGTGATCCGGGCTTTCGGTCTGCCCGTAAAAGACAAACCAGGAATCACCGATCACTTTACCGGATGAGCCGAGCAAAAATGCGGATACATCCACATCACAGGCAGGATTTTTGACATTCCATCCAAGACATGCCTTTATGGAAGTGAGCTTCCCGGAATTCTCCAGCGGTGTTTTCTGACCTTTTTGCACCATATGTACCAGTGGAGGTAAAGGTTTTGACGCCGGTGTGGATGCGTTTGATACTGCCTGAGATGACGTGTGGTTGATCGAAGTGATGGTTCGTGTTGTTTTTGCCCCCTCAACTTTGCGTTCGTTGATGGAAAGAACGGTCTGTCTGGTGACGGGAGCAGAGGATCTCATTGGAATATCTACCATAATAAAAAACCCCTTATCGTTTAGTAAAATAATAGAATGTACGCTTCGCGGGCAAATCTATCGTTATGAATTAATAAGTCTCTGGATTTCATTTTAAGTGATTCTGATAGAGGTGTCAAATTGCGAAATGTTGACAAGAAGGAGACATACATATATGATAAAAAATAGAAAAAGGAGGAAATGAGAATGAAAAAGAAAATCAGACTATTGGCAGTATGCGCAATTATGCTTTGTGGCATGATTGTCGGGGGAATTGCAAAGCCGGCAGAGGTTATGGCAAAACAAACGATCAAGGCAACAAGGGAAATGAAAGATGCGCCGAAGATTCAGTTGGATAAGTTATACCATATTGCGGCAAATGATTCACCACAGGCAGGGAAGGCAGATATTCTGGCATGGAACAGCCATGAGTGGAATTATTATGATTTTGTTACTGTAAAACTGACAGAAAAGACAAATCTTACACTTTTTGCACAGGAAACAGGTGGAAGTGACTGCTGGATTCAGCTCTACAATTCAGATGGCGAAAGAGTAGGCGAAGAATATAATGTTGGAACACGGTCAGGAGTATTGAAAAGAACAGAAAAATATTCTCTGATGGCAGGAACTTATTATTTAGGATTACAGCCACATGCAACTGCTGACATTCAGCTAAAATCAGAGAAAAAAATAGTGCTTTCTGAAAAAAAGGTTATTCTTGAGCCTGGCGACAAAACAACAATCGATGCAGTTTTAAAAAAATCAGATAAAGTTGTCAAGAATACGAAATTTACATATAAGTCAACAAAAACATCGGTTGCAAAGGTTTCATCAAAAGGAAAAATCGTTGCAGTAGCGCCGGGAAGCTGTAAGATTTCCGTAAAATCACAAGGTGTAACCAGCAATATAACTGTTATTGTACTCCCGAATAAAGTAAATAATATAAAACGGGTTGCGGCAACTAAGCAGTCCATAAAATTATCCTGGAAAAAGCAAAAGGGCGTATCCGGGTATGAAGTGTGGATGTATGATCCGGATTTAGAGGAGTTTACGAAAGTAAAGACGGTAGCATCTGATTTTTCATCTGCAAACATTATACAGTTAAAGAAGGGGACAACGTATAAGTTCCGCGTTCGTGGATTTGTGAAATCAGGTTCTAAAAAATATTATGGCGAATTCGGAAAAACATATAAACTGAAGACAAATAAGTAATTATTGATCGAAAAACAGGAAATAGAAATCAAACATTTTATATGAGAAATAAGTTAGGGAGGTCGGATGGGCTTCCCTAATTTTTTTGATCGGATTTATTTGGAAATTATAGAAGATCCTTGTTATAATACAACAGGTAAGCAGAACAAACAGCTTCTATGGCATACAGGAATTTGAGATACAAATAATGGAATGTATGTTTGACAGATCATTTTATTATGATGAATAAAAATGCAGGAATGGAGAATTTATGCAGATCTATGTGGATGCGGATGCCTGCCCGGTGGTGGGAATCGTGGAAGAACTTGCAATCAAATATAAGATACCGGTGACGCTGTTATGTGACACGAATCACGTTTTATATTCTGATTACAGTGAAGTAAAGATCATTGGTGCCGGGGCAGATGCGGTGGATTTTGCACTGGTTAATTTATGCCGGAAGGGAGATATCGTTGTGACACAGGATTATGGGGTAGCGGCGATGGCACTTGGAGGAAGGTGGGCGGTATTGAAGAGGAGAGAAAGCAGGCGATAGAG
>OGLN01002044.1_pt1 | contig 13207 bp, 5 predicted proteins | sample 1572641 | NCBI WGS metagenome assembly OGLN01 (sample SAMEA2581903, study PRJEB24529) | metagenome | biome: Human gut stool | place: China | collected 2011
AGAGAACTTATCTTTTCCGTATTTTGATGTATCCTGAGCAATTAAGATAAGTTCTCTTCTTCCTGTTGCAACAATTTGCTTAGCTTCTTCTATTATATCTTCCATCTTTCTGCTTACGAAATTTCCTCTGATATATGGAATAGCACAGTAGGTGCATCTATTGCTACAACCTTCAGCAATTCTTATATATGAATATTGTTCTCCAGTTGTGATAACTCTATTCATAAAATTTAAATCAGTATCGACTAATTTTACATTTTTCTTACTCTCGATTTTATCATATACTTCTTTTAATACTTTCGCAAATACTACTGATGAGTTGCCTTTTTCTTCTGCGTAATCACTATATTTCAAGAAAATATCTACCTCAGGAAGTGCTTTTTCTAGGTCTTCCTTGTATCTTTCTACTAAACAACCTGTTGCAATTAATACCTTACATCTTCCTGTTTTCTTGTACTCTGCCATTTCTAAGATTGTATTTATTGCTTCTTCTTTTGCAGATTCTATGAATCCACATGTGTTTATAACAATAACATCTGCAATTTTAGGATTATTTACAATATTAAACTCATTCTCCTTAAAAATTCCAATCATCATTTCTGTATCTACTAAATTTTTGCTACATCCTAGTGATATAAAGCCTACGTTCATTTTTTTATTCCCTTCTTACTTTGAATTTACCGTACTTTGTAATTTTTCTAATTTTGATATAATACTGTCATAAGTTTTTCTTGAAATTCTGCTAGTATCTCCATTTGCATAATCTTGTGCAAGTTTTTTCATATCTGTTAATTCAAATCTATTTTCTGCTTTTGTTCCATTATCTAACACATATATTGGTGTGTAATCAACTTTTTGCAATATTGCCTTGTCTGAGTCTGAGCTCTTTGCAATTTGAATGTTTAGAATAAGTTCTACATCTGCATTTGCATATTTTAAAGTGGAAATGTAATTTCCAAGAGAGTATGCAACTAGTACATTTTTTCCTTCTTCTGTTTGAATTATTTCCATTGGTTCTACAACTGATGGATGTGAACCTAAAATCATATCTACTCCATTTTTCACTAAGAATGTTGTTATATTTCTTTGATATTCTGATATTTCCGAGCTGTTTACATCTCCCCAATGCATTATTGCTATTATGTAATTTGAATTTTGTTTTGCATATTCTATGTCTTTTTGTGCAAGTTCTTCTGAATAAATATTAGCTGACTTTTTTTCTTCATCTGTAATTTCATTTTCATTGCTTAACCCGTATGTGTAGCCTAAAAAAGCAACTTTAATTCCATTAATTTCTTTAATGTTTCCTGTAAAATTCGAGCTTTCTTGTTCTTTTGTCTTTTCTTCATCTAGTGTGTTTTCATTTGATTCATCTACTTTGTTTTTAATTCCTGCAATTTCAACATTTTGTTCTTTAATTTTACTTATTGTTGTTTCTAATCCTTGAGACCCATAATCCAACACATGATTGTGTGCCAATGAAACTAGTCCTATTCCCGAATCTTTAACTGCTTTTAGGAATTCAATTGGTGAATTATATTTACCAACACCAGAATATTTACCATCAACAAAATTTGTTTCTAATGTTCCAATAGCGAAATCCGAATCTTTCACGAATTTTGAAACTCCAGTAAACATATGGGAAAAGTCATATCCATCGTCTATTTTTGCATCGTCAATCATATCCATTTGGCACAATATATCTCCAACAGCCGAAATTCTTGCGGTTCTTGTTCTTACCGTTGTTTCTCCATTATTTGATGGGCTTGTAAGATTATTTTCTATTGCTGTAAAGATTTCGCCAGTCTGTTTTTCTAGCTCTTCTGCCTGTTTTGCTAATAACTTCCTGTCTTGATATTTTCGTATTTGAATTACGCCTTCAGCAACTATAATGACTGCCAGTAAAATCGATACAATAATTATAAAATTTCTATTTGTAATTGTATCTAGTACGACATTTCTTTTTCTAGTATTTCTTCTGTTTCGCATTATATTTCTCCTTCAACTTCTAATGGTGGAAATTTGCATTTACTATATACAAAAAACTGCATATAAGGGTACAGATTTAATATTATTTTCAAATCCAAAATTCTTCTCCGAAATTCTAACCGCATAGTTTGGACTATATGTTTTCATATATAAATCTAGGCTTCTTGCCTTCGTGTGTACACTAGTTTTTACTTCTATTGGCACAATTTTTGCCTCTTTTTGTATCATAAAATCCAATTCGGCTTTTCCGTCAGATTCCCAGTAATATAAATCATATCCTTTTACTCTTAATTCATTTGCTACATAGTTTTCTGTTAATGGTCCCATGGCAACCATTACCGGTTGTTGACTTAAATCCACTTGATAAAGTGGATACCTTGCCTTATTTACGAATAGTCCAACATCACTCATATATAGTTTAAATGATGATAAGTCTTTATGCATTTCCAGAGGAAGTTCAGCTGTTGTTTTATATACTTGGTTTACAATTCCACTATTTTTTAGCCACATTATTGCTTCTCCGAATATACTTGAAGTACCACCCTTTGCTATTACCTTGTACTGAAATTTTGGATTATCTTTCGCAAGTTGAACCGGTATAGAATCAAATGCTGATATAATTCTATTTGATAAACTATTGTCTGCATATTTTGTCATATCTCTTACATACGATTCTAAAATTTCAGCTTGTACATCAATAGCAGATATTGTTTTACCTTCTGTCAAATATGTTTCTACGACTTCTGGCATTCCACCTACTACTAAATATGTTCTATATAATTTTAAACACAACTCATGAATAGTTTTATCCATTCTTTCATCATTTTCAAAGTGTTTTTGTATTACTTCAATTAAGTCTTCTCTTCCAACAGCAATCAAAAATTCTTTAAATGATAATGGATACATATTAAGCATTTGTACTTTTCCTACAGGGAATGAATAGTTTTCTCTATTTATTGCTATACCTAATAGTGAACCTGCTGCAATAACATGATATTCTGGCGCATCTTCATAAAAATATTTTAATGCTGTTAATGCCCTTTCATTAGCCTGTATTTCATCGAAGAATATCAATGTTTTTCCCGGTAATATTTTTTCTCCATAGAAAAGTTCCAGTTTATTTATTATATATTTAGCATCTATATGTTCTGATATTTGAGAACTAAACTCTTGATTTGTTTCAAAATTAACATATATTAAATTATTGTAGTTTTCTTTTCCAAATTGTTTTATTATATATGTTTTCCCAACTTGTCTAGCACCATGCACTATTAATGGTTTTCTATTTGATGATTCTTTCCATTTAAGTAAATCTTTTATAATTTCTCTTTTCATAGGAACTCCTTTCTATATGTGTCATTATACCATATAAGTCCAAAAAAATCAATTGTACTTTAGACTTTTTGGAACTTATACATCATTTTACCATTCTATTTCTTCTATTGGTGTTGGATTTTTGTTGATGATAATGTCTTCCGATTTTCCATTTTTGAAGTGTATTATTTTATCTGCCATTGGAGCTATTGCGCTATTGTGCGTTATTATGATTACCGTCATATTTTCTTTTCTGCAGGTATCTTGCAAGAGTTTTAAAATTTGCTTTCCTGTGTTATAGTCTAAAGCTCCAGTTGGTTCGTCACAAAGAAGTATTTTGGGATTTTTAGCAATGGCTCTTGCTATTGCTACTCTTTGCTGTTCTCCTCCAGATAATTGTGATGGAAAATTATTTCTCCTTTCTTTTAATCCAACTTTCTCCATTACTTTTTCTGGACTTAATGGATGTTTGCAGATTTGAGTTGCAAGTTCTACATTCTCAATTGCAGTTAAATTTTGAACCAAATTATAAAACTGGAATACAAACCCAATATCTTCTCTTCTATATTTTGTAAGTTGCTTTTCATTGTAATTATTAACATGTCTTCCGTCAATTACAACATCTCCAGAAGTTACACTATCCATTCCACCAAGAACATTTAGGGCAGTAGTTTTTCCTGCCCCACTCGGTCCAACGATTACAACAAGTTCACCTTTATTTATTTCAAAATTTGCATTATCTAAGGCTCTAATCTTATTATCACCCATAGTATATTCTTTTACAACATTTTTAAATTCTATGTAGGCCATATTGCCCTCCTTATTTGAAAAAGTCAAAATTGTAATTATTTTTCAATCTACACTCTTTAATGATTCAGTCATACTTATTTTCTTCAAAGTTCTATTTACTGCTAAATTTACTATTTCAGCAAATATTATTGTTATTATAATTCCATATATAAAACACATTTTGCTTATTTCGTAATTAAACATCATCATATCAAGTTCGCACGTTTTTACCGCATACATCGACAAGAAATATCCCCCAAATAGTCCGAAAAATATTCCAATAACTGTTAATATTCTTGTTTCTTTTGTTATATAATTAAATACCTCTTTATTATAAAAGCCAAGTACCTTTATTGTAGCAAGTTCACGTATTCTTTCACTTATGTTTACATTTGATAAATTATATAAAACTGCGAAGGCAAGCAATCCAGCTGATATTATTAGCACATATACTACTAATTGCATTTGTTCCATTACTGTTACAAAAATATCCTTCGTACCAGATAAGAAACTTACACCGGCGACTGTTGTATCATCTTGCAATATTATTTTTCCAATATTATCCTCATCATCTTCTGTTGTACCTTCTGCCTCTTTTATTAGCAAAGTATTAGGCTTGAAGCTATTTTCTCCATATAGTTTGTTGTACAAATTACTAGACATATACATATAATGATAGATGTAGTTTTCTGTTATTGCTCCTACTTTTACATCTTTTTCTATATCATCTGTATTTTTTATGGTTATTGTATCTCCAACTTTTAGCTTTAATAGGCTTGCAATCTTTTCTGAAATTATTACAGAGTCATCATCTAATGTGTATGTTTCCTTCTTGTGCTTTCTGTTTCTTAATCCTATAAATTCATCTAATTTATCTGACTGTTCTGGTACTACAAGGTTTATTGTCTGTGAGTTTTGAATGCTTGTTATTTCAACAGTTTTCATGTAACTTAGCAATGTGTCTGCAATTTTATCTAGGTTCTTTATTTTTTCATTTTCATCTTGAATTTGTGTTTTTGTTACATCCTCTTTAAATTCGATTGTTCCATCATATTTAAAAATTTCGCCATACTGATTTGGAATCATATTTCCTATCGCATTTCTTATGCCAAATCCTGCTATTATAAGCGATGTACAACCTGCTACACCTATTACAGTCATAAGCATTTTTTTCTTATATCTAAATACATTTCTTGCAGTTACTTTATTAGTAAACTTCAACCTTTTCCATATAAATGTTATTTTCTCAAGTATTATGCGTTTTCCAGGCTTTGGAGCCTTTGGAAGCATCAGCTCTGCTGGCTTTTCTTTCAATTCTTTAATACATGTATAAATTGTAGCTCCCAATGTACAAACAAGTGCAAAACCCAATCCCATAACTCCCATTTCAATGCGAATTATGCAGTCAGCTTTTGGAATAGTGTACATCATTTCATACATCATTATTATTATTGATGGTATTAGTTTAAATCCGATTATCATTCCTACTACTCCACCAATCATGGTTGCTAAGAATGCATAAATTAGATATTTAAATGATATCTGAATTTTGTTGTACCCCAACGCTTTCAAAGTTCCAATTTGAACACGTTGTTCTTCAATCATTCTAGACATTGATGTTAAACTAATTAATGCTGCAACTAAGAAGAATACTATTGGGAATGCTTTGGCTAAATTAGCAACTCTATCTGTATCTTGAATATATTCTGCATATCCATAGTTTGAATTTCTATCTAAAATATACCAAGAAGGCTTTTCTATTTTTGCAATTTGAGTCTTTGCATCATTCAATTTTTCTTGTGCTTCATCTAATTTTTCTTGAGTTTCTTTTCGAGCATCTGCAAGCTTTTGTTCATTTTCTTCAATCTCTTTTTTAGAATTTTCTAATTTTTGCTCATTGCTCTTTATAGTTTTGTATGTGCTTGTTTTGGTTTGTGCAAGTTTCTTTTTCTGGCTTTCCAGCTCTTTTTCATTCTCGTTTATTGTGTTTTCTGCCTTTGCGAGTTCCTGCTTTCCTTGCTCTATTTGAGAATTTATAGAACTTATAGTCTGACTTAAATTTTCTGCCTTTATTCCCTGGCTTGAAAGAGCAGTCTCTATTTGAGAAATTCCTGCATTAATCTGACTAAGCCCTGCTTCTAATGCTGTTTTATTTGTAGTTAACTCTGTTATCTTTTCCGCATTTACTTCTGGATTTTGATTTAAGATTTTTAGAGTCTCTTCTATCTGTTTTATTTGACTCTCCACAGTCTGTTTTTGAGTTACAAGATTATCATAGTTAGTTTTTATTTGATTTAAACTATCAACATTTTTCTGTGCCTCTTCTAATTGTGCTTCTGTTTCTTGCTTCTTTGTTTCAAATTCAGACTTTGCACTACTTAGCTGTGCTTCAGCATCTTCCAGTTTTTTCTCTGCATTTGCAAATTCAGTATCAGCTTGTCTTCTTGCATTTGCAAGTTCTCTTTCTCCATCTTCAATTTTTGCTTTTCCATCATCAATCTTATTTTGTGCATCTTGAAGCTCATCTTCTGCTTTTTGCTTTTGCTCATCATACTCTTTTTGAGCATCGTCTAACTTGCTCTGAGCAGTATTTACAATAGAATTATACCTAGCTTGTTTTCTTTCATCAGATATTGCATCTATATTATCTTTTACTTCATCAATTTTTTTCAGGTATTCATCTTTATATGTTTTTAAATTTTTTGCACCATCAGCAGTAATGTATGCAACTGTGTAAACGTCCATATTAAAGTTTTCTTTTGGCATATACATATAAAAATTTACAGAACCTGCTCCAAGTTTACTAGAACCTCTCGACCTAGAAATATATAAAGGAGATTGAACCATTCCAACTATTTTAACTTTCTTATTTTTTACAGTTGAATCATTGTTACTATCACTTTCTTCATTGCTACTATTATTATCATTGCTATCTTCTTCATTATTTATATCAATATCTCCGAGGCTTGTAGATGATTCAATCTTTTGTGGATTTAATGTGATATAATCTCCAATTTTGTATCCAGTCCAAGTTAGAAGTGAACTCTCAACCACACATTCATCAGCATTTTGTGGCAGGCTTCCCTCTTTAAGAATTACATTGTTTATCGTATCTGGCATCGACTCAATCTTAACAACATACTCTTTTTTATCATTGCTAAAAGTTGCATCAATACTATAAGTTCCAACTACATCTTTAGTTCCATCTACTTGTTTCAATGCTTCTATGTCTTCATCTGTTAATCCAAGTGTTGAAATTACTTCAATGTCCATTACATTTTCATCGTCAAAATATGTATCTATGGTATCTTTCATATCTGGACTTGTAGCCGTAATTCCAGCAAAAAATCCTACTCCAAGCAATACTATTGCCACAATAGATAGAAATCGCTTAAATGTATTTTTTATTTGTCTTACACTATCTTTCAAAAGTGATTTTTCCATAATTTATATTTCCTTTCGCAAGGTTGTATTTGTTTTCTAATCATTAATAATTTTACCATTAAATAAATAGTAATTCAATAAAAATTTGGTGAATTTTTTTAAGTTAATTACATGTTTCGACATACTTTCTCACGGCTTATGTATTATAATTATGTCATCTTCTTGTAAAGGAAGTGATACACTTGAATAAAAAGAAACACAAGAGACAAGATGGCTCAAAGAAATATCTTAAAGTATTACATATTATTTTTATAACTTTTAAATACGCTTTTAAGATTTTAAAAGAGCTGAAGGCTATTATTGATTTATTCAATAAATAGCAAAAAATCAGGTATGCTGTGAACATACCTGATTTTTTTGGTAATCTTTGATTACCCATTCTCATATGAAATTTAGTGTTATGCATCAAAAGCATTTCATTTATTATTATACTATATTTTATTATTTTTGCAATATATTTTTTCAATTTAACCTTATAATCGTTCGACAATTTCTGCATACTCATTGTAATTTGCCATAGTTAATATTGAAAATTATTTTTCAAATACCGCATTTTCTATTCCTACAATTTCTTGTATTTCTTCTAATATTTCTGGCGTTACGAATAATCCTCCTGCTGGAGCTATTTTTTCTCCATTTATTATTTCTATTTGAGTGTTGTTTCTATCTCCATTGAAGAATTTCAATGTCCCTCTTAGTCTGTCTTTTTGTGTTTCATCTAAATTAGTTATGTTTATGTTTAATCTTTTTTTAGATATTTTTACTGCTTGATTTGCACCATTTTCATTATTGACTGATGTATTTGTAGAACTTGGATTATTTGCTACATCTTCTAAGTTTCTTATTGTTCTTGCAATTATGCTTGGTGCTTCGTCCTCTCTTATGCTTAAACGTCCTTCTACAAGTACTATGTTCTCATCTATCAATTCGTTTGAACATTGATTGTAGCAATTTTCGAATACGATTACATCTACACTTCCATACAAATCTTCTATTGTGACAAATGCCATTAATTTGTTATTTTTTGTATATTTTTTCTTTATTCCAGTTATTATTCCAGCATATTTTACAAATTGTCCGTCTTTTAATTGTTGTACTCTTCCAGCTAATTTTTCTGGTGACACCTCTTCTTCGTTTTCAGTTCCAGCTAATTCGCTTGCGTCTCTCATTTGAAGTGTGCTTACATCTGCAAATTTTTCTATTAGTTCTCTATATTTTTCAAGTGGATGTCCAGATACATAGATTCCGAGCATCTCTTTTTCCATTGATAATAATTCTTGATCTGAATATTCTTTTAGAGTTGTATATTTGTATTTTAACTTTTCCATATCATCTTTGCTTGAGTCTGTTTGTGACATTGCCATATCAAACATCGAAACTTGACCTTGTATGTTCTTTTTTGATGCTCCAGAAATTGTATCTATTATGTCTTCAAATGAAGCCATTAATGTACTTCTAGTTTCTGCAAAGTTGTCAAATGCCCCTGCCTTTATTAAGCTCTCTATACATTTTTTATTTACGGCTTCACCTTCCATTCTTTCGCAAAAGTCTGTAAAGCTTATGTATTCTCCATTCTTTTCTCTATTTGCAACAATCGTGTCTACTGCAGCAAGTCCAACATTTTTAATACTTCCAAGTCCAAATCTTATTTTGCCACCATCTACTGTAAACTTCGTATAACTTCTGTTAATGTCTGGCTTTAGAATTTCTATGTTCATTCTTTTACATTCATCAATATACTCTGGAATTTTATCAAGATTTCCTAAGAAGCTGTTTAGCATTGCTGCCATAAATTCTGTTGGATAATATGCTTTTAAATATGCTGTTCTATATGATACAACTGCATAGCACGCAGCGTGTGATTTATTGAAAGCATATTTTGCAAATTCAGACATCTCATCAAATATCTTGTTGGCAGATTTTTCGTCTATTCCATTTCTTACACAGCCTGGTACTATTATGTTCCCATTTTCGTCTACTTGACCATGTATAAATATTTCTCTTTCTTTTGCCATTACTTCTAGTTTTTTCTTACCCATGGCACGACGTACCAAATCTGCACGTCCTAGCGAATATCCAGCTAAGTCCCTAACTATCTGCATAACCTGCTCTTGGTAAACCATACAGCCATAAGTTACTTTCAATATTGGCTTTAAGCTGTCATGTGTGTAAACAGCATGGTCCGGGTCTTTTTTATTCGATATATATCTTGGAATTTGGTCCATTGGTCCTGGACGATATAGTGAAACTCCGGCAATTAAATCTTCCAAACAGTCTGGCTTAAGTTCCTTCATGAAGTTTGTCATCCCCTGACTCTCAAACTGGAATATTCCCATCGTGTTTCCATCTTGCCACAATTTGAATACCTTCGGGTCATTCATTCCTTGGTCAAATTTTACATCTATGCCTCTATTTTTCTTAACCAAATTTATAGTATCTTGTATAACGGTTAAAGTTCTAAGACCTAAGAAATCCATCTTTAATAGACCTAATTCTTCAAGTGTAGTCATTATGTATTGTGTCGAAATCATTCCATCTCTTACATATAGTGGAACATAGGTTACAACTGGATCTTTTGTAATAACTATACCACAAGCGTGTGTAGAAGCCTGTCTTGGCATTCCTTCTAAGGCCATTGCAATATCTAGTAATTTCTTCGTTTCTGGATTGTTTTCATACTCATCTTTAAATTCCTTGTTTTGTTCCAGTGCCTTTTTTATTGTAATGTGTAGCTCGTTTGGAACCATTTTAGCAAGTTTATCGGCTGTTGCATAAGGAACATCTAAAACTCTTCCTACATCTCTTATAACCATTCTGGCAGACATAGTTCCAAAGGTAATAATCTGTGAAACATGGTCTGGGCCGTACTTTCTAGAAACATAGTCTATTACCTCTTGTCTTCTTTCGTAGCAAAAGTCAACGTCAAAATCGGGCATACTTATTCTCTCTGGATTTAAAAATCTTTCGAAAAGTAAAGCATACTTCATTGGGTCTATGTCTGTAATTTCTATGGCATACGCAACAATAGAACCAGCTCCAGAACCTCTTCCCGGTCCTACTGGTATTCCTTGAGTTTTAGCATAATGTATGTAATCCCATACAATCAAGAAATAGTCAACATAGCCCATTTTCTTGATTACGCCTAACTCGTAATTTTTTCTGTCTATAATTTCTTGTGAAGGATTGTCTCCGTATCTATTTTTTATTCCATCATTACATAGCTTTTCTAGATAATCGTAATGTGTAGCAAATTCTTCTGGCACATCATAATTTGGAAGTATTGTGTGTCCAAATTCAAAGGTTACATTACACTTATCTGCAATCTTTACAGTGTTTTCTATTGCTTCAGGCACGCCAGAGAAAAAGTCTGCCATCTCTTCTGGCGACTTGATATATAGTTCATCTGTTTCAAACTTCATTCTATCTTCGTCGGTAATCTTTTTGCCTGTCTGAATACAAAGCAAAATCTCATGGTTGTAAGCATCTTCTCTTCTTAAATAGTGTGAATCATTTGTTGCAACAAGCTCTATGTTCAACTTTCTTGAAAGTTCAATTAGCTTTTGATTTACTAAAACTTGCTCTTTAATTCCATTATTTTGTATTTCTAGATAATAATCTTCTCCAAATACATTCTTAAACCAAGTAGCAACTCTCTCAGCCTCTTCCATATCACCTTTTAGAATCGCCTGTGAAACCTCTCCAGCCAAACATGCACTACAGCAAACCAATCCTTCATGGTACTTTTCTAGCACTTCTTTATCAATTCTTGGCTTGTAATAAAATCCTTCTGTAAATCCTATAGAAACAAGTTTTGTAAGATTTTTATAGCCCTCATTATCCTTCGCAAGTAAAATTAAGTGGTTATACCTTGCATCAATATTAGGGTCTTTATCCTCTCTTCCTCTTGGGGCAACATAAACTTCGCAACCAATTATAGGCTTAATTCCATTTGCCAAACATGCCTTATAAAAATCGATTGCACCAAACATAACGCCATGGTCTGTAATAGCCATAGCCTTCATTCCAAGCTCTTTTGCTCTAACTGGTAAATCTTTAATTCTGTTTGCTCCATCTAGTAAACTAAACTCACTATGCACGTGTAAATGTACAAAATCTGGCATTGTTTTTCCCCCATTTGTAATATTTTGTCTAATTCTATCATCAAAAGGGAGATTTTTCAATACAGATTATATTCTTTTCTCTTTAATTATAATAAAAATTTAAGAGGTTCCCAAACGGGAACCTCCTTTACCTCCTTAAAAGAATTCGCTAAATTCATTTGACGGAACAAACTTGATTGGACCTTCGTAACGCCCTGCTTTGCAAGCATTGAAAACGTAATTAAAATATTTTTCTCCAGCTTCGAACTTTTCTACAGGAATTGCAATAAATGCTGGCATTGAAAACCCACATTTTATATTCATCGTTGCTTCTTTGCCTTCGGCAATTTGCTCCATAGCAAGGTCTTCAACTTCTTTATTTCCTTGCCCCATATTTTCCCATGTAGTCCAACTGGACCAAATAACTATTCCTAATTGCTTTTTTTCTTTTGCTTCCTTGATAACGTCCCGAAGTAATTTTTCTGTCATAGCAATTCTCCTCCATTTATCAGGATTTTGGTTACACAGCATAGCGTATTAAATACGCTAAAATACTATCAAAGTATAACATATTTATGTATTTATTTCAATACCTTTCACTATAGCAAATCTTGAAATAAAATTTCTAAATTTAATAATAATTTGATAAAATCAATCCAGAACTGGTAGTTAGCATACAAAAACTAACTACCTTATACTTTTTCTCTAATTTTCCTGTGTCTTTAATATTGCTTCTACTTCTTTTTTGGTTAGTTCAACTGCTTGAGCTATTTGTTCTATAGATAAATTCATGTTTTTTAACGCTTTCACGATTTTTTCTTTTGTTTTCTTTTCTCCTTCTTTTTCTCCAAGTTCTCTGTTTGTTTTCATCTCTACATTGTATCTCATTATACTCCACTCACGTTCTTCATACTTTGCCACTTCGTCTGGATCTTTGCTTAATTTATTTAGTTCTTTTACTGTTTTGTCTATTTCTTTATTTTCTTTGGCCGACATTTCTACTTTCTCCTCCTTACTTCCATCTATCAACCATAGCCATTGCTCTAGCTTTGTGTTGCAGTCTGGATTTTTTTGTTTAAATTTTGGTAATTCTATAAAGTGCATTTCAAATGTATTTGTTGCTTCTTTCTCTTCCTTGTTGTAGCCCATATCAACAAATTCTATTGGTTTTGTATCCTCATATTTCATTCGTGCTATTGAATGATATGCATTTCTCTTTAGATAATTATATTTCAATATATTTATTGTTATTATCTTTTTTAGCTCTTTATAATTCTGTTTAGCTTTTAGCTGTTCTGCTGCTAGTTTCGATAAATATGTGCTAGACCTTTCTTTTATATTATGCTCATTTGAAACCTGCATTTCAACATCTACTACTCTTTCATTATCTATATCCAATTTTAGGTCTAATATTCCAAGTTTTTCATCTGCCATATTAGGCGTTAATTCTGGGTTCTTTACTTCTACTTTATCTATATGTATATTCAATATTGCCTCTAAGAAATCCTTTAACATTGAATTATTTTCTTCTCTTGCAAATATTCTTTTAAAAACATAATCTGATGTTAGTG
>OGLN01002052.1_pt1 | contig 13168 bp, 9 predicted proteins | sample 1572641 | NCBI WGS metagenome assembly OGLN01 (sample SAMEA2581903, study PRJEB24529) | metagenome | biome: Human gut stool | place: China | collected 2011
AATCATGCTTGCATGAATGAGTGCTTTTTTCTGGAATTCCATATGGCGAGAAGCCACATCGAAATGGAGCGTAAGCGGAATTGAGATGGGGCTCTGGAGAATTACAATATAGTAATCGGCAGGAGCGTGTTTGAAAAACTTTCTGAAACTAAGAAATCCTTTTTGAACACGCTCCGGCTGTCTGGACAGAAAATTCGGATATCGAGAACAAAGGTGGAGAAAACTTATGCAGATTTATCAGGGAAAAAGCGTATTTTCCGGCATTGCGATCGGAAAGATCCGCGTATACAAAAAGAATGAGCGTCAGGTAAAACGTGTGAAAGTAGAAAATCCGGATGCGGAGATGGCACGGTTTGAGGAAGCAAAGGCAAAAGGAATCGCACAGCTTGGCGTTCTGTATGAAAAAGCATGCAAAGAGGTTGGCGAGGCCAATGCAGCGATCTTCGAGGTACATCAGATGATGATGGAGGACGACGGCTACAACGAGTCCGTCGAGAATATTATCAAGAGCCAGGGCGTCAACGCTGAGTATGCCGTTGCAACGACAGGCGACAACTTTGCGCAGATGTTTTCTGCCATGGACGATGATTACATGAGAGAGCGCGCGGCAGACGTAAAGGATATTTCCGAGCGTCTGATCTCCATCTTAAACGGAGACGACACCGACGCATCCTTAAACGACGAACCGGCGATCATCGTGGCAGATGACCTTGCGCCGTCTGAGACGGTACAGATGGATAAGGACAAAGTTCTTTCTTTTGTTACCGTACACGGTTCTTTAAATTCCCACACCGCTATCCTTGCAAGAACCATGGCGATTCCGGCACTGGTCGGAACACCGCTTCCGCTGGATGAGAGCGTAGACGGAAAGCTCGGCATCGTGGACGGATCCGATGGAACCATCTATGTTGATCCGGACGAGGAGACTCTTGCTGCCATGCAGAAGCGTCGCACCGAGGAGGAGGAAAAGAAAAAACTGCTCCTCACCTTAAAGGGAAAAGAAAATATTACACTGGACGGACAGAAAATTCTGCTGTATGCTAATATCGGAAACATCAAAGACCTTGCGGCTGTCATGCAGAACGACGCGGGCGGCATCGGCCTGTTCCTGGTCGCGGTGTACTGCCTCGCCTACTACCGGCTGCTCGGCGTGCTCACGGTGCTGTCGCTGCTGCTGCTCGCGGGGTGGAACGACACGGCCTACTACCCTTCGCTCGCGGACATGCAGTCGTCGCTGACGATCCGCAACTCCTCGTCGAGCCTCTTCACGCTCCGCACGATGGCGTGGGTGTCGCTGTTCGTGCCGTTCGTGGCGGCCTACATCTGGTACGCCTGGCGTGCGATGAACCGCCGTCCGATCACCCGCGAGGAGATCCGCGGCGACGACCACCAGTATTAAGGCGAACCTTACGGTTGAGCGAGGGCGCGGACCGCTTGCGGGCTATGCCGGGCGTAAACGAAATCAAGCCGCCGCAGGCCGATTAAAGGTGAAGAGAGGAAGAAGCCCCCGTTGCAGGGTCCCGGCCCGATGCGAGGGCTATGGCAGGATTCTGCACGAACAAGCGAACAAAGGATGTTCGCCCCTGTTCGCTTGTTCGCCCGGCCGAAAAGACAGAACCGCGGCGAACGACTCCGGCCCGATGCCGGAGCCGCGAAACGAAGGCCCGGCTAAAAGTGGCAAGAAACGGGGCCGGTTTGCTTGCAAACCCGCGAATAGGCGCCCGTTTCGAACGTTAGCCGGGACGAAGTAGGCGAAGGCATCTGCCGGGGAGTTTTTGGTACTTTTTGCGGCCAAAAAGTACATTACCTTCCGCGGGCGGAGACCGCGGTTAACAGCCGACCAAAAAGCGGCAAAGAACACCAGTCGCAGACTGCGATCGGTACTTTTTGCGACCCAACAGCATCTGGAAATCCCCGCGACAGGGGCGGTGCCCGGGCCTCCGTTTCCGTAAAATCAGTCGCTATTTTCCGCTCTGGAACCAGATTTGCGACTTTTGGTTTGGTGGTCCCGGGAAAAATCGTTACCTTTGAAAGTTATCTGTTCAAACCGATAGAAAGATGCTCAAATGCCTGCTCGCGCCTGCGGCCTTCCTCTATAAAGCGGGGGTGACGTTCCGTCACCGCCTCTTCGACTGGGGCATCCTCAAAAGCGAGAAGTTCGACATTCCGATCATCTGCATCGGCAACATCACCGTCGGCGGCACGGGCAAGACCCCGATGGCCGAAATGGTGATTGCCTACATGTCCCAGATGCACAATGTGGCGCTGCTTTCGCGCGGCTACGGACGCCGCACGAAGGGGTATCTTGAAGTTCGGGCCGATTCGCACTACCGCGACGCGGGCGACGAGCCGCTGCAAATCAAACTCAAGTTTCCTGATACGGTGGTCGCCGTCTGCGAGAAGCGTTCCGAAGGTATCCGCCGCATCTGCGCCGAGCATCCCGAGGTCGATCTGATCGTTATGGACGACGGCTTCCAGCACCGCTACGTGGAGCCGAAAATCAATATCGTGATGATCGACGCCACGCGGCCCGTCCAGCACGACAGGATGCTGCCCGTGGGGACGCTGCGGGACCTTCCGGAGGAGTTGCACCGCGCCCACTATTTCGTAGTCACGAAATGCCCCGAGCGGATGGCCCCGATCGACCGCCGCATTCTGCGCAAGGTGTTGATCCAGGTGGCCTACCAGCGGGTCTATTTCACGCGTTTCGAGAGTTTCATGCCCCAGCCTCTCTATGCCGAGGAGGCGTCCGGCGAGCCGCTGGCGCAGGGGCGGCCGGTGATCGCCCTTTCGGGCATCGGCAACCCGAAGCCCTTCGTGCAGACGCTCCGCGAACGTTACGAGGTCGTGGCCGAGATGACGCTCGACGACCACCATGTCTACAAGGTCCGCGACATGAACGCCCTCGCGGCGCTTCTGGAGAAGCATCCGGGCGCGGTAATTGTTACCACCGAGAAGGATGCCGTCAAGATGACCAACCGGGCGAAAATCCCCGCCCGGGTCCGCAGCAACCTGTACTATTTACCGATAAATATTTCATTCATAGAGGATTCGGCAACGGATTTTCTGCAAAAATTAGAAGAAGATGTTAGAGGAAATTAAGAAAACCGCCGCTTTCGTCAGAACCCGGACCGAGGATTTCGCGCCCGAAGTGGGGATCATACTCGGAACCGGACTGGGCGATTTCGCCGATAAGATCGACGCCCGGTTCATCATCGAATACAAGGACGTTCCCGGATTCCCCGTTTCGACGGTCGAGGGCCACAAGGGCCGCATGATCTTCGGAGAGATCGAAGGCCGCCGGGTCGTCGCCATGCAGGGCCGCTTCCACTACTACGAGGGCTACACGATGCAGCAGGTGACCTTCCCGGTGCGCGTGATGCAGCAGATCGGCATCAAATACCTCTTTGTGTCGAACGCTTCGGGCGGCATCAACCCGTCGTTCCGCGTGGGCGACCTGATGGTCATCACCGACCACATCAACCTGATGCCCAATCCGCTGATCGGTCCCAACATGGCCCAGCTCGGGCCGCGTTTCCCCGACATGCACAACTGCTACGACAAGTCGCTGATCGCCGCTGCCACGAAGATCGCCGAAGAGGAGTCGATCAAGCTCCAGTACGGCGTCTATGTCGGCGGCACGGGTCCCACGTTCGAGACGCAGGCCGAATACCGCTATTTCAAGGCCATCGGCGGCGACGCCGCGGGCATGTCGACCGTTCCCGAGGTGATCGTGGCGCGTCACATGTCGATTCCCGTCTTCGGCGTGTCGGTCATCACCAACTGCGGCCTTTCGGACGAGGTGGGCGATCACGAGGACGTGCAGCGTCAGGGCAAAAAGGCCGGCGTGCGCATGGAGCTTCTTTTCCGTCGAATGATTAAAAACCTGTAAACTTATGGTAAATAAGGTTATATTGATCGGCAACGTGGGCCTCGATCCCGAGGTGCGTACGACCGAGGGCGGCGTGAAGGTCGCCCGCGTCCGTCTGGCGACGACGGAGCGTCTGTTCGACCGGGCGTCGAACGAGACGAAGGAACACACCGAGTGGCATACGATCACCTTGTGGCGCGGTCTTGCCGACGTGGTGGACCGTTTTGTCCGCAAAGGCTCGCAAATCTATATCGAGGGGCGCCTGCGCACCCGCGAATGGATGGACAAGGACAACAACAAACGCTATACGACCGAAATTCTGGCCGACACGATGAACCTCTTGGGCCGTCGCTCGGACAATCCCGCTTCGGACGGCGCTCCGGCTCCCTCCTACGGCGCACAGCCGCAGGGGGCTTCCTATGGCCAGCAGGGCGGTTATCTGCAGCAGACACCCCGTCCGGCAGCGGCTCCGCAGCCCCAGCCGGCGGCTCCTTCGGTCCCGGCCGACGATCCGGACGATCTGCCTTTTTGATTTTCGATTTATAAGCGGCTGTTTCCGCACATCCCTCGAACGGGGCGAATGGAATGTACCTCAAGTACTACCCATCCGCTCCGTTTTTCACGATGCGCGAAACTCACTCGCTTAAAATCAAAAATTGCAGGGATAATCCGAACAATCCGTTCTCGGGCGGCCTATGATCGTGGTCCGGAGCGTTACCGGTTCAGCCACTGCCTGAAATCGGGCACGCGGTCGGTGCTGACGAACGCCTCCTCCCCTTCGGCCAGGGGCGGGTGGAGCACCACCTTGATTCGGCTGCCCGAGTAGCGTATCATCTCCCGGATGGCGTCGAAGGCGACGATGAAACGGCGGTTGATCCGGAAAAAGAGGTTCGGCGGCAGTTTTTCGCCCACTTCGGTCAGCGTGCGGTCGACGATGTAGTCTTTTCCGTCGTGGGTCACGAGGTGGAGGTACTTGCCGTCGGCCATGAAATAGGCGATCTCGGCCGTGGTGACCGATTTCATCCGGGCGCCCATGTTTACCAGGAACCGTTCCTGGTAAACCGGTGGCGTCTGCGTCGGGGCTCCGTGCTCCGCAGACGCGCTTCCCCCCCCCGATAGAAGCCCCAGCTTGTCGATCGCCCGCTGCAAATCCTCGCGTCCGAAGGGTTTCAGCAGGTAGTCGATGCCCTTGTTTTCGAAGGCTTTCAGGGCATAGGAGTCGTAGGCCGTGATGAAGATGACCGGCACGGAGATCTCCGTGCGCTGGAAGATGTCGAACCCGCTGCCGTCTCCGAGGTGGATGTCCATGAAAATCAGGTCGTGACCGACGCCGGCGATGACAGCGGCGGCCTTCGCGACCGACGATGCCGTGGCGACGACCTCGATCTGCGGCACGACCTCTGCGAGCGTCGTGCGCAGCTCCGCGACCGACAGCGGCTCGTCCTCTATGATAATGGCTCTCATGGCATGTAAAATTACAAAAAAAACAGTCCGGTGCAAAAACCGGACTGTTTTTTCATCGGGACCCCGAAGGTCTCCGGACCGTTCCCTCGGTTCAGTCGTTCAGCTCGGGGTTGCTGTCGATGGCCGACTGCGGGAAGGGCAGCGTGTAACGCGCGTCATTCGCATTGAGCGTGTAGGTCCGGTCCTTGTAGGTTTTGACGATGGCCGGCCGGGTCGTCCGGCGGAGGTCCATCCAGCGGTGTCCTTCTCCGATCAGTTCGCGGGCGCGCTCGTCGGCGATCTCTGCGCGCAGCTGCTCCGCATCCATCGCTCCGACCTTCGTGCGCTGGGTCTCCATCGCCTCGGGTTTCAGCCGTTTGGCCTTCAGGTCGAGCAGGTATCCCTTGGCCTTTTCCAGTTCCGCAGGCAGGTACGAGCCGGCTTCGGCGGCGATGAGGTACATCTCGGCGATGCGGATCGACACGCGGTCCGACGACGAGCGGTTCACGCAGTATCCCAGCAGCGTCGGCGTCCAGTTTTCGTCGTAGGCATTCACCGGGTTGAGGTAGTTGCGGCGGTTGTCCGTCGCTTCGTCCAGCAGCCCGAGGATCTTGTCCGACAGGATGCTGGCGCCGCGCAGATCGCCGTTTCCGCCGCCGAACGGGCGTTCCCAGGCCAATATGGCTTCCGGAGAGGTCGCTTTCCACGGCAGGTCGCCGCTTTCGGGAGAGGCATTGAAATCCACCAGTTCGTATTTGGGCAGCAGGCCCGTCGCTGCATCGTAAGCCGCCTGCCAGTTGCGCATGTAGAGCATGACGCGTGCCTTGAAGGCGGCGAGCGCATCGAGCGAGAACCGGTAGTTGAGCGTCGGACTCTCCTGTTTCTCCAGGGTCATCGTCCTTTCGGCGGCCTCGATGTCTTCGACGATCTGCCGGTAGACTGCGGCGACGTTCGTCGGGCGGTATTTCTGCTCGATGTCGATGTAGGTGGACAGGGGTACGCCCCGGTCGGTCGAAGCGGTCTGCGGATCGTAGGGCTTCCCGTAGAGGTTCACCAGATCGAAGTGTGCGTAAGCGCGCATGGCATAGGCTTCGCCGAGAATCTGCCGCTTGTCTTCCGAGGAGTCGTCGTCCGCGTCCGCCACGCCGTCGATCACGGCATTGGCCTGGAAGGCGGCGCGGTAATAATATTGGTAGGGATACTCCCACATCTGCGTTTCGTACTGCCAGGTGTAGTTGTAGGAGAGGGCTATGGCGTCGCTGCTGTCGAAGAAGTTGCCTTCGTGGAACATGCCGACCTCATCGGACAGCAGTCCGGTGTAGGCCTTCGAACTGGTGTAGGGAAACCGGCTGTAACCTTCGGTGAGCAGCGCCCGGTATTCCGAGGTCTTGTGGGGAATCACCTTTCCGACAGGCTCGATTTCCAGGTAGTTGCACGAGGCGAGTCCCAGTGCGGCAAGCAGGATATATGCGTTTTTTCTCATTTTTTCAACGTATTAGAAGGTAATGTTCAGTCCGACCGAGTAGGTGCGCGCCATCGGCTGCGCATAGATGTTGCCGTAGGTCTCGGGATCGAAATAGCCGTCGTAGTTCGTGGCGATCACCAGCGGGTTGCGGGCTTCGAAGTGCACGCGCAATCCGGCCATGTGGAGTTTGCGTGTGATTCGCTGCGGGAAGGAGTATCCCAGCCGGATGCTGTTCACGCGGAAGTAGTTGATCTTCCTGTTCCAGATGTCGAGGCTGTTGAACAGGTTGACGTTTGTCGGGAAATTGTCCATGATCCAGTAATAGACCCTGTACGGATCGGGATTCTCGTCCCAGTCGCCCCAGGCCGAACTGCGTGTAGAGTTTCAATCCCTTCACCGGACGGTAATCCAGGTCGAAAATCGTCTTGATCGAACGGGTCTTGAGCGTGTACTCCGTGCGGGCGCGTTCCTCCAGGAAGTTGAAGTCGAGCACGTCGGTGTTGCCCGTATTGACCGTCATGTCGGGGTCGTACGCGTAGCTGCCGTCGGGATTGTAGGCGTTGAGGTAGGGGTTCACCGTGCGGGTGTAGCGCGACGGGTTGGTGAACACGTCCGTGTCGGAGAGGTAGGAGTCGTTCTTGTTCTGTCCCACGAACACCGAGGCTCCGAAGCGCAGGTTCTGCAGCAGGTCGTAGTCGGTCTTCATCGTGAGGTTCAGACGCTCGAATCCCGTTCCGACGGTCGTTCCCTGCTCGTTGTAGTAGCCGCCCGAGAAGTAGTAGCCGGTCTTGCCGCTGCCGCCCGAAATGCTGACGCTGTACTGCTGGTTGAGCGCAGTCCGGTAGATTTCGCGGCCCCAGTCGGTGCCGTTGCGGCGCAGGGCGCCGATCGCGCTCTGCGTCTCGGGGGAGAGCGATGCGAGGCTTCCGCCGTTGACGAGCGCCGGGCGTTCCCCGGCCTTGTCCAGGATGCGGGCTACGCCGCCCATGCCCGGCAGGTAGTTGAGCCGGGCGTTCGCCGCCAGCCCCAGTTCCAGATCGACCTTCTGCGAGGCGTTCATCAGGTTGAGGCGCGAGAGGTCGGGACGGTCGGTCACGAACAGCGATGCCGAGACGTTGACGCGCATCGCCTGGTTGCGGAGGCCTTTCTTGGTGGTGATGATGATGACGCCGTTCGCCGCGCGGGCGCCGTAAATGGCCGTCGCAGCGGCGTCTTTCAGTACGGTGATGTCCTCGATGTCCCACGGGTTGAGTCCTGCGATCGACATGTTGTAGAGGTTGTCGACGCTCTCCTTCGACGACCAGTCCTTCGGAATGTCGTTGCCTTCGAGCGGCATGCCGTCGAGCACCCACAGCGGGTCGGTGTTGCCGTTCAGCGTCACGGTGCTTCGGATCTTGATCTTGCTGGCCGCGCCCGGTCCGCCCGTGGTGGGGGTCGACACGAGACCGGCGATCGAGCCGGAGAGCATTTCGTCGACGCTCGCCACGCCGTCCCGCGCGATGTCCGACATCTTGACAGAAGAGATCGATGAGGTCAGTTTGCGTTTCTCGATGCGCTGGTATCCGGTCACCACCACGGCGTCCACCTTGTTGTCCGACGCCGAGAGGTAGATCGTTAAATCGCTCTTGCCCGAAATATCGAGGGTCCGGGCTTCGTAGCCGAGGTAGCTGACCACGACTTTCCGGACGCTTGCGGGCAGTTTGAAGGCGAAGCGTCCCTGCTCGTAGGCGATTGTTCCCTGCGGATTGTAGTCTTTGGCCTGGGTCTCCTCGGGTGCGATGAAGACGGTTGCTCCCACGAGCGGCGCTCCGTCGGCGCGGTCGAGCACCTGGCCCGTGATCTGCCGGGTCTGCTGCGCCAGCGCCAGCAGGGGACAGACCAGAACGAATAGCGTAAGGAATTTTTTCATATTACAAATATAGATGTGTTTGAGTTGTTTTTCTGTTAAATCGAATCTGTTTTTCCGATATTGCTTCGAGATCGTAACCTCTTTAACAGCCCTTTCAGTTGCCGCAAAGCCGTCTTCCCGGGGTGGAAGACGGCTTTTGCAGCGTTTTGGTTTATAACATTCGCAAGGCTTCTTTCAGCCTCAATTCGAGATCGCGGTAATGGTTCCGGGTCGCCTGGTCGCCGCTTTGGAAGCGGCCCTGCACGACGGTCAGCAGCCTTCGCATTTCAGCCCGTTTGGCCGACGTGGTTTCGCTCACGCGCTGCATCATGTCGTAGTTGCGCGCCGTGCGCAAGCCGATCTCCTCGGGTCTCGGCAGCGGTTCGAGGCTCAGCTCGGGAGCGTCCTGCATCAGCGAGCAGGTGCATCCGCGCCCGTCGTGCGCGTGGTCGCGGAGCGTCGATCCCAGCTTGGTGGTCTTCACCATCGTCAGGTTCGACGAGACGATCAGCGCGTCGACGTAGTTCTTCTGGCTCATCCGTTTCCAGATCGAGAGCGAGCGGCCTCCGGGGCGGATGAAGACGGCGCGCGTGATGTCGTCCATCATCTGCTCGGGCGTGTAGGTCTTCGCCCCGCGCCCCTGCCGCGCTTCGACCTCGTACATGCGCACCAGCCGCTGGTCGGCCAGCAGTTCGTAGTAGGTCTTGTACTGGAGTTCGCGCGCGAAGTTGTAGGGGGCGTATTCCATCTGTCCCACGGGTGACGATCGCTGCGCATAGGCCTTGTCCCACGCCTTGGCGCCGAACAGCCATTCGGGGGTGGTGAACACCTCGTCGATGAGGTATTTGACGCTCTTGCGCTGGTAGTCGGCCGGAACCGGCACGTAACGGTCGATGTCGTGTCCCGCCACGACGTTGTTGAGGTAGAAACCGCCGACATTGGTCTTCACATGGTCGGCATAGGCCAGCCACTGGAAGACGATGGCCATCAGCAGCCGGCCGCCTTCGTATTGCAGTTTGCCCTCCTCCGAGGTCCAGTCCGTCACGTGGGGAATGATGCGCCGGAGGTTTTTCAGGCCGTATGTGCTGGCCAGCACGGCGTCGTTGCTCAAGTCTTCCGACTGTGACCGGGGGTCGATGCCTTCGCGCGACTGTTCGCCGTACCAGTATTCGGGATCGTTCTCGTGCTCGCGCAGCCAGGCGTTGAGCGTCGGCAGCTCCTCGTGCGGGTCCTGCACGTCGAGCCAGCGGTAGCCCCAGTTGATGGCGTGTTTGTCGTAGGTTCCGATCTTGGGCGTCAGTTGCGTGATGCCGTCCTCGGGCTGGGCCACGTAGTTGAAGCGGGCGTAGTCCATGATCGAACTGGCCGTCCCGTTCGTTGCGGTGTAGCTCTTCGAGCGGAGCGAATCCACCGGCACGGAGTACGAAGCCCCGAAATTGTGCTTCAGTCCGAGGCTGTGCCCCAGCTCGTGCGACGAGACGAAGCGCACGGCATTGCCCATCACCTCCGTCGGCAGCGTGTTGCCGCGCGCTGCGGGGTCCACGGCGCCGGTCTGGAGGCGGATCCAGGCGTGGAGAATGCTCATCACGTTGTGCCACCAGATGATGTCGGCCTCGATGATCTCGCCGCTCCGGGGGTCGATCACCGAGGGGCCCATGGCGTTGGCCATCTCCGAGGCGGCGTAGGTCACCACCGAGTAGCGCACGTCGTCGATGTCGAACTCCCGGTCGTCGGGGGTGACCTCCCGTGCTACGATGGCGTTCTTGAAGCCTGCGGCCTCGAAGGCCTCCTGCCACTCGACGATGCCTTTCTTGATGTAGGGAACCCATACGGGCGGGGTCGCCGGGTCGATCCACAACTCGATCGGCTTCTGCGGTTCGACCAGTTCGCCTTTCTTGTAACGCTCCACGTCCTCGGGTTTCGGCTCCAGCCGCCAGCGGTTGATGAACGCGCGTTCCTCGGCCTTCTGCTGTTCGTCGTTGAAGTAGAGGTGCCCGATCTCGAAATAGCCCACGCGGTCGTCGGAGAACCGCGGTCGCATCGGCTCCCTGGCGAGCAGCACCAGGTTCGAGGTGATCTCCACGGTCAGGGGGATCGTCGTGCCCTCCTCGGTGTGCGAGGTCGAGAGGAGCGATTTGACGATGATGTTTTCGGGGAACGACTTGACGGATTCGATCTTCGAAAGGTCCTTCTTGGGCGAACCGGGCAGTCCGATGGAGCCGAAAACGTTGTTGAAACTCTTTTCTCTGCCGTCGAAGACCTTGTTGACCTTGATGACCACCGATGCCGAATCCTTGCCGTAGGCATCGATCGGGAATTGCTCGATCGCCGTTTCGCGGTAGTTGTCCCTTACGGAGCGGGTGATGCGGTCGCTTTCGGGCGAGGTGATGCGCGGGTCGTAGGTCATGACCCATACCTTTTTATAAAGGGTGTCCTTGCGGAAACGCACGATCTTCTCGCCGTAGCCCATGCCCTTGTTGACGCCCGCGTCGTTCAGGGCGTAGGGAACGCCCGAAATCTTGTTGACGATCAGTATGTCGCGGCCCATCAGCGAGTCGGGAATCTCGAACAGAAAGTCGGTTCCCTTGCGGTGCACGTCGAACATGCCCTTGTCGGTCACGGCGCCTTTCAGCAGTTCTTCGTACCCTTTCTTCTCTTTTTTGGTCGTGTCGGCCTTCTCGGCCGCGGCTTCGGTTTTCTTCGACTTGCGGCCCGGCTTGCCCTTCGCTTCGGCCGTCGGGGCCGTCAGCAGGAGGAGCGTCGCCAGCGCAAGCATGCTCCCGATCAATCGTCTCTTGTTCATCGTTTATTATTGCAGTTATCGCGCGAATCGGTAAAATCCGCAGGATGCAATAATAAAATTTAAATTTTTACCGGAAAAACGATCGGGGGCGAATGCCCGGATCGGGGGAGTGAATGCCTCAATCAGGCGGATTACTTTTCGGGCGGCAGCAGCGGCAGACGGCACCGGAAGGTTCCGTCGCCGACCGAAATCGAGATGTTCTCTTCGGTGTAGAACCGATATACCGAGCGGATTCGTTCCAGTCCCATGCCGAGCGACTCCTTGTCGCCGTCGCTGCGCGGCGTGTAGTTGTTCTCGATCAGGATGCTTTCGCCCTCGGTGCGGATGCGGATGTGCAGCGGGTTGCCGCCCGTGATGCTGTTGTGCTTCACGGCATTCTCGACCAGCGTCTGGAGGCTCATCGAGGGAATCCGCCAGTTGCGCAGCGCGGGGTCGATGGCCGTGGTGAGTTCGATGCGGTCGTCGAAGCGGATTTTCTGAAGCGTGTAGTACTGCCACGTGAAGTCGATCTCCTCGGCGAGCGTCGAGAGTATCTGCTTGCGGCGTTCCAGCACCCGGCTTTGGGGTCCATCCGCATCAGCGTCGCCGCGAGCACGTGCAGTTCGGCGTCCGTCGGCGCGGTGCGCTCGCGCATGAATTGCACCGAGGCGTCCAGCACCCCCTCCGAACGCTCGAACTCGACCTGTAACAGTCTGTAATGGTATTCGCTGATATGCCTGACGATACGGCCGCTCATCTGCACGGCCACGCCGTTGATCGTGCGTCCGGCGATCAGGATGCCCGCCACGAGCAGGATCAGCAGAACCGTTCCCGTTATCAGAAGCCGCCCTTTGGGGGTATGTCGCTGTCGTGCCATGCGGAACAAATGTAGTGATTTTTTCGCCCCTGCGAAGAAAAACCCCGCGGAAATCTTTCTGCGGGGTCTTGTCTGCTCAGTCGTCCTTGCGTATGTTCAGCCGCTCCCAGAGCCACTCCGGAATCAGCTTCCAGAAGAAGACCATGAGGGCGTAGCGGCGGTCGATGACCACACGGCGGCGGGGATGCCGCAGTACGTGCATGATGCGTGCCGCGACCTTTTCCGTGCGCATCAGCATCGGATAGCGGCCGTCGCCGGAGAGCAGCGGCGTTGCGACGAATCCCGGGCGGATGTCCGTAAAGCGGATGCCGCAGTTTTCCATGCGGGAAAGCTGTGCCAGCGCGTCGATGTAGGTGTTCTGCATCCGCTTGGTCGCCGAATAGGCCGGGGCCGATCCGAGACCTTTCGTACCGGCGATCGAGCTGATGACGGCGATCCGTCCGCCGCCGTGGCTGCGGAAGTGGCCGAAAGCGGCCGTGACCATCCTGACGAACCCTTCGCCGTTGGTGCGCAGGGTGTTCAGTTCTATGTCGGGGCGCAGCGCGGTGTTGCGGCTGCCGATGCCCGAGGCGTGGAAATAGATCTCCATGCCGCCCAGCCGTTCGACGAGCCGGGCAAGACGTTCGGGAGCGTCGTCGCGGGTGATGTCGATGGTCTCGGTCTCGACCTGGCCGGGGGCTTCGGAGCGGAGGGCTTCGAGGGCCTCCTTGCGGCGTCCGGCGGCTCCGACCCGCCATCCTGCGCGGATGCAGAGCCGGGCGACTTCGAGTCCGATGCCCGATGTGGCGCCCACGATGACGATACGTTTGATCGTCAAGTCCTTGTCGTCCTGCACGAGGTCG
>OGLN01002062.1_pt1 | contig 13114 bp, 10 predicted proteins | sample 1572641 | NCBI WGS metagenome assembly OGLN01 (sample SAMEA2581903, study PRJEB24529) | metagenome | biome: Human gut stool | place: China | collected 2011
TTATCCCAAGAATCTACTATCTGATCACATGTGTTGTCCTCAGAATAATACAAATAATTTTTACCATTTTTCTTAATATTCACTCTTATCTCTTTAAACTCCCTTTTTATAAATTATTTGTTTTTATTCTCTGTAAATTTGTGCATATTATAATCGTCAACCGAATAAATATATATTAGCAATCATTATTAATGTATTTCAAATACTATATCACCTCATAAAAGTTGGTCGTTATCTTTTATGGGGGAAACGGCATATAGGTGAAACTCCTATATAATGATTGCTATTTTTTTATTATTTGATTTTTTGCCTGCAAAATCTGAAACTCCTTTCTCTCTTCTTTGCCAAAAAATTTGTCTATTAAACGAATTGCATCACCGTGCATTTCTACATCATGGTAAATAAAATATTTTCTAACAATCAATGTTATCATTTGTCTTACTATAGGAGTCTCTGTTGCATCATATATTTGCTCAGCTCTTATTATAAAACCCTTAAAATCAGCAATATTTTCATGCATCATCAAATTTTGAATTCTATAATTAGTATTTTGGTCATAATTAAATTTTTCTAAATCTCCAATCGTTTTTGATGTTGCCGCCGTCATTGAAACAAAATCATATATACTCAAAATATACGCCATTGACTGATTTTGTAATTCACGAGTTATCATATCCTCAGTAATTAATATGCCCTTTCTTGTCTTTGGCTTATTTTTTAGGATGTCTTCAATAATTTTGCTACAATTTGCATCAATATCTTTTAACATAAAGTATAACAGCTTATTTGGATACGTGTATAAAATAGTTGTGATTCGCTTCTTTTCGTCCCCTTCCAACATAAATCTAAAATTGGGAAGTATTTTTGCAACAAGATCAAGATAATTAATGCTTTTGGCTATCTTATTACTAAATGAATTAACTTTGCTTTTATCATATGAGTATAAACTATCTGCTTGATCTTCTCTTTCTTTAATAATCTGGCGCAAAGTCTGCACACCGTTAAACACTCCTTCGGGAGTAGAAGCCTTAATTGTAATCCGGCTTCCGGCAGCTTCCAATACATATCCACCTTTTTTATCAGGTAAAACGGTCGAATCCAATAAAAGAATAACATCTCCTTTGTCTTTCCCTTCCTCCAAAGTGACTTCCACTGCAAAATCATTCTTCAAATAGGAAGCCAGCAACAAAGCCTCATTAGACAATTCATTAGAATAAACAACCATCGGCTTATCCTTCAACTTCACAAAGCCCTGAACATAATTAATCTCTTGCGGCTGAGGAAGCACGGCATACGCTTCTATCGGCGGCTGTTCACAGGAGCTACACACAACAATGCACAACAAAACGACAATAAGTGATTTGAGTTTCATAAGTATTAGAATTAAAATTAGTTTCAATAATAGCTTTTGACTACTTCAACGCTTCTTCAATGGTATTCATCAAATGATTAAACTCCTCTTTTTCATATCCAATAGAAGTATAGATTGCTTCTCCTTCCTTATTAAACAAATACGTACGAGGGATAGATTTTTCTGCAAAAAGTGAAAAAACTTCCCGCTTAGGGTCAGGATACAACGGGAAAGTAAATTTCTTACGCTCATTATAAGCCTTCAGTTGTTCATCCGTATGTTCGCGACCAATCACCAACAATACAAAGTCTTTATTATCTTTATATTTAGGCCAAAGCATCTTTTGTACTTCTGCAAGTTCCAACTGGCATGGGCCGCACCAAGTGGCAAATAAACTGACCAATACCACCTTACCCTTTAAATCGGCAGATGAAACATCTCCATAGACTGATGATTTCAACTGAAAATCCGGTAACTTATCTCCCTTCTTCAATTCCTGTGCATGCATTGCAAAGCTGGCGCATAACAACATCAATAATAATCCTAACTTTTTCATTTTCATAATTCTGAATATTTAATTTACGATATAATGAAGACAAATATATCTGTTTTTCCTATATTTGCCGACTGAAATATCATTTTTTAGCCTATGATGACTTTTATTTCGTGTGCCAAGACAATGACGGATCATTCTAAAGTAGAAGTCCCTACCACCGGCACACCACAATTTCAAGCTGAAGCCATTCAGCACGCACTTGGTATGTCCAGGTTCTCTGCCGAAGAACTAGAACGCCTGTTACGGGTAAACAGTAAAATAGCAGCCGAAAATTATCTCCGGTTTCAAGATTTCTGTTCGGAAGCAAACAAAGCTCTTCCTGCCTTGTTAGCCTATACAGGCATAGTATTCAAACGTATCTGTCCTCAAGACTTTACAGCAGAAGATTTTCAATACGTACAAGATCATCTGCGTATCACTTCCTTTTTATATGGATTACTTCGTCCGCTTGACCTGATAAAGAATTATAGATTGGAAGGAGATGTCAGACTGCCAGAACATGAAGGAATATCTATGTTTGATTATTGGAAACCAATATTGACGGATGAGTTCATCAAATCCATCAAAGCACAAGGAGGCACATTGGTCAACCTTGCCAGCAACGAAATGAAAGACCTTTTCGACTGGAAACGTATAGAACAACAGGTACGCGTAATTACACCCGAATTTCAGGTTTGGAAAAAAGGGAAATTAACGACTGTCGTTATTTATACTAAAATGTGTAGAGGAGAAATGGCACGCTATATCATCAAAAACCGCATTGAAAAGCCTGAAGAGCTAAAAAGCTTCAACTGGGAAGGATTCTGCTTTGATGCAGAACACAGCACTGAATCGCAGTACCTTTTTAGCCTTCTTTCATAAAAAAATATTAAATATTCAAGCTGCACAAACTTTTTTTCAACGCTCATGTTATTTAGTTGAAATTGGGAAGATATACCTAAACAATAATTTAACTAATAGAAATGAGTATGAAAAAATTAATGTTTGCACTGGCAATTGCCAGTATCAGTTCTGCAACGTTCGCGCAGCAGAGCAACAAATCACAAAATGCTATCGTCAGCGAAAGCGTAGATGTTATGGAGGTTCCGGTAGATAAGTACAAAGTAGAAACCAATCGTTTTTTTGATAATTGGTTCTTCTCTGTAGGAGGCGGTGCACAAGTATTATTCGGTGACCAATCCGACCTGGGCAAATTCGGCAAACGTATCGCTCCCGCTCTGAATGTGTCTATTGGCAAATGGTTCACTCCCGGACTAGGATTGCGTCTGCAGTATAGCGGTTTGCAGTCAAAGAGTTTTTCAAGCGAACCTTCTGCATACTCCAAGCCTCATATGCTGAGCGAAGGATACTATCAGGATAAGTTCAACTATATGAACTTACATGGTGATATCTTGTTCAACATCAGCAATATGCTTGCCGGTTATAATCCTGACCGTATATATGATGCCGTCCCATTCGTAGGTTTCGGTTTCGCTCATTCTTATGACAAACCTCACCTTAATTCATTGGCATTCAACTTCGGTTTGATTAATACCTTCCATGTAGCAGATGCATGGGATTTAAACTTGGAGCTTTATGGTATGGGAGCTGAAAACAAGTTTGATGGCAAAACTCTGAACAAAGGATTGGACGTTATGTTGGGGGCATCAGTCGGTGTGACCTATAAGTTTCCGCAAAGAGGTTTCAAACCTGCTCCTGACGTGGATGCAATGATGGCTCTTACAGCATCCCAAATGGATGCTATCAATGCAGCTTTGGCTCAACAAATCGAACAAAACCGTCAGTTGAAGGCTCAACTTGCAAATACTCCTAACGAAGTTGTTACAGAACAAGTTACCGTCAACCAGCTGACTCCGGTTCCGCAGTCTGTATTCTTCCAAATTGGTTCTGCTACTCTGCCTCAAAACAGCACAGTCAACTTGCAACAGATTGCTAACTTAGTAAAAGACAATCCGGGCATCAAACTGAAAGTAACCGGTTATGCCGACAGCGACACAGGTAGTGCATCATGGAATAAACAATTGAGTGAAGACCGTGCAAATACAGTTGCAAACGAATTGGTTAAACTTGGTGTAAACAAGAGTAACATGATTATTAGCGGTATGGGCGGTGTTAATACATTGACTCCTCCGGCATTCAACCGTCGTGTAATTATCGAAGCCCAATAATACTCTGCCTTAAAAAAGGTAAGCCAAAGAGGGTGTGCCAAAACGTGGATGATACTGTCATTTTACTAGTAGGGGCGAGGTTCGCTCGCCCGAAAACAGCTTGCCTTGTGTATTACTCCCAAGGTAGTGACCGTTGGTTCGGGCAGGCAAACCCTGCCCCTACTGTTAACAATTTGACAGACCATTTTACTTTTGGCACCCCTCTTATCTTTTATCACATCTATTTAAAAAGCTTTTCCAGTTCATCCTCCTGAAGTACGGACAATACGGTTTTACCGTCAGGAGTATAATTAGGAGTAGCTACAGCAAACAACCCATCCACCAGGCCATTCATCTCTTCATTCGTCAAAACCTGTCCCGGCACAATAGCCGCAGCTTTGGCCAATGTCAAAGCCAGATTACTCTGTACTTCTTCTTTCACTTTACCTCCCTTCTCCATAGCAGTATGAACCATACTCTGAATCAGTTCCACCGGATTTAAACCTTCAATGCCCGAAGGTATGCCGTTAATGGCATAACTGCCACCTCCCAAATCAGTCAGTTCAAAGCCCAAGTATGACAAATCTTCCATGATTTCCTGCAATACAGGTACTTCCGAAACCGGGAATTGCACAATATCAGGAAATAACATGCCCTGCGATGCTCCCTGTCGACGTGTTATCTGTTCCAGGTATTGATCATAAAGAATGCGAATATGTGCCCGTTGCTGATCGATAATCATCAAACCAGATTTAACGGAAGTAAGAATAAAGCGTCCCTTAAACTGATAATGTTGAGATGATTTCTCTCCCATTGCCGCCTCTTCCGAATGATCATACAAGGTAGGAGTAACCGGTTGCTCCATTGAAGCTGCCGTAAAATAATCCCCATCATCCGGGTAAGACTTCTGTATATGTTGCGCCGACGAATGATGCTCCAAGCCCTCATATAATTGTTCCCAATCACGACTGGGTTTTGAGGAGTAAGAAGAAGGAGGCACAGCAGACGTATTAAAAGGATTGTAATCCGGATTATAAGTTGTTTTCGGCGGCTGTATTCCGGCATAAGGAGAACTCTCGAATGCAGGGATATCCGGCATACCTTCCGTATCAAAATCAATAGAAGGGACAGCATTGAATTTACCTAATGTTTCTTTGACAGCTGCTGCCAATATCTGCCAAATGGCCTGTTCATTTTCAAATTTGATTTCTGTCTTGGTAGGATGAATATTTACGTCAATATTGCCGGGATCCACATCAAAGTAAATAAAATAAGATACTTGCTCACCCACCGGTATCAGATGCTCGTATGCATCCATAATAGCTTTATGGAAATAAGGATGGCGCATATAGCGTCCGTTTACAAAGAAGTATTGACGAGCTCCTTTCTTACGGGCACTTTCCGGCCGGGCAACAAATCCCGAGATACGTACCATGGTAGTATCCACATCAAGTGACAAAAGATCCTGATTTATTTTCTTCCCAAACACACCCATTATACGTTGACGCAACTGAATGGCAGGAAGATTAAACAACTCGGCATCATTATGATACAAAGTAAAAGACACATTGGGATTGACCAACGCAATGCGTTCAAACTCAGTCAATATATTACTCAACTCCGTCTGATTGGATTTTAGGAATTTACGCCGTGCCGGTACATTAAAAAACAGATTTTTCACACAAAAATTGCTACCCTTAGGACATGATATGGCTTCCTGGCTTTCCACCTTAGAACCGGCAATAACCAGTTTGGTGCCCAACTCCTCTCCTTCTACACACGTGCGCAACTCTACTTGTGCCACCGCCGCAATAGAAGCCAAAGCCTCTCCACGGAATCCCATTGTCCGCAAAGCAAATAAATCAGCCGCTTCCCGTATCTTAGAAGTTGCATGGCGTTCAAAAGACAGACGTGCATCAGTTTCGGACATCCCTTTACCATCGTCTATCACTTGAATAGAACTCTTTCCGGCATCCGTTACCAGTACATCTATATGTTGCGCTCCGGCATCAATGGCATTCTCCACCAATTCTTTTATAACAGACGCGGGACGCTGTATCACCTCTCCTGCCGCTATTTGATTAGCAACAGAGTCCGGCAGCAAACGTATGATATCGCTCATAATACAACTACGAATGATTCATTAAAAACTTAATTCTCCGGTCACCAGATAGTGCAGGATAAAAAGTAAAATACCAATAGCTATAAACAAAGCCCCATAAGTCAATGGCTTGCGTCCACTCTCTTTTCTGCGCTTCAAGTGCTTGGTTCCTTCAATAAACTTTCCACGAATGTCTTCGGGGGAAAACTCTTTCGGAGGAAGCATACCCAAGTCACGCTTGGCATTCTCTTCCATCTTCTGCAATTTCTCTTTGCGTTCATCCACATATATGTATTGGTGGTTGAAACGACGAGGTTTTTCCATTTTAAACATTCCCATAGTTATTTCTTCTTTTTATTAAACAAGTCCTGATTTGGCAGAGGCGCGGCACCTCGATTACTCTTCTTTAACTCCTGCCCGGCTTTCTTTCCGCGCCAGTTAAAAATATCCTCTTTGTTGAGCGGACGAATATAGTCAAACCAATTAAAATTTTCCAGTTTCATTTTATCGGGTGGAAGTTGAAGCATCGGATAAAGAGTACCATTTGATTTCGGACTCATGACCATCTTTTTCATTTTCCGGTTTTCCAAATATATATTCAAAAGGCTTGTCTCCGATACATTCATGCCAATCAATGTGCTGTCGCTCTCCATCGGATAATAAACAACACGAACCGAACCGATAACATCTACCTGATGCATCTCTCCATTCTTGAAATATGCCTTGATATCTTTTCCTGTTACCTGATTATAATTAACAGAATCCAATTTTTCGACAGATAGAGTCTGATTGTGAATATGGGCCCAATCAATAGTACTGTCATTCATGTAAATCATAATTTCCTCACCCAACAACTGCTGATTATTATTCCAAAGAATCGGATCATAATACATAGTCAGACAACTGTCTTTAGACGAAAAGACTAGTGAATCACATACTCCCTGCACATCCGTGCGGTACATGCGCACTTTATGATATGCTCTTGTTTCACGGAAGGTGGAATCTGTATTCAGATTGAAAGTATACATCTGCAACGTATCGGCATGCATAAATAAACTATCGCCCTGTGAATAATCTACCGCCACCGCCTTTTGGGTCGCAATGGCATATTTAGTCAGTTCATTGTAATAACAATAGTCACCGGTAAGCATGTTTTTATTAATGGTATCGTTAAACAATACATTGTCAAAAGCTTCTCCATATCCTTTCACACGGTCATAAAACAAACTGTCGCCCGTCAACTGCTTGCCTTCATTGGTTAATACAGAACGATTGAGTAACTCTGCCTGACCAATCTGGGTATTATAGAAACCCAATTCCGAATAAATATGGTTATTATCACTGTCGATATCCGACGGACCTACAATATTGGCAATCTTACTGGCTGTATTATAACGCAAAGTATCCGAAGTCAATGTAAACTTAGGATTTACAAGTTTCACATCATAATTAAAAACCGACTGTTTAGTAGCAGGACTATACTCTCCCCATTCCGAAGTCAACACGTTTTCTTCATCCATCAGCGTACCGCCATCGAAATAATAACCAAGGTTATAAATACGGTCATAGTTCAGACTATCGGTCAGCAATGTAGTATTCTTGTTCTCCATGCGCACATTATTGCGCACTTGGGCTATCTGTGTGTTTCCATCATAAAAAAGATAATCCCCATACAAAAACAGCGTATCTCCCTGCACCATTTTTACATTATCAAAAGCCTCCAGCGAATTGGTCTTTTCATAAAAGCAGGCACTGTCACAATACATATAAACACTATCATGGCGAAAAGTCACATTTCCAACCAATATCTGTGCATCAGGGTCAGGATTTAAAGGACTTTTTTTCAATACATCGGAATGCAACAGATACACTTTACTCTTGGCAGGCTTCGGTTCAGCCTTTTTAGTGGGATTAACCTGAGCCAACAAGCAAAAGACAAACAGGCACAGGACACTAAACAAAAGTATCCTATGCCTGCTCGAAGAGTTATTTTTTTTTCTTTTTTCAAGCATACGGTTCAATATACTACATTTATTCTTTTATCCAACCCGGATATTTAAAATCACATTTCTGCCACTTCTCATTAATACGCACATAGGTATGTTTTTGCTTTTCTTTGATCCACTTTTCAAGCTTATCTTCACTACGTTTTTCCATGACGATAGCCTTCAGCCGCTGATAGTCTTCCGAAATGGTCGCCTTATGTCCGTTAATACGACTTTTCAGCTTTACAATGGCGCACACCTCTTTTCCTTTATCGTTTATCATAGTGAATGCTCTTGATATCTCACCTACGTTCATATTTTCCACCATCTTGGCCACTTCCTGAGAAACTTGTGCCAAGTCCTGCATTTCAAAACGCGCCGTACCGGTATTCTTGTTAGCCATCAAACCATGGTTATTCTTTGTATCCTTATCCTGAGAAATATAAGTAGCAGCATCATCAAAAGTAAATTTCTGGTTGCGGATGTCATCAGCAATAGAATCCAAACGAACTAAAGCTGCCTCCAAGTCTTTTTCCTCCACTTTCGGCTTCAACAAAATATGGCGGGTATTAATACGGTCACCGCGTTTTTCAATCAATTGGATAATGTGAAAACCAAACTCAGTTTCTACAATCTTTGAAACCTTATTAGGATCCTGCAAGTTAAAAGCGACATTGGCATATTCGGGCACCAATTCTCCTTTGCCCATAAAGCCAAGCTCACCGCCACGACGCGCCGTTCCGGGATCTTCAGAATAAAAACGGGCATATGTGGCAAATGACATTTTACCGGAATTAATACCATCTGTATAGTCACGCAAAGTTTTCTTCACACGCTCTACTTCTTCCAACGGAATTTTAGGTTCCAATGTCACAATCTGCACCTCCACCTGAGTGGGAACAAAAGGAATACTGTCTTGCGGCAAATCCTTAAAATAACGGCGCACTTCGGCAGGAGTTATCTTAATCTCCCCCACAATATGCTGTTGCATTTTCTGCACAGTCAAGCCATCGCGGATATTCTCACGAAGCATTTCGCGTATCTGGGTAGAAGTCTTATTATAATACTCTTCCAATTTCTCCTTAGAACCTCCTACTTGTTCGATTAGCCAATTGGTACGTCTTTCCACTTGACCAATCACTTCCTGTTCAGAAACTTCAATACTATCGATAGCTGCCTGATGAAGGAACAACTTCTGAACAGCAAGCTGTTCAGGAATAATACAATACGGATCTCCGTCAAACTTGCGTCCTTCATACTGAGCATTCAACCGCTCACTTTCTACGTCAGATTTAAGGATAGCCTCATCGCCTACCACCCACACAACTTCGTCTATAACGTTGTCTTGTCCATATACAGAAACAGCAGCGAACAGCATCAGTAACAGTGCATAAACTTTAGTACACATCAATTTATTCATCTGAATTCAAATAATAATAAATAATCTTGTTTCTATCCGAAGCCCGTTGATACAAGTCCTCTTTCACCTTGTTAATAAATTCCACACGCTTCAGATTAATTAAAATCTCTTTTATTTCATCTCTGGCAAAGTCCAACGGCTTTTGTTTATCCTTGCCCAAGAAATCTTCTATATGTAAGAAATAGCAAAAGGCCGTGTCCTTGACTTCTACATTTCTATTTTTATCCAAATAGTTTGCATCCGTATCAAGCACCTTCAAAGGTATCTTGGCAGCCACATCGGGCACAGATGTCCAACGGTCATAAAAATAATCATAACTCACTGCATTACGCAAACTATACTTCTCCAATTTTTCAATAACGTCCTGATTATTCTTCCGATACCACACCCGCACATTTCCCAAATCAGGAGAACTGAGAGGAACCTTTATAAAAAGCCCTTTGACCAATGGATTGTCCAACCGGAACAGTTCTTTGTTCTTTTCATAATAAGCATTTATTTCCTCTTCACTGATATCGTTTGCCAATTTCTGATTCACCAACTCCTCTTGATAAGTGTGCATAATCAATGCACGGCGATAATTTTCCACCAGTTTGGAGATTTTATCATTATCGGGAATATTCCCCTCCGCCTTATCAAACAGCAGCGCATCCTCTATCCAGTTCCTGATATAGTGTTCGGCAAACAATACACTATCATCCTTCGATATATTGAGAGGAAGAGCCGCCTGCAAATCTTCCTTATACAGAAATTCGCCGGACACTTCCACCAAAGGAGTTTTTCCTTTATGGTTATGCTCCTGACCGCATCCAGTCATGGCAGCGGCAATCACAAGTATTACTCCCCAGTTTTTCACGATACTCATAAAGCATTAAAATAGTGAACGAAGATACTGCAATAATTAATTACTTCCGTTATTATTAACTGTTTTTAAAACCTCTTGGTTAATTTCAACCTTATATTTTCGTTTCAATTCTTTCATCCAAGAGTCCTCATGTATAGCCTGATAATCACGGATTACCGATTCTTTTACATCCAAATAGCTCTCCGGTCCCTTTTTCAATTTCTTACCCATCACAAAGGTATAAGAAAAACCGGGAACTTGTTCAAAACTTCCACACTTAAAAACTAATTTATCGACATATTGATTCTTCCCTATAATAAATACGCCCACTTCTATGCTTGCTTGCGGAACCGCCGTGTGCATCATCAACTTTTCCAAAGCGGATTTCCACTCCTCCATCGGCTTTTTCTTTAAATATTTCTTAATGACAGAAGCCATTTTCTTATTCCTGCAATGAATAACAGCTCCTTTATATCGAGGCAAATCCCAAGCATAATCCGATTTATGCTGCTTGAAATAGTGTTCCAAGTCGGCTTCGGAACAAGCATATTCTGTCTCCTGATACTTCCGCGTGAGATAAGAAACCAATAAACCATCATGTACCTCTTGCAAACGTAACGCCCAATCGGGATATTTCCCGGCCAAAGCCCCTGACCGGTAAAGGGCTAAAACATCTTTTCTGACCGAAGAAGAGCAAACTCCTCCATGCTCCATATATGCTTGTATTTCCTCCTTTTTGTCGTGATATGAGGCAAAAGGCTTACGCTCTACCCACTTGACGATATGAAGACCTAAAGGAGAATAAAAAGGAACCGAGATTTTGTTCTTTTCCAGCACTGTCAATTTATTCACCCATTCCTGCATGTTCTTATTGACAGGCATCCAAGGCAACAAGCCTCCGACTTGCCGGCTGTCTGCATCGTCTGAATAACGGCGTGCCAACAATGAAAAATCAGCCCCACTCCGCAACGCTGAATAAATAGAATCCATTACAGCTTGCGCCGCCTGTTCTGCGGCCGGAGTCGCATTTTGAGGCAAATATTTACTGATATGAGCGATCCTCACCCAATCATTCGTTTGAAGTCGCTGTTTGTTCCGTTCATAAATAAAACGGGCTTCCTGTTCCTCCATACCGGCATCCACCACATACGATTTCACCAAACGACCTTCATAAAACGAAAGTTGCCTGCGAAAAGCAGAGACAGTGTCCAAACCACTATCCATAGCGTATCTTACCTTCAGTTTATAATTGATAAAAGCAGGTAAATAAGCCTCGGGAGTCTGCTTGGGAGCTTTTCGATAATAATACTCGAATTCGGAACGATAGACAGGCTTACCCTCAATATACAACACGACATCTCCTTGCGCCTGCATTTCGGACACAGACACAAGGAGAAGCAAGAGAACACCGAGCAAATAACGCGGCATTATTTTTTCATTTTATTGAGGACGGCTGTAATTAGGAGCCTCACTAGTGATAGCTACATCATGCGGATGGCTTTCCAATACACCGGCGTTAGTAATACGAGTAAATTTGGCATCATGCAGTTTCTCAATATTAGCTGCGCCACAATATCCCATACCTGCACGCAAACCACCTACCAACTGATAGATTACTTCGTACAAAGTACCTTTGTAAGGAACACGTGCAGCAATACCTTCCGGCACCAATTTCTTCACATCGGAAGTTCCACTTTGGAAGTAACGGTCTTTAGAACCATTCTCCATCGCTTCCAAAGAACCCATACCGCGATATGACTTAAACTTACGACCATTGAAGATGATAGTATCACCCGGAGATTCTTCTGTTCCGGCAACCAATGAACCAATCATTACACTATATCCACCGGCAGCCAGAGCCTTTACGACATCTCCCGAATAACGTAAGCCACCATCGGCAATCAAAGGAACACCTGTACCCTTCAAGGCCTTTGCCACGTCATACACAGCAGACAACTGAGGAACGCCCACACCGGCAACTACACGGGTTGTACAGATGGAACCCGGACCGATACCAACTTTCACTGCATCTGCACCGGCTTCAACCAATGCTTTTGCAGCTTCTCCGGTTGCGATATTACCTACTACAATATCAATGTTCGGGAAGCGTTTCTTTGCTTCTTTCAATTTCTCAATAACATACTTGGAATGTCCATGAGCTGTATCGATAACAATAGCATCGGCACCGGCATCCACCAAAGCTTGCATACGGTCGAGGGTATCAGCAGTAACTCCTACTCCGGCAGCTACACGCAAACGACCTTTAGAGTCTTTGCAGGCCATCGGTTTATCTTTAGCTTTCGTAATATCTTTATAAGTAATCAGTCCTACCAGCTTACCTTCTTTATCCACAACCGGCAATTTCTCAATTCTGTGTTCCTGCAAAATCTGAGAAACAGCTTCCATATCAGTAGTCGGATTCGTAGTAATGATATTTTCTTTTGTCATCACTTCATCGATATGCTTATTCATATCTCTTACGAAGCGAAGGTCACGGTTAGTAACAATTCCTACCAAATATCTTTCATCATCTACTACTGGAATACCACCGATTCTATATTCTGCCATCAATGCTAATGCATCTCCTACAGTAGAACCTCTTTTAATGGTTACCGGATCATAAATCATACCATTTTCAGCGCGCTTCACAATGGCAACCTGACGTGCCTGCTCCTCAATGGACATATTCTTATGAATAACTCCGATACCA
>OGLN01002068.1_pt1 | contig 13097 bp, 12 predicted proteins | sample 1572641 | NCBI WGS metagenome assembly OGLN01 (sample SAMEA2581903, study PRJEB24529) | metagenome | biome: Human gut stool | place: China | collected 2011
ACCAGAAATGGTCGCCTGCGGCTTGGCCTAATGCCGGTGGAAAGATTAGATTACCGGCACCGAAAAAGGACGAAAAGAGCATCAACCCTACTGGTAAGATTTCCCAAAACGTCAGGTTCTGTTTCATAAAAAGTCTCCCATCGTGAATAGATATAAAATTCTGATAATTCTACTATTAAGTAAAGGCTGCCCTCAGGCAGCCTTTAAATTACTGGATGATGAGGCGGAAATACTTCTTTTTACCCTTACGGATAAGCAGGCTTTTTTCTGCATCAAACATTGAAGGCGCAAAGCTTGCCTCAGGATCGGACACTGTATTTTCGCCAATATAAAGTCCGCCTTGCTGGATCATTTGCCGGGCTTCACGTTTACTGCTGAATATTTTACCTGCGGTCAAAACATCAATTATTTTACCTTCTGCATCAGCAGCAGTGATTTCAATAGTCGGGACATCGGTAAGTGCGCCGCCTCCTCCAAACAGTGCTTCAGCAGCCTGTTGTGCTTTTTCAGCTTCAGCTTCTCCGTGTACCAGCTTTGTTACCTCATAAGCCAGAACTTTTTTTGCTTCGTTGATTTCAGCATCCTGCAGGGAGCTTAAGCGGCGTACTTCTTCCATAGGCAGGAAGGTAAGCAGTGACAGGCAGTTTTCAACGTCGCTGTCGTCGATATTACGCCAGTATTGGTAGAAATCATATGGTGAAGTCTTTTCTGGATCGAGCCACAGGGCTCCTTTTTCTGTTTTGCCCATTTTGCGTCCATCGCTTGTTGTAAGTAATTTACAGGTCATGCAGTATGCTGGTTTCTGTTCTTTGCGGCGAATCAGTTCAACGCCGGCCAGCATATTGGACCATTGGTCATCACCGCCGAGCTGCATGATACAGCCGTGTTTTTTAAACAGCTGCAGGAAGTCATAAGACTGCATGATCATATAGTTGAATTCGAAGAAAGACAGGCCTTTTTCCAAACGTTTTTTAAAGCATTCCGCTGTCAGCATACGGTTTACTGAGAAATGAGCACCAACCTCGCGGAGCACGTCCACATAGTTTAAGTCCATCAGCCAGTCAGCGTTGTTTACCATGATAGCCTTGCCCTCGCCAAAGTCGATGAAGCGGCTCATCTGTTTCTTGAAGCACTCTACGTTGTGGTTGATAGTCTCTGTTGTCATCATCTGGCGCATATCTGTACGTCCTGATGGATCTCCAATCTGTGCTGTACCTCCACCGATAAGCACGATAGGCTTGTTTCCTGCCATCTGAAGTCTCTTCATAAGGCAAAGAGCCATGAAGTGTCCAACGTGAAGGCTGTCTGCTGTAGGATCAAAGCCGATGTAGAAGGTAGCCTTTCCATTGTTTATAAGCTCCTTGATTTCTTTTTCGTCTGTTACCTGCGCGATAAGACCGCGGGCAACTAATTCGTCATAAATTGTCATGATTTTCCTCCTGATAGATTGAATTTGTATTCTGAAAAATAAAATATCCCCCTCATCCATTTAAGGACGAGGGGGATTTCTCGCGTTACCACCTTAATTTGCATCCTGCTCGCACAGGAATGCCTCCGTGAGTTGTCACACATTATTCGACATATATTATATAGTGAAAATAGCCGATTCTGCTAACACTCCGGCACTATAACGTGTGCTAATACGTTGCAGCTTATTAATCGAACCGGTGATACTTAACCATCCGGTATGACGTTCGGTGCAAAGCTCCGGGATGTATTCCAGATCTGTTTTCCTTGTGCCTCTCACCTGCCGGCAGCTCTCTGTAAGTATTGCAGAAATGTACTTGTTCCCATCAAAGCCTGTTGAAATGTAATTATGCTTCAATTGACGATATTATAGCTGTTTAAGAAGGGATTTGTCAAGGGTGCAAAAAGCAGTGATTACTTTAATGGTATATCCGGGTCAGAAAAGCTATTGCAAAAAAGTATAAAAAAGTATAAAATAATAGAAAAAGTATAAAAAGGTATAAAATTCTATAAAGAGCTATAGAAAGTATAAAAAAGTATAAAGATTTTTTAATATCATATCATAATATATTGAGGTGAATTTATGCAGAATCCATTTACTACAACCTTCAGTAAGACTCCGGAATACACATATATCCATACAGAGAAAACAGAGGAGATACTGGAAAACTTTATTTACGATAATCCGTCGGAGTCGGTATATAAGATAACCGGTGTCAGAGGCTCCGGTAAAACTGTTATACTTGCAAAGGTGGAGGAAGAATTAAGAACCAATGAAAGCAGATATATAAACTGGCTTGTTTTTGATGTAAATCCTGCAAGAGATATACTGGGACAGATAGCGGCAATGCTTGTAAAGGCCGGTTTTGGTTCACAGGATAAGAAAACAACAGGGATAAACCTCTCTGCAACAGTGATGGGAACAGGTGGTGGAATCGGTTATACGGCAGAAAACAATAATAATTTCTTTGATATCGGTGTAGAAGTTGAGACAATGATACAGGCTGCACAGAAAAAGGGGAAGAAGATACTTGTAGGAATAGATGAGGTTTCAAAGTCCGAAGAGATGATAAAATTTGCGTCTGAATATGGCAGATGGCTCAGAGCAGGGTATCCGGTTTATTTTGTGTGTACAGGCTTGTATGAAAATATACAGGAATTGAGCAATGTCAAAAATCTTACATTTTTCAGAAGAGCGGCAACAGTTAAAACGGAGCCTCTTAATATGATTCGAATGACTGAAATGTATAAGAGTAGGCTGGATATTGACAGTAATGAGGCTCGTGAAATGGCGAAAATTACAAAAGGATACGCATATGCATTTCAGGAATTGGGAGTGTTGTATTTTAAGAAAAAGTTGGATGAGTTGTTAGAAGATATTTTACCAAAACTCAAAGCTGAATTGTTTGCATATTCTTATGAAAAAATATGGGAAGAGATGACTGAAATGGACAGGTTTCTTGCAGGACTTTTGACAGAAAAGGAAGAATACAAGCGTGAAGAAGTGCTTAAGCTTATGGGAGAGAAGTCAGGAAGCTACTCTATGTACAGGGATCGTCTTATAAAAAGAGGTATATTAAATACCAGACAGGGCTATATCTCACTTGCACTTCCATATTTTGGTGAATATATAAAGGAGTATTGTTAGAATCTCGAAATGAAGCTTTTTAAATATTGCACTCTGACCTGTGGTGATGTATACTTTGAATAACAAACAAACTTTGGTTATGAAAGGGAGAAAAAATGAGCACATATAGCACATATTATACTATTATGAGTATGATTGACGGCTTTAAGTCGTTTATCAATCTGGCAGTTATGGTACTGACAATTGTTGCATCATGGATTATGTATGCAAAGGCAGGAGAGCACGGCTGGGCGGCTATTGTACCGTTTTACAGCTCATATGTAAAATTCAGGATTGCAGGGAAACAGAAGCTGTTCTGGGGATATCTTGTGGCAAGTATCGCAAGTATAGCAGGATGTATTTTATTGATGTATGAGATTATTGCCTCAGGACTTTCCGTTATGACATCCAGTTATATGGGGTCGTATTATGATTCTACCTATGGATATGCCGGAAATCGCATCGGAGCTCACATGGGCATGCTGATATTTGCGCTTATTCTGATTATTGCAGGAATGATTGCGGCATTGGTTATAAATATCCTCTGCTGTATCGGACTGGCACATGCGTTTGGCAAGGGCGCAGGATTTGCCTGTGGATTGATATTCCTCAATGTGATTTTTGTCTGTATTATTGCCTTCAACAAAAACATTGTTTATGTGGGAGATGGATACAATAATAATAATAACTACTATAATCCATACGGTTCAAACGGATATGGTCAGCAGTACGGTCAGAACATGTATGGAAACGGAGCAAACCAGCAGTACGGCCAGAACATGTACGGAAACGGAGCAAATCAGCAGTACGGCCAGAACATGTACGGAAACGGGGCAAACCAGCAGTACGGCCAGAACATGTACGGAAATGGCACAAATCAGCAGTACGGCCAGAACATGTACGGAAATGGAGCAAACCAGCAGTACGGCCAGAACATGTATGGAAACGGCGCAGCTCAGGGCGGGGATGCTCAAAATTCCTACGGTACATCACAACAGCAGTCATGGAATGATGAGTACAGCAACAAAGATTACGAATAAATAATAAGAATAAATCGCATGAATAAATAATAGATAAGAAATAAGAATAAATCGCATGAATAAAAGCTATAAATAAATGTTATAGTACAAATTTATATCATTCTCTTGACATATAGTGTCAGGGGATTATAATACAAACAAGATTTAAATAAATATGTTCACCAAAATTCGTTGATGAGAACAAGGTCCGATTTGTATTTATTTTCAGAGAGCCTGTGGGCGGTGCGAACAGGCAATGATCAGATTGGAATATCCTCTCTAAGAAGCGGGCTGAAAGCATTAAGTGTGTCTGTAAACCTCGCCGGTGTCCACCGTTATATGGAAAGCATATGCTGGTATGCAGAGTGTCACAGTAATACACTGTGGAATCAGGGTGGTAACGCGGATTATTTCGTCCCTTTTCAGATTATGTCAATCTGGAAAGGGATTTTTTAATTCCATAAAAGAGTTTTAGTGAGCAGAAAAATGTTAAGGAGGCTTACAATGAAAGCATTACAAAAAGTAAGTAAATTTTTATCAGACTACACATCGATAGTTGTCATAGCAATCGCCGTAGTCACATTTCTGGTTCCGAATCTGATGGCCTGGGTAAATCAGATGTTGTTTGTGGATCCGGTATCCAACAAGTTCACATGTCAGTCAATCATTATCGGAATCATCATGTTTAGTATGGGACTTACACTTACGACACAGGATTTCAAGATACTCGCACAGAGACCATTTGATATATGTGTAGGTGCAATCGCACAGTATCTTATCATGCCGTTTCTTGCATTTGGTATCTCAAAGGCATTGAATCTGCCTGATGGAATCGCACTTGGACTTATCCTCGTAGGCTGCTGTCCTGGTGGTGTTTCTTCAAACATCATGTCATACCTCTGCGGTGGTGATGTGGCATTCTCAGTTGGAATGACAACAGTTTCCACATTGCTCTCACCATTTATGACACCGCTTCTGGTATCATTGCTTGCAAGCGGAACACATGTCTCAATCAAGGCGCTTCCGATGTTTGTGTCAATAATTGAGACTGTAATCTTTCCTGTAGCGGTTGGATTTTTACTCAACTACCTGCTTGGAAAGAAAAAGGCATTTGCCGAGGCTCAGAAGGTCATGCCGGGTATTGCGGTGCTTGGCCTGGCATTCGTTGTAGGTGGTGTTGTATCATCACAGGGCTCAAAGTTCTTTACATCAGGAGTAGTAATTTTTGCGGCAGTTCTGTTACATAACGGACTTGGATATCTGCTCGGATACGGTGCAGGAAAGCTGGTAGGCATGAACACAGCCAAGAAGAGAACCATCTCTATCGAGGTTGGTATGCAGAATGCCGGTCTTGCCACAAACCTTGCAACAACTACAGCACAGTTTGCTTCAACACCTGAATCAGCCATCATCTGTGCAGTGTCATGTACATGGCATTCAATCTCAGGAACACTGCTTGCCGGAGCCTTTGCATTAAAGGACAAAATGGCTGCTAAAAAGGCAGAAGAAGCCGCTGAGACAAAGACGGCATAAAGAGAATGAATACCTATTATAACCGATTGGTAAATTAAACAAAAATTATAGAAATTAAAAATAAATTATGTATAAAATATTTATTGAAATTTGTTAAAAAAAGAGTAAACATAATATACAAATAAAATTAGGATAAACAAAAGAAAGAGGTAAAAATATGAGTGGAATCTTAATGATGGTAATAGCCATTGTTGTGCTCGGTGGAGCATACTTATTATATGGCCGTTATCTGCAAAACAAATGGGGCATTGATCCAAATGCCAAGACTCCTGCCTACGAGATGGAGGACGGAGTGGACTATGTACCGGCCGATACTAATGTAGTATTTGGACATCAGTTTGCATCTATCGCAGGTGCAGGCCCAATCAACGGACCAATTCAGGCAGCTATTTTCGGATGGCTTCCGGTTCTGCTTTGGATATTAATTGGTGGTGTATTCTTTGGAGCTGTTCAGGATTTTGCATCTATGTACGCTTCAGTTAAGAACAAGGGTCGTACAATCGGTTACATCATCGAGGAGTACATCGGTAAATTAGGAAAGAAATTATTCCTGTTATTCTGCTGGCTGTTCTGTATACTTGTTGTTGCAGCCTTCGCAGATGTCGTAGCCGGAACCTTCAATGGCTTTGCTGCTGATAAAGCAGGCGAGGTTACAAAGGTTGTAGCCAACGGAGCAGTTGCAACTACATCAATGCTTTTCATCATAGAGGCAGTTGCACTTGGATTATTCCTTAAATACTCTAAGTTCAACAAATGGATTAACACACTTGTTGCAATCGCATTACTTATTGTAGCTATAGCACTGGGACTTAATTTCCCAATGTATTTAAACCTTAGCGTATGGCACATAATTATATTTGCATATATACTTATAGCCAGTGTTACACCTGTATGGGCACTGCTTCAGCCACGTGATTACCTTAACAGCTACCTGTTAATCTTCATGATCGTAGGTGCGGTAATCGGTGTATTTGTTGCAAACCCTGCTTGTAACCTTGAGGCTTTCACAGCATTTGCAATCCCTGATGCAAACGGAAACCCACAGTATCTGTTCCCAATCTTATTCGTAACAATTGCCTGTGGTGCAGTTTCAGGCTTCCATTCACTTGTATCATCAGGTACTGCTTCTAAGCAGATTAAGAATGAGAAGAACATGCTTCCTGTTTCATTCGGTGCCATGCTTATGGAGAGTATGCTTGCAATCCTTGCTCTTATCGCAGTAGCATCATTTGGTAAGGGAGAGGCAGCAGCTCAGGGACTTACAACACAGCCACAGATTTTCGCAGGAGCTATCGCAAACTTCCTGTCAGTAATCGGTTTACCACACTCACTTGTGTTCACACTGATTAACCTTGCCGTATCAGCCTTCGCTCTGACATCACTTGATTCAGTAGCCAGAGTCGGACGTCTGTCATTCCAGGAGTTCTGGCTTGATTCAGACACAGATGATGACAATATGAGTCCATTTGTCAAGCTGATGACAAACAAATACTTTGCAACAATCATCACACTGGTACTTGCATATATGCTTACAAAGGTAGGCTATGCAGAGATCTGGCCACTGTTTGGTTCAGCTAACCAGCTCTTATCAGTACTTGCACTTGTTGCCTGCGCAGTATTCTTAAAGAAGACAAAGCGTCAGGGCTGCATGCTCTGGATTCCAATGGTATTCATGATGGCAGTTACATTTACTGCACTTGGCATGACAATCTACAAGCTTACAAAGGCATTATTCTCTGTAGGACTTGACCTTGGAAATTCATTACAGCTTATATTCGCAGTATTACTGCTCATCCTTGGTGTACTTGTTGCAATTCAGGGTGTGAAGAAGCTCTGTGAGAAGTCAAAAGACGAGAAAGCTGCAGCTTAGTATTTGAACCAGAATATTAATGGGAGCCTGATATCAGGCTCCCAATTCTCTGTCCTTTCCCATGAAAAATACTGCTAAAGCTTCCGGACCAACATGGCTTCCGGTGCAGAAATCATAGGTGGTATTTATCACATCGCGCACCTTTATGCGCTTTTTAATCTGTTCAATCACATAGAGCGAATCTTCATATGCGTCAGCATGTGCCACTCCGATAATCTGATTTTCAGGGTCTGTAATGTTGTCGCATAAAAGATTGACAAGCTCATTTAATACAGCTTTTCGGCCACGACATTTTCTGAACTGTACAATATATCCGTCCTTGCTGCCCCTTAGGATAGGCTTGATGCTTAGCATATTGCCGACCAAAGCGGTGGTTCCGCTTAATCTGCCGGTTCTGGCAAGATACTTTAAATTACCCACGGTAAACACACCGTTTAATCTGGCAGGATAGGTCTCTATCGTGTCAGCCACCTCATCAAAGCTCATGCCCTTCTCACGCATTTCACTGGCGTATATTGCGAGAAGTCCCTGTCCGAGGGAAGCATTTAATGAATCCACCAGGCGTATTTTTCTGCCGTTACTGCAATCATCAAGGACAGCATCGGCTGCGACACGGGCTGAGTTGTAGTTGCCGCTTATGTTTTTACTGAGGGAGAAATACAGGATATCCTTGTCGGCTTCAATGATTTCCCTGAAGGTATCCTCAAAGATTCCACTGCTGATAAGTCCGGTCTTTACCTCGGCACCTTCTCTTATAGCATCATAGTATTCCTTTCCCTTTGCCCGCTCCTGTTCCGGTGTGAGGTCAGGCTCAAAGCAGGTCATTTCCTTTCCGTTGACAAGGTTTACAAATGATAGCACCTTGATTTTATATTTTTTACATAGCTCTGCAGGAATGTTTGCCGCAGAGTCAACAATTATTTCAAACATATTTACCCTCGTATTTCTATAATAATTGGTTAACTGTAGTTATGCATCACATACATTGCAATTATATTCCATTAATATATGTGGTTGCAAAGAATAGTATATGTAGTTTTTGATACTATGTCAATGACTTTTGCTATGTTTAGTAAAAATTTAGAATATTTAGATAGAGTTATCAGGGATGTAGTGTTATAGTAGAAATAATAGATATATAGATTCAATGAAACAGAGGAAAAATATGAATGATATAAAATTAGGCTGTCACGTAGGCATGGCAGGAAAAGATATGTTTCTGGCATCAGCCAGGGAAGCAGCGTCATATGGCGCGAATGTGTTTATGCTCTACACCGGGGCACCACAGAACACGAGAAGAAAGGAAATCTTTGAGCTCAACATAGACGCAGGCTGGGAATATGCACATGAGCATGGGATAAATGAGATAGTGGTCCACGCGCCATACATCATAAATCTGGCAAACACCGTAAAGCCTGAGACGTACGAGCTGGCAGTGGAGTTTCTGGAAAAGGAGATAGTAAGGACTGCGGCAATGAAGAGCCGCATACTGGTGCTTCATCCGGGAAGTCATGTAAATGCCGGTGAGCAGGCTGGAATCGCACAGATTGTAAAGGGACTTAACACAGTGCTCAATCAGAATAATGACGATGTGTTTATCGCACTTGAGACGATGGCAGGAAAGGGCAGTGAAATAGGCCGTTCATTTGAGGAGCTTAAGGCAATCTATGATGGAGTGGACAGGAAAGAAAGGCTGCGTGTCTGCTTTGATACGTGCCATGTAAATGATGCAGGATACGATATTGTGAACCATTATGATGAGGTTTTTGCAGAGTTTGACAGGGTGATAGGGCTTGAGCAGATAGCGGTATTTCATGTGAATGACAGCTTAAATCCTCTCGGAGCACACAAGGACAGGCATGCAAATATAGGCAAGGGAACCATCGGCTATGATACATTGCACCGCCTGGTGCATGATGAGACCTTTGCAAATGTACCAAAGATTCTGGAAACACCATGGCTTTGTGAGGAGAGCTCTGCGAAGAAGACTATTCCTCCTTATAAAGAGGAAATTGAATGGCTTCTTAAATAAGAAGGTGGCTAAAAATGTATGGAGAGGTTTGGTATTACAGACAGTAAGATAATGGAGGCATAATAGATGAAGGAAAAAACCTACGAGGGAACTAAAAAAACACAGAATGGTTTAAAGAGAATGTTTTTTTCAGCGCTTGCGATATTATTGCAGGCAGTTTTCATGGTCTATATGTTTACAAGGCTAAATGAATATGCGGCAGCGATAAATACGACCACAAGCGTCCTGGCGATCATACTTGTGCTCGGACTGTACAATCGTGAGCAGACCGCATCCATGACTACACCATGGATTATACTGATACTGGCATTTCCGATAATGGGAGTGTCGCTTTACCTGTTAGTCGGACTAAACGGCGCACCGAATAAGATGCGTGCACGGTTTGAAGAGGTGGATTCCATGCTTCTTCCATGCCTGCCGGAAAATGCAGACATACTATCTGATATGTATGAAAAGGTGCCACAGGCAGCGGGGATTTCAACATACCTGGCAAAAAATGCATTATATCCGGTATATCAGAACACGGATGTGACATATTATGATCAGGCGTCAAAGGGACTCGAAGCGCAGCTTAGCGATTTATCAAAGGCAAAGAAATTTATTTTTATGGAGTATCACGCCATAGAGGACAAGGAATCGTGGCACCGTATCCAGAAGGTGCTCACGGAGCGCGTGCAGGCTGGAGTCGAGGTCAGGGTGTTTTATGATGATATGGGCTCAATCTTTTTCATAGACAGGGATTTCTCGGAAAAGATGGAGAAGCTTGGCATCAAATGCAGGGTGTTCAACCCGGTTGCACCTGCCTTTAACATGTTTTTAAACAATCGTGACCATAGAAAAATCACGGTAATTGATGGAAAAATCGCATATACCGGCGGCTATAATCTGGCAAATGAGTACTTCAACGTGACACACCCATACGGAATCTGGAAGGATACGGGAATCAGGCTCGAGGGAGATGCTGTCAAGTCGTTTACCATCGCATTTCTCGAGATGTGGAATGCATCAGAGCGCAAGGTGCCGCGCGAGGTGGATGTATCGCAATATCTGCTGCACTATGATTATGAGGCAAAACAGAGTGGATTTATCCAGCCATATGCAGACAGCCCTCTCGATAACGAGCAGGTGGGGGAGGATGTCTATATAAGCATGGCAAACAAGGCACAGCGTTATTGCTGGTTTATCACTCCTTACCTTATCATTACCGATGAGATGAGCCATGCGCTGACACTTGCCGCCAAGCGTGGAGTTGACGTGCGCATCATCACACCGGGCATACCTGATAAGAAACCAATATACAGCGTGACACGCTCCTTCTACAACCAGCTTGTGAAGCATGGTGTGAGGATTTTTGAGTGGACACCGGGCTTTTGCCATGCAAAGATGAGTGTGGCAGACGATATAATGGCAACCTGCGGTACCATAAATCTTGACTACAGAAGCCTTTATCACCATTTTGAAAATGGCTGCTTTATGGCGGATTGTGAAGTGGTGCATGAAATCAGGGATGATTTTATCAGGCTTTTCACTGAGTCAGCGGAGGTGACGGAGAAGTACAGAACCGGAAGAAGTGCAAGACGCAGGCTGGGGCAGTCAATTATGCGGCTGTTTGCAGGACTGTTGTAGACGGAAAACTAAGTTTTATTTAGGAAGTGAGAGCATATGAGTGATTACGACAGCAAAATCATCAGAAAGCAGATAAGGGTGTACGGCTCGGTGCAGGGAGTAGGTTTCCGCTACAGAACAGAACACGCGGCAGAAAGCGTTGGTGCAACAGGCTGGGTGAGAAATGACCCTGACGGCTCGGTATTTATGGAAATACAGGGCACAGAGGAGCAGATAGACAGAGTATTTGCAATGGTGAGTCAGGGTACTTATGTAAATATAGAGAAAATGGATGCCAAATCAATACCGGTGGTTGAGGATGAACGGGGATTTCATACGAGAGAATCGCTTGGAGATTTCTGGGGATTATGGCACAGATAAACGGAGGCATCATATATGTTTTTTATGATGGGAATAACGGACGGCAGGAAGGACTTTGACTTCAATCAGGTCATTACCTGCGATGAATGTGGCAGGTATGGCAGGTATCAGGTGTATATGACATACATGGTGCTGTCACTGTTCTTCATTCCGTGCTTTAAATGGAACAGGCACTACTATGTGCAGACCACATGCTGTAATGCGCTTTACGAGCTTGATCCGGAAATAGGACGCAGGATAGCAAGAGGCGAGGACGTGGAGATATTGCCACAGCATTTGCAGCGTGTAAACCCGCAGTATGGTTACGGCTTTGAAAATGGAAGTGGAAACACAATAAAAAGATGCAGCAATTGTGGATATACAACTACAGAGGACTTTGAATTCTGCCCAAAATGTGGCAGGAGGCTGTAAAAATTAGGAGGAAAAAACGTGGAAACCTGGTATTACGATGTAGTGTCCATAGACGGAGACTATGCAAATTTAAAGAGATGCGATATTGAATCAGACGATCTGAAGCTTGTGGCAAGGGCACTGCTCCCACCTGAGATCATGGAGGGAAGCAGACTGAAATACGAGCTGATGCAATATGAGATAATTTAGTAACATATAACCTTGAAGTAGGAGATATTAAGAATGCAGCAGAAATCAACACCAAGAATACTGCTATTTAGTGTAGCAGCACAAAAAGTGGAAAAAATAAAAGCCCTGTGTAAAACCCTCGGAATATCGGTGCAACAGGTGGAAAAATCAGATTACGGACAGAAGCTCGGTGCGATAGCAGGAATAACCGGATTCAAAAAGGATGGTTCAAGGTATAGCGGAGCCGATTTTCCGGCGGAGCTTCTGGTCTTTTCGGGTATTAATTCATCACAAATGGATATCTTTCTGGCGGAATATAAGAAGGCGGGGATCGAACCAATCGGATGTAAGGCTGTCGTGACACCGGATAATGTATTTTGGAGTGCCGATAAGCTGTTTCGGGAGATATTTAAAGAGCACTTGTTTATGAGCAGGTAAATTGTAAATGTTATTATAAAATGAAAGAAAAACCTCTATCGTGCAATTTCTAATAATTTTTTCTTTATATTTGTGAGATAACTTCTACTTACAGGAATGGTAACGTTATTTGGCAAAAAAAGTTCATTAATTCTTAGAGATAAAACTTTATTGATATTAACAATATAAGATTTGTGAGCTCGAATAAAAAAAACTGGGAGTCGCTTTGATATTTCATTTAAAGAAGTTCTTTCGACAAATACATTTGATGTAGTATGAAGGATTACATCATGTCCATTTTTTTCTATATACATTATATCATTGTAAGGTATGCTAATAATATCGTTGCCCTTGTGATAATAATAAAATTCTCGACTAAATAAATGAATAAATTTATCGAGACAATTATTTATTGTGCCATAGTTAATTGGTTTTAAAAGATAGTTGAATGCTTGAACATCATAACCATCAAATACAAGGCAGGGGACTTGCCGTAGTTCCGGCGGAATTTAATACCTTTTACGTTGTCCGACTCCGAGCGTAGTTTCTCTATCACTTGCCAGGAGT
>OGLN01002084.1_pt1 | contig 13032 bp, 18 predicted proteins | sample 1572641 | NCBI WGS metagenome assembly OGLN01 (sample SAMEA2581903, study PRJEB24529) | metagenome | biome: Human gut stool | place: China | collected 2011
GACGAAATGGATTATATAGTGACAGATTCGGTTGCAGATGCAGGTTGGAGGAAGAGATTAGGGTTATCTTATGATAGTAAATTCCTTCCTTCTAATGAAGACGGTAGTGTTAGATTGCCTTCTTACATAGAAGCGGAGATACCTGTTGATACAACTTTATTAAAGGACAGAATAGCAAGGGAGACTAAAATTGCTGAATCTAAGAATATAATGGGTAAAGATTGGCAGCTAGTTACTGGGCTCATAAACTTAGATAAACAGAACTTAGATTCTTTAAGAAAGACCTATAATACTGGTGAACCAACTGTTCTTAACGAATATAGTCATAACAGCAGGAATTTGATTAAGAATGGGAGACTTATTAATGGAGCTCATGAATACAATACACCATTAAATATTCTAAAGAACTATACTGTACAGTATGACTCTAAGAACAGAACGATGAATTATCGTGATATATATGACTTTAATGGCTATGAGTGGGCTATACCAGGGAAGAAATTTAATATTAGAGGAAGCATTAATTTAGATAAGAAATGAAAGTAATTAGAGTGGTATTGTGGTTATTAATAGTAATAGAATGTATTATACAAGCAATACAGTCTTATTGGTGGTATAAATATAAAGGCATTACATATCATCTACTAGTTAAGAATAGTATATTGCCATGTATAGAACGTATCTTATTAATCAGCGTAGCTATAATACTACTCTACTTATTTACAAAATGGATAATTGGTAAATGTTATAAACGGAATGAATGATGAGTAAGAAACGATTAAATCTGCATGAACAGGGATATAAAGCAGGAGACCCTATGTGGGTATCTTGGGATAAAAGGTGGGACGGACCGCTGAGACGAGAATTAATGTGGGAAGGTGTATATCAAGAAGAAAGACTAGTAACCACTATTGGCTTCTTTAGGTATGACGATAGAGAGTTCTTGGCTTTAGATAGAACTAAGAGACCAAATGGGTGTGAAGATATTATCTATATTCCAACACCATTAGTAAAGGAGTACGGTAAATTTCATGCGGAATAGTATTCAACCTTTATAAGATATATATTTGTATATAATACCCTAGTATCAGAAAGGTTGAATGTTCGTATAAGAAGATATGCAGAAGCTACTAATTATGCCACATCTTTAGCGAATGTATATAACAAGTTTGCAGAAGGTGGAATTATTAAAGCTCAAGAAGGAGGTTGGATGAATAGTCCAGAGTATGAAGGACTTAGTTATGCAGAAGCGCTTGATAGAAGAAGGAATGAACTTGCTAGAAGGAGATTTAAAGAGCAAGAGGAGGCAGCTAAACAGGCTCAAATAGAGCAAGCTATAGCGTCTCGTAATGCCATATTAACTTATGGAAGCATTGGAATTGTATTGTTGTTTATCATAATTGCAATAGCCGCTTTTAGTATACTCTATGCGAGAAGGAATAAAGATAACCCTAAATATCGCAAACCATGAAACACATATATTTACTATTAATCTTACTGTGTGTATCTTGCCAATCCAGACAGCAAATAACAGCACCAATTTCCACTATAGATAGTACATTACAAACTAATGCTACTGCCATATTGGAAAGCAAGTTGTCAGAGATAAATGCCCAATCTGGGCAGGTTATAGTAATGGAAGTTCAATCAGGGCAAATAAAAGCTCTGGTTGGACTTACTAAGAAAGACAGTACGAACTACCAATCATGTGAGAACTTCTCTGTATGGCAGTCTACTGGTCTGATGCACCCAATATCGCTATTGGTAGCTTTAGAAACTGGTAAGGTGAAGTTGAGTGATAAGGTTGATACTGGAAATGGTATCTACCAAATTCATGGCAGAGAGCTTAAAGACCATAATTGGCATAGAGGTGGATATGGTGAGCTTACAGTACAAGAAGGATTGGCAGTTGGTTCCAATATTGCTACTTATAAGACTATGGAGAAAGCATTTGGTAATAATCCCCAATCGTACTTTGATTTACTTGCTAATATGAGCTATGGTAAGCCAGATAGTATCACAGGAATAGCCAATCTAAAGCCTGCACACTTTGTAACTCCTAAAGATAACAATTGGGCTAAGAGTGATTTTGCATGGTCAAGTATTGGATATAATCAACAAATATCGCCAATCCAAATACTAACCTTCTATAATGCTATTGCTAATAATGGGAAGATGATACAGCCTCAACTATATAAGGATAGTGTAGTAGTTATTAATCCACAAATAGCAAGTAGGGCTAGTATTGATAGTTTGAAGAAAGCTCTAGTATTTAATATTACTGACGGATTAGGTCAACCTGCCAAGTCTGATAAGGTACTAGTTGCAGGTATGCAGGGAACTAGTTCATTATCTACTAATGAGGATAGTACTAAGGATATGTATGCGGTAGAGTTCTGTGGTTACTTCCCTACTGATAATCCCAAGTATAGTATTATTGTATCTATTAATAAGACTGGATTACCTGCAAGTGGTGAACTAATGGCAGGTGATGTATTTAAGAAGATAGTTGGATTACTATTTCCTTGTTGAATCATACTCATGCTGTTAATATAATATTCAACCTTTCTTAGTCATATATCTATATATAATACCTTTATGCCGGAAAGGTTGAATATTTATAAATGGCAAACGAGACATGCGTAAGAAGTTCATCAAATCAAGTCGCCCAACCTATAAGAAGCGAATCAAGAAAGCTCAACAAGGAATGAGATTTGTTAGTTATAATCCAGTAAGTAATCCTACAATAGATTACACTGATATTACTAATCCTATTAATCCATTTAGTGAGTATAATTATAATACAACTTACGATAAACCAGAGGCTTTAGTAGTACCAGTAAGAGATACTGAAGAAACTGATGTAGTAGCTAATAATCATACAGTAGAGCCAGTAATTAATAAGCCAGTAGCTAGTAAAGTTACATATACTCCTAAATCATATAAAGGATTGGCTGCCTTTAATAAGGCTTATGATGAAGTAGAAGCTAGTAATCCAGAAGCTAAGAAGTATAGGCAATTCCTTACTAAAATGGCAGAGCAGGAATCTGGATTTAACAGTGCAATTCAGAATAGAGCAGGAGCACCTGCCTATGGCTATTTCCAATTCATGCAGGATGATAAGAAGTATAACAACATTAGACAGTATGCAGGTACGGATATAGAGACATTTAGAAATAATCCTAAGTTACAAATAGAAGCTGCAATCAAACTTGCCAAATCATTCGAGAAGGGATTCAGTAAAGAGGATTTGGAACTTGCTAATAAGAATGGATATTCTACTTGGGGATTATTAGGTGGGGCTTGGTTAGCAGGTAATGGTGGTGTACGTAAGTTCTTAAGAGGACAAGGTAATCCTTCTGATAGACATTGGAGTAAAAAAGGTAAAGGTACTGATGTAGCTACTAGGATTAAGGCATTTAATTTTAAGGAAGGTGGTATAGTTAAGTATCAGAATCCAGCTCAACCTATAGCTAGAAGAGATGCTATTAAAGATTATAGACCTCAAATTCAAGAGTCTATAAAGCAACAATATACTCCAACTTATTCTGAAATAAGTCAAGATAATAGAAGTGAATGGGAGAAAGAAGTATCAAGACAAATCAAAGCTGATAGAGCTAAGAATGATAATCTTTATGGTAATCAGCATACTTGGAACTGGTCTGCACCATTTACCAATGCTAGAATTACTAAAGATAATGCTAGTGCTATATTTGATTTTGATAAGTCAGCAGCTATGAGTACATTTGCAATTGGACAGGGAATTGCTAGTCCTGTTACTACTGCAACATCTATAGCAGGTTCACTAGTTGGAGCTGGTATAGGTAATAAGGTAGCAGGAGAGAAAGGTGCTCTAGTCGGTGGATTTGTTGGTGGAATGGTTAATCCTAGGTTTAGATTTGGGAAGAGTAGTTCTACTAAGAGACGGGAACATGGTAATGTAGCAGATAACGTTAATTTACATAGTAAGATGAATTTCGATGATTATGACCAAATTGTTAATGCAATAGATAATGAGGAGGAGTTATATAGACTTTATCTACAGAATGAAACTGTAGCTAAGAGAATACGTGAAGTTTCTCCGTCTTATGTAAAGGAGGTTAATAACTTTATTAAGACTAAAATCAAGAAGAGGTTTGGTAAGCCAACTAATGGTAATTATCAGGCTGCCAATAGAGTAGCAGATGATGCTCCAGAAGTTACATTTGGAGGAGTTCCGTTTAAGTATCAAGAGAATGTCTACAATATAGAACCAGGTAAACCTATACCCCATTTGGAGTTTGTAGCACATGAGAATAGCCATGGAATAGACAGGGCTGTGAGTAGATTACTAAGTACTGATTATCTAAGGAATTTATTGAATCCAAGTGACAAACTTCCGTTTAACAAATGGATTAATGAAGTTAAGAAGAGTAAGGCTGTAGTTGATTATATAAAGAGAAGTAGAAATTTAGATGTAAACAACCCAGCAGATTACTCTAAAATAGAGAAGGAAGTTTATAAATACTTCTCTGACCCTACAGAGATTAAGGCATACTTCAGTAGGATTCCATTTGAGAAGTATAAGAAGTCAGTAGATAGGAGCTTTGACGGGAAGGTTATTAATAATCCAGTATCAAAGGATATATTCCAAATCACTGATGCAGATATACTAGATGATGTTAGATTACAACTTATAGCTTCTATCTATAAACGAAACGACATGGCGTCTTATGAAGCATTAAAGAGTAATCTTACTAATAAATTATGGGGAGTGTCTGCACTAGGTATTCCTGCAATCAACACATTAATTAATGGATATGAATTAAATTAATTTGGTTTTACAGAAGTTTCCAAGCATAAATAGGGAAGAATTATTGACACTAACAGATGCCCTACTTTGCTATTTGTATAACAAATGCCCGAAGTCTTTAGCTTCTCTTAAAGCTAAAGTTGATAAATGGTGTAGTGATACTATGCCAATTCCAAACTACTACTTAATGGGGTATAAAGAAATTGTTGAATCAGAAGAGTTCTTTAATCTACTTAGTAAAGTAGAGAAGTACGAGCACCTTAGTGGTAATCTATTTACTACAGGACTTAAAGTAATTGGGACTGATATTAAATTAAATGAGTATTCAGATGTCATTCCAGAAAGAGGTGACGGACCAATAATAGATAATTTCTTTGAAATGTAAGTAATTTCACATTATAGATAAGGAACGTAATGGTTATCGAAATGGTCAACTATAATTGGCACTCCGGTAACTATATCTAAAATGAACAAATATGATAACAGCAGAACAGTGGATGGAAGGAATCAATAAAGTGCTTGATAGATATGGACTATCAAGAGAGGAGTTTTGGAAAGACCCCGAAGCATTCATTAATAATTTGGAAGATAAGGATGCAAAGCTTACATTGGAGTTCTACATGCAAATAGTATAACTAATAATAATTAAATGAATTAATATGACTAATGAACAATTAAATCAATACTATAGTAAGGATGCAGATAAGAAGCAGTGTTGGGTAAGTAAAGACCATAACTGTCCATTAAAGGAACAATGTAATGGACTTGTTAAGCCAGAATGTAAAGAGCATATAGACAATGAAGAAGCCTGCCATGTTGTTGATAAGATGATAGAATGGTATTACCAAGTGGAAGAACCTGAATTTCTAAAGTTCTATAATTGTCACTTAGAGATGTTAGAGAGACATGGAAGGAATTAGTTATTCCTTCCTCTGTTAGCAGGGATATTTAATGGACGTAAATTATTAAGCTTATTAGTACCACCTTCAGAAATTGGTTTAATATGGTCTACTTCCCAACCCCAAGGATGTTCAGCTTTACCATAAGCATCACGATGTATATATTCACCACTGGCATCTTTGCGAAGTCCGTCCTGTACTAAAGTGGCTTTACTGAATATTATATCCAGTTCTTCTTCTGTCCATTTAGGTCTTACTTCCATAATCTTAGATATTAGAATTAATAACTGCAAATATAGCAATAATTATTAATATTCCAAGACATCCTAAGAGAGTATGGAACGCATTGACAGGTAAGTATTTTGTTTATCCATTAATAGGAACTACACTAATAGGAGGAATGAATTATGAGAAGATTTAATAAGTATGGATTTGGTACAACAGCTCCAGCAATTATAAATAATAGAGAGTAATATTATGGAAGAATATCCTTATACAGAGGTTGTAGACGGTAAAGAGTACACCTATATTAATATGGGTACGTACTATGTAACTAACTTAGAGACTGGAGACAGAAGACTTGTACAGAGAGAAGTACCATTCTTATTCGATGATGAGTATGATACAGGTGTAAAAGATGAAGATGATACTGATTGCTTAACTGGACATGGAGAGGTTCTTAACCCATTTAAAGCAGAATACGATGAGAATGGTAAGGAGATATTTATACCCAAATCTAAGTAAATGAGCTAGGTAAACTAGGATATAAGAATGGAGGTAAATTATGAATATGAAGAGAAACAAGAAGCAACAGTATCGTGTAACTAGATACGAACTGAATGATAAGAATGAACTAGTAAAGGTTGACAATCCTGTAAACTGTAACCCTAGAAAGAAGTTACCCAAACAACTAAAGGAGATGTTAGACAAGCTATTATTTAACGATTGATTAACATACCGCCATTTGTTTAACTACTTACTAATGAGTAACTTCACAAGAAGTCGAGCTGTATTCTTGTTCTATTAGATTTAATCATTAAGATATATTCTTTGATGTTAAAGTTTATCGTTTAGGTGGCTTATTAGGTACTCGACATAAATGATAACCACGGACTTTAAATACTTTCAAAGCCTGATGATTCTTATAACTGTCATTACACTCCTTACAGATAGGAGTAAGACACTCGGTATAAATAAGTCTACCTTCTGCATTTAGTCGTCCGTATTCAGCAAGTACATGCCCACCAACAGCAGGGTTGTCATTAGTAAATGACTTCTTACAGCAAGGGCATATAGTAATGAATCTTGTAAATATATTGGTTTTATAACAGTAGGCTATCCACGACTCGTAACCATATTTACACGCTTCATCATCAGCAACAGCTTGTAAACATGTTATCTCCTTCAAAATTCCTGTAACCAATAAAACACCCATAACTAGCAACTTTTATGAAATTCTACTACAAAGATAAGAATTAAACTAATATCTCGTAACTATAAATAAACTAATATGAATAATAATCAATCAGAGAATAAAGAACCAGACTTCTTCACTCCTAATGCTCCAATTAAATACGCAATGGCAGGAGGAAGAGGAGTAATGATAGGTTGCGGAATTATAACAGCCTTATATGTCATAGGCGTAATTATAGGGCTGTGTTTGGGATATGGTTGGAGTAGCCTTCTTCTGCCTTTCCTGCCATTCATCATAATTGGATTTATTGGCTACATTTGGGAGATGTTTAAGAAGTTCTATAATCTGGGATATGATAAGAAACGTAGGATATAAAGTCTCTGTATGCCTATATATCCTACCCTACCTTCCGCTAGTAAATTCCTATGTACTTGACCCTACTAGTAGGGAATAGTAGTATTATTACCTAGCCATTCAAATAACTTGTTTAGATAATACTTGATAGGCTAGATACAATATTACGTATAAATCAATTATTATATAAGAATTAATTATCATACAAGAAATCCTTATTATTCCTTTGAGGTTATTAAATTTCATACTACATTTGCAACGCATTTCCAGATAATAGTTAATTTACTAGCTTATAATCTGAATATCCAGTAAGGTTTGCTGGTAATAAATGTATTATTAACTTAATAATTAAAACTATGTCAAATTTGGAAAATGCAAATGTAAAGAGTGCTGAAGAACGTAAACGTGCAGAAATGCATAGAACTTATGGAATGTGGTATAAAGAGGGAGCAACAGCTTCCGACCTTGTTTCTTGGTGTGATGCAAGAATAGCAGTTTACAGTGAATGGATTAAGAACTGTACAGAACTGAAACATTCAAGTCAAGCACAGTTATTGAGTGGCATGTCTAAAGAAGCTTTAGAAGCAGCTTTAGCTGCATTAAACGCCCAATAGCATCTTTCGTGAGGTTGTGTCAAGACATTGGCACAACCTCATTTTCAATTTAATCAACCACATTTACTAGTTAATAATTATATTCAGTGAAATATTACATCTTGTAAGTATAATCTATTTCCCAACCATTCTGCATACATATCTTTATCAGTTCATTAAAGGTTACTGTTAAATCTACATCTTCTGTTTCAGTCACCAATGTGGCATTAGAGATAACAAAGTACTCTCCGGCATCATAAGCATCAAGCTTATTCTTTCCATTTTGGAATGTGGCATAATTACCGCTAATATAATAGGCTACCTTATTATTCCTCTGATTACCGTCATATAGTACGTTATAAATTCCATTTATAGTATATACTTCCAATAGAACTATACCATTCTTCATTATCCTATTAGTAGCTGGTGATACATAGGTTGTAATCCTATAAGGATATATCTTGTCTACTAGTTCCATTACTAAGTTCCTCATTTTAATAGGGTCTGATTCTGCCTTCTCAATGGCATCCTTTGGTAAAGTAGGTTGGTTGAAGAACGTCCTCATATTCTCCAATCTTAACTTCTCTGCACTTAAAGCTTCTATCTTATCCTTGCACTCCGCTCTCTCATTCTCACACTTAGTTAGGGTTTTATAGTACTTATCTTTAGCTATATCCATTACAGAATCCGGAGCATCCATATAAGCACTATAAGCTCTTTCTATCAATCTATCCATGTTGGATATATGAGATGTAAAGTTGGCTATATTCATTTCCAAATTGGTTATTTTATCGGTAAGTTCCTCCACCTTAGCTACTCTATCTTCATCATTCAAATTGGCAAATCCTATTAGCTCCTGTTTAACTAAGCCCCAAATAATAGCTTCTAATTTCTCATTACTAATTGTAATGCGACTACTACAATCTGTAGCATTATTGATACCCGACATACATGACCACCTAATAGCTACCTTCCCATTCATCAATCTATATTTATCCCCCTTATCTCCACCACGTTTCTGTGGAGTTAATGAGTGTTCACAGATAGGACATTTAAGAAGTTTACTCAATATATAAGTAGCCTGTTTTGGATAAGGAGTTCTAGCAGTTCTATTTGTAGCTCTCTTAGTGGTGGCTTTATCGAACATAGCCCTAGTTATGATAGTAGGTATCTCGACTTCAAACTCATCTACATCTTCTGTATCTGGGTCAGTAAGAGATACAACCTTTATACCAGTACAATAAGGTTCAAAGGTTAAAATATGCTCTATAGTCCCTATGCTGAATTTCTTATTAAATTGTTCACCATACTTGGCAGTAATAGCCAAAGCTGTAGATTTCAGTGTTGCACCGTCTTTAACATATTCTTCAAATACATCTACCACAACTTTAGCGGCATCATCATTTATCACCCAACTATTCTTCTTACCCTTATCTCTACCACCATATCTTTTATAACCAAAGAAGGGCTGTCCTATACTCATTTGATTGTTATCCAGTTCATCACGTCTACCAGATGCTATTTGTGTTTTCATACTCTTTATGTATTTCCAAGCAGCATCAAAGGCAGCACCTATAATAGTTTCAGCATCTCTAACTTTCTTGCCAGTTACAGGGTCTATAGTCCAAGTATCAATATCCCTAAAATACACAGGAATATCCATGTTGATAAGCTGTCTAACATATAACCGACCCGACATAGGGTCACGACTCATTCGGCTAACTTCCGACACTAAAACGACATCAAATTCCTTATTAATAGCAGCATCTTTTAGACGTTGAATAGACTGCCTATCTCTCTTACTTGCATCATCTTTACCAGTGATATGCTCACCAAATATCATATTATCACTTGACGTATAACCAAACTTCTTAGCCAGTCTAGTTAGGTCATTTACCTGTCGCTCATAGTCTTGCTTCTTAGTTGAGCACCTAATCAAAAATGCAGCTCTCATATCTGTTACATTTAATATTATTGCAATCAAGACTATTAGCTAACTATCTATAATGCAATATAATAGCACAGATAATAGTCTTTACCTCTCGCAAAGATAAGAAAGTTTCTACAATGGTGCAAGTATTTTAAGAATAGCGAATTGCCGGAATTCAACCGAGGAGTGCTGGAAGTGTTGCGTCAACCATTGGAAGACCGCCAGATCACTATTTCCCGCATCAAAAGTACTATCAGCTATCCGGCCAATCTGATGCTGATTGCATCCATGAACCCATGCCCCTGTGGATATTATAACCATCCGACAAAAGCATGCGTATGCAGCCCCGGACAGGTTCAAAAGTACTTGAATAAGATATCCGGTCCATTATTAGATCGCATCGACATTCAGATAGAGATTGTACCTGTACCCTTTGATAAGATTTCCGATCAAAGACAGGGAGAATCGAGCAATCTCATCAGGCAACGAGTGATAAAAGCCCGTCAAATGCAGGAAAAACGATACACTGAATATACCGGAATTTATTGCAATGCACAAATGAACAGCAAACTGCTTGCAATGTATGCTCAACCGGATGCCAAAGGACTCGCATTACTGAAAAATGCTATGGAACGGCTCAATCTGTCTGCCCGAGCCTATGACCGGATTTTAAAAGTTGCCCGTACAATCGCCGATTTGGAAGGAGCAGAACAAATACTCCCCAATCATTTGGCAGAGGCTATCAGTTATCGGAATCTCGACAGAGAGAACTGGGCAGGATAATAACAATGAATACAAACAGAAGAGAATTATTTCATCATCAGCACTATCTTTTTTCATATATTTGTTTTACATTTGTAACAAATAAATAAATTCTAATATGAGAAAATCGATAATAGCTATTTTAATGACATTTTGTTTGAGTATAATGACTTATGCTCAAACTCCCCGAGACAGAGCCACAGAATTAAAAGAACAAGCACAAAGTAGCCTCAACCAAAAAGATTACATCAAAGCACGTTACTTATTCAAAAAGGCATACGAAGCATTTGCAACCCGCGAAAACTATCCACAGGCAATAGAATGTGGTGTTCAGGCCAACGCTTTATACGTCAGAGAGAACTTTTACAAAGAAGGATTCGAACTTTGTCGTGACATGGACCAACTTATATGGACCGGAGAGCAAAATCAGAAGAAAGTCTTTTATGACCTCCGCTTCCTCGTGAACAAGGAGCGGTTGCAGATGTACACGGCACTTAAAAATCCAGCTCAGGCAAAAACACAGCTGAATAAACTGGAAGAAACTGCTAACCTTGCCAAGAATGACTCACTGACAGAGGTTTTACTGTATACAAAAGCCAACTATTACTATACATTTAACCAAAACACGCAAGGTGATGCCTGTTTCCGCAAACTGATTAATCAATATAAGGAAAAGAAAGACTATGCCAAAGTGAATGATTGCTACAAGAACCTTATCGGAATTGCCCGTAAAGCCAATAATGCCCCTTTAATGGAACGCACCTATGAAAGTTACATCGTTTGGACAGACTCCGTGAAAGCACTGACAGCTCAAGACGAACTGAACGTACTGAAAAGGAAATATGACGAAAGCCAACTGACTATACAAGAAAAAGACGACACGCTATCAGCCAAACAATACATCATTATAGGTCTGTGTGTTCTTGTAGTCATCCTCGTTGCCGGACTGGCAATACTGGCCGCCATATTACTGAAATTTATAGCCGGCAACCGCAAATTAAAGAAAAGTGTGAAGATTGCCAATGAACATAATGAATTAAAAACCAAATTCATACAGAACATATCTTCACAGATGGAGCCGACTTTGAATACGTTAGCTACTTCTGCGAATGAACTTTTACAGAAAGCCCCTCAAGAAGCGAGCCAAATGCAGAGCCAGGTCGCTGCTCTAAAGAAATTCAGCGATGATATCCAGGAGCTGTCTTCATTAGAGAATTCATTAACCGAACTCTATGAATTGGGTGAAATCAACGTAGGTACTTTCTGCGAAAATGTAATGGATAAGGTTAAGGAGCATATAAAAATAGATGTTACTCCTTCAGTTAATGCTCCCAAACTTCAGGTAAAGACAAACAAGGAACAATTGGAACGCATTCTTCTCTATTTACTGAAAAATGCCGCTTTCTACACCGAACAAGGACGTATCAGCCTTGATTTCAAGAAACGTGGTGCACACACTCATCAGTTTATCGTGACGGATACGGGAATCGGTATTCCGGCAGAGCAACAGGAAAATATCTTCAAGCCTTTCACGGAAGTGAAAGACCTCACTACAGGAGATGGGCTAGGATTACCAATCTGCTCACTTATCGCCGCAAAAATGAATGGTAGCCTGACGCTGGACAGCAGTTATACCAAGGGGTGCCGTTTTGTATTGGAACTACATACCTGATAAAAAATACACCTAAAATTAATAAGCCCCTATTTCTGATTTATTTTCAGGAATAGGGGTTGTTTATTTTCCACACCTACATTACATTGTTTTATCACCAGAAACGGGTACTTTTGCAGGCTGCAACAACAAATGATAAATCAATGAAAGCCACTGTCTTAGCTATGCTATTACTTGCATCTTGTATATTAGCGGCTTGTACTCGTTCCAGCCCGAACATCCAACTTGTACAAGCCGATTCTCTCATACAAAAGTTCCCTGACAGCGCCTTACATTTCTTACAGGGTATTCAACCAAAGGGATTACACTTAGCAGCCGACCGCGCATATTATGCACTATTATTGACACAAGTCAAAGACAAAAATTTCATTCTGCAAACTGAGGATTCTCTGATACGCATTGCAGTGCAATATTATGATTCTACTAAAAATACGGCTATGCAGGCAAGGGCACATTATTATTTAGGATGCATTTGGAGAAACAAAGACTATCATCCAGAAGCTCTAAAAGAATTCTTTAAAGCCATAACCTATTCAAAAAGAATCTTTGACAATAGGTTACGAAGGAGCTGCTGAAAAAGCTGAAGCTGGATATCAAGTCCCACGCGAAGCTGGGC
>OGLN01002091.1_pt1 | contig 13002 bp, 10 predicted proteins | sample 1572641 | NCBI WGS metagenome assembly OGLN01 (sample SAMEA2581903, study PRJEB24529) | metagenome | biome: Human gut stool | place: China | collected 2011
CTGACTAAAATTTATGCGTAATATTTTCTTTCCCCACTATTTATCGGGTGAGCCAAACATTGCAGTCTATCCACAGTTCCAGCGTCAGGGGTATGGAAAGAAGTTGATATCCTTTCTTCTTGAACATTATAAAACTCAATGTCATACAATGCTTGTTGGAACTGGAGACTCTCCTATAACCATATCCTTCTACAAGAATTGCGGATTTGTGTATTCACATCGGATACCCAATTTTTTCATTGATAATTATGATCATCCGATTTTTGAAGATGGTAAACAATTAAAAGATATGATTTACTTAAAAAACAGTAAAGGTAGATAGTTGTAGTTCTATAGAAAAGTTAGGCTAGTCAGAAAGTGGATATAATGATTATATTGTATGCAACTAATTCGGCACTAGCTACATATTGTTTTTTGAGGATAAGTCGAAGCCTTTACCTGTACATAAGGAGAATACACTACAACTTGAATTTTATTTAATTTTTTATCTCGAACTCGCGTATTATTCATACAGATAAAAACTTGAAGGGGTGTTCATAAAGTATCTTTAAATAGATATATGCATTTTGAATAAAGATATGGCATAAAATAGGAGCCAAGAAGTAGATTCCTCGTATAGAAATTGTTATAATGGAATATGTTTTGTATATTTGTAAAGGATAAAGGAAAATTCTAATATTAAATTATAAAGGTATATTATTTTGGTAGAGATATGAAACTGACATTTCAAGATGGCAAAGAAAATCAGCCCATAATCGAGTCGGAAAATACGGATAACTCTGTATTTAGGGACCAATACGTTCTTGCAAAAAAAATTTTTAATACTTTATTGAAAGATGGTGAAGCAAGGAAATATAACAATATAATTAGTTTTTGTGGTGATCGTGGAACGGGCAAGACCTCTTGTATGATGAGTTTTAAGTCACAATGCGAGCGTGACTTTAAAAATTGTTTTTTCTTAAAGGAAATTGATCCATCGTTCTTTGATGATACGCATAATATAATTGAACTTGTCGTTGGTAGCTTGTATTCTGTACTATCTTCTAGTGGAAAGGAAGATGAATACGATGATAGTAAACGCGATGAGCTAGTTCGTCAATTTAACAAGGTTATGATTTATATGAAATACCTTGCAAAACCAGAAGATAAAGAACATTATTATGATGGTCTTCAAGAGTTGGAAGCTTTGTCAGTAGGGTTGTCTCTTCAAGATAGTATACAGGAACTTTTTTCTATCTTTTTGCAGTATGTTAATAAAGAATATCTTATTATAGTTGTTGATGATCTGGACTTGAATATTCAAGGTGCTTACATAATGTCAGAACATATCCGTAAATATTTGACCAACGATAAGTGCATCATTATGCTTAGTGTAAAAGTAGAGCAGTTGATAGATGCTGTTCAACACTATCTCGAAAATAGCCAAAATGTTGATAGTGCAGAAGGACACGAAATGGCAGTCAAATACGTTACAAAACTGATTCCTGTTAGCAGTCGTGTAAATATGCCCTTATTAGAAGACTACTGTGACAATGAACTGGAATATGTTTATATTAACGCTGATGGAGAGAGTTGTACTGATGAGTTTCATTCTGTCAAGGAGGCTGTTACTCATTCTATATTTTGGAAAACGGGTTATTTGTTTTATAATAGTCGGGGACGAAATTCCCTTATTATTCCATCCTCGCTTCGTTCCTTACGTCAGCTATTACATATGCTGTATAGAATGCCTTTACGAGACAAAGAATGCCCAACAGAGCATAAACAAAACCAGAAACAGTTTAAACAGTACTTTTTCTACACTTGGACACAACAATTATCTGTAGAATACAGACATATAGCTCATAAACTTCTAAGTATAGAATCAGATTTAGCTTTCAATAAAGCTGTAGTAGCCAATTTAATAACGCTTGATGTGCTCAAAAATAGTGGTCGGTTTAAATCCATTGTTGATCCTTCTAATTATGCCTATAATGTTTCATTAGGTGATGTTATGCGCATATTGGAGTATCTTAATCAGGATGAAAGTGATATGCAACTTCAGCTTTTTGTTTTCTTTGTACGTTCACTGTATTCTATAAAAATGTACGAATACTATGACTTTGTAACTGAGAATATTGATGCTAATTATTATCCAGAACCAGCAAACATTGAGCAGGCTGGTGAAATATACTCTTCTGATGCAATGTTTGAACGAACAAATAAAATACAGAGACTGGTCAATGGTCGATACTTTTCTTTTGAAGTCGATGAAGTGCTACCCCCAAAAAATATTCAAGGAGATGAAAGCCAGAGTAGAGATTGTAAATTGATAAATGGAGATATTCTGATAACAGAGATACAAAGTCTTGGTCGTGAAAGAAATCATGTAGATGATGATAGTTATAAAGAAAGATTTAAAATGGTTGAGTTTTTTATGTTGACAATATCAAGGTTGGCTAACATTAAAAAGAAAACTGACTCGTGGGAATTAAAACGAGATGCGTTTGAGCCGTCTTATTTAATGCCATTTCATTCAACTGTCAAGAATCTGGTATTTGATGTGTTATCACCATTTTATAATGTATTGAATTTAAAAAATACATATAATCGTTTTGATGAATATTTCAGACAGGACGATGGTGTTACAATTTATGATTTTGCTAAACAGAAAGACTGGTCATTACTGTCTAAAATGATTAATAATAATGACCGAGGATATGATGATGTAATGCATGGATTTCTGTCTGATGCAGTGTTGCGTAATGCAGAGGTCCTGAATGCATTGTCCGAACGTATACGGGCTAGTCGTTTTGACAGTTATTCTAGCCATAATAAATTATGTATCAAAGAGTTTTATAGTAAAATAAGCAAATCAGGTATGAGTACATATCCCAGAAGTAAGGATGATGCTCCATATCAGATTCAGTTCATGTTTTTAGATACTATTTGCGATTTTCTGAAATCTTGTAATCAGGACGCTTTTGAAGCTATTTATGGCCGACAGAAAGAAACTGAAAACGCTATTGCAGCACTTTTTACAGCTAATGATTATGCACAAAGTACAATTCTTAGTAATTTGAGAAAAGCACTTCCTGAAATCTACCAAAAGATTTCTCGTCAAGAATGGAAGGAGAAGTTTCCTGATGGGCGTAATTCTCGTGCACACATAATTGAAGTTATAGAGGAAATTCAAAGACGCTAAGTTATGAAACTACTAGTTTTCGCTATACGCACATTGTTTTATGACTTAAATGTCAATAGTTTGTATGCTGATATTAAAAACCATACTAATTCCTTTATTACAGGTGATTTTGTTAAGTTGGCATCATGGAATGCAAGAGCATTCACAAAGAGTGAACTACGGTATTTACAAGAATATATTAAGCAAGAATGTCAATGTGGAAAGACCCCGAGATGGCATCACATGCTGAGTCTTTTGCATAAATTTACGACAAAGTGTCTAATAAATAATGCAGGTACGCCTATTGTAAAATTCAATAGCCTTCAAGATTGGCGTGAACTTACTTTATTGTTGGGAGAAGATTTACTAACGACAGCATTTTTGGCATTTAATCACAATTCGGGAGGTAATTCTCCAATCTCATTTGATTGGCCAAATATTATCTCCCATAATCATTCAAATATCAATATAGAATTAAATCAGGGAATATGCGATACACATGCTCATTTGAAAGCATCTGCAGATATCTTTGAATTGACATGGATGGATTTTATGAATAGGCTGATAAATAGGGATAAAGATTATCGTAAGGTCTTATATATGGCAGATATGCAAATACAATACCGCAGAGATCAGCAAAACATTGAATTTCGCAAGATAGTGCAAATGGCAGCTATCCTTAGACTTCATATATTTGAGACTCTCAACGGTAAGAAAACTGAAATGTCAAATACAGAAATTCTTAAAACATTGGATGATGATGTATGTAGGACCAAGCATTTAGTCGAAGTTGAAAATCGTATTAGAAGTTATCAGACTGATAATAATAAAATATTTGATATTACTCACGAATATGCTATTTTGAGAAAGCCCTCCTCTAACATATATGCGATACATAGCGGTGAACGAGAATTGTTATATAATTTTTTTTTCCGTTATTTCAAGAATGATTCTCAGATAATAAAATTAGCAGATTTACTATTCCTATATATCTCTTTAAAGATAAGGGTGAGAAAAGAGTTCATTCAGACTAATCCATTGCTTGGATTTGAAAATTTCAAAATGTATGAATCTAGAAAAACTAAGCTTTGCTCAGATGATTTCAAAAAAATCTTCCCTTTATATGCAATTCAATCCTCTATACGACCAAATAAAGTTGATAAAATGGAGGCTCGTGTTACCCCAATTGAAATTCCTGAGCAAAACGTAAGAAAGTGTATCGATGGTTCTGTTCGTTCTGATATAAACGATAATAATCTAACATATATTATTCATTTTATTAAACGGAGTGAACAAATAGTACATAAAAATTTTTATGGTTCAAGATATGACTATTGTCAAGAATACAGAGATGAAATAGATAAGATTTTAAATGATGCCCAAAAACGCCATGATGCCATATCGTATCCCCAACCTATATATAAAATTGTGGGTATTGATGCTGCAGGCGCAGAAATAGACTGCTCTCCGGCAGTATTTGGACAAATATATCGTTATGCTCGTTTAAGAGGTATAACAAATTTGACATATCATGTTGGTGAAGATTTTTATGATCTATGTGATGGTTTGAAGGCTATAGATGACGCCATTCGTTTTTTACAATTAGACAAAGGGAGCCGTTTGGGGCATGCGTTAGCATTGGGTATTTCCGCCCCAAAGTACTATGAGCGTAGAGGGTATCAAACCATTATGTCACGTCAAAGATTATTAGACACATTAGTTTGGATATATAAAACGACAGAATTGAATGTAAGACAAATACCAAGGCCCTTTTCTACAGAGTTACAAAGCAAGATATCTGAACTTTATAAAGAAATTGGTTATCATCACATTCCTTTCAATATTGACACATATTATATGTCAATGATGCTCAGAAGTGACAATTTTGATCTGATAGGTCAGTATTCTTATTGGGAACGTGCATCTCTATGTCAAGATAAACCTTGTACACAAGCGAGAGAAAATAAAGATGCAGTTGCATTATGCCATGAATTTCTTACGAGTAAAGAAGTGTGGGAGAAAGGAAATACAATAGAGACTTATATATATCTTCCAGAGATTGTTGACATAGCATCAACATTGCAAGTATACTTACAAAGTATAGTGTTAGATAAGGGTATTGTAATAGAAACTAATCCTTCTTCCAATATTGTAATAGGACCAATAGATGAATATAGGGAGCATACTATCCATCGTTTTATCAAGGACGGCATTACTGCCAGCATCAACACGGATGATAAAGGAATATTCTCAACATCTTTGTGCAACGAATATTCATTGTATGCAAATTCAGCAAAGCTTATGGGAGTCAGTGATACTGATGTTGTTAAATACATTAAAGAAATACGTAAAAATGCAGAAAATAGTCGATTTGTATCACAAAGACCAACATTATAGTGCTTATGTAATTATAATTTAAGTGTATTTAGTAACCAAGATAAGATTTGAAATGTTATTTGGTAGTATTTCAAAATGTGTATCTGTTGGTAGATTTGCCAAAGAAGAGGAATTTATACATACGGCAAAACATGTTATAATAACGTGAGTTCGACGAATTTAGAATAATGCAAGCTGTGTGTCAATAGTTCTCGTAACATTGATACATGGCTTCTTGGGAAAACAGCAATATGCCGCAATAGCACTCAAGAGGTTAACGATAAAATTATCAAAGGCCCTATGCCTTGAATGTTCCACTTGTGCTATATTTTTGAGTTCGTCATTCACGGTCTCAATAATGGCTCGTTTTCTGAGAAGCAATTTGTCAGAAACGGACATCAGTGCACCTTTCATATTGCTCTTCAACTTGGTTATAAGTTGTATTCCAACAACGAATAATCTCTGAAACAGATTCTTTCCTATATACTCCTTGTCCCCGACAAGCTTTCCATATATAAATTCTACAAAGGCTTTATATTCAAGCGGTTTACGGTCATCAACATCCCCCGGCGTAATCATAAAATTCAGAAGTTCTCCACGTTTGTTGCTTATCAAATGCAACTTGAATCCGAAGAACCATCCCATGGAGCATCTTCCTCTTTGTGCTATTCCCTTGGACGTTTTATGAATATGTATTCTTTGGTTCTTGCATACCCGTAAAGGAGTGCTGTCAACAAAACTGATGCCTGTACATTTGCCCAAAAGTACCTTCTTGATGAATATGGCCAGCGGGATGGCAACGTCTTTTTCCAATTCAACAAAACGGTTGTAAGAAACGGCCTTTGGAAAGAAATGGCGCATATGTTTGCAGATTTTTTCCTGATAGAAATGCTTCAGACAACGGTATCCTGAGTCATGGAAAAGTATCATGATAAGCATGATTTCCGCCTTGGACATGGTAGAATCACGGTGATATTTGCGCTTTGCGGTTGGTTTAAACGTATATTTTGCCGTCATAGCATCAAAAAATTTGCAGAAGTCGTCTGCCATACAAAATAATTCTATAACTTTGCTCTCGGTGATTATTGCGATTATTGTTTGTAATACTTTGTAATTCAGCACTATAAAGTTACAACAATTTTCGCTAATCACCAAATTTACACGCATTTACAATTCGTCGAACTCACGTTAAAATTATAATTATGGAAAATAATTTTTGGGATTCAAATTTATTTCAAACACTAGTATTAATAATAACAATCGGTACAACTGTTGGTATTGCATTGTGGCAATTTCATGCTCATAAAAGAAGAGATTTACAGAATGCAGTAGCAATTTTAATATTACAAATAAAAGACATCGAAAAAAATATAGAGTATATTTTTTCTGAAGGTCTAATAAACGGAATTATTCAAGAAGTACCAATGCATTATTCTACAATTATTTTTGAAGAGAACCAATGGAATAGATATGCTCATACCATAGTAGGATACGTATCTCAAGAAGCTTTTGAAAAAATAGATACATTTTTCAAAGTAGCTCAAAGAATAAGGGAGCAACAAATTTATATTAAACAAAAAATTCAATTATCCACTGAAAACAAAGCATTTTATTATTATAGCGCTATTTACAATCAAGCTGTAATCTCTGAAAACTCAACACAAAATATTCAATCAATAGTTGACAAATTTAATGCAGCTATAGTTCCTTCGTTTATCCAAAAAGAGTTGGCATTGGGGTTAGAGAAAACCTTGAAGCAATATCATAAATTGACAGATGGTATTGCATATACTGAATTGAAAAAGCTCAAGTAGGTATGACTATAACAAGTATGACTTAAAATGAGCAATAGTGGATATTAAAAGTTGTTGTGTGCAGACTATTTTTCAGCAGTTTTCAGCTATCTTGTATGGTTAGTGACGTTATCTAGTAAGCGAATTTATGCCTAGAATCTGAAGTGAATCACAAAAATACTATGAAGAATATGCGAAAACTAAGAAAATATTTGTATAGTCTATAAGATTTTAGTAATTTTACCACAAATTAGGTGTGTTGTATGTAGTTAGGTAAATATGAGCAAAAGAAGACATCGTGAGTTACAAAAGAAACAAAAGGCTTACAATAAACGCAAAAAAGAACGTCTAAAGAGATCTGATTCTTTTGTACGTAAATATATGTTTCAAGAATATCTTGCGAATTGCGAAGATGCTTTAGCTTTAATGACACCAGCTAATGGTCGTATTTACCGATTAGCTCATGATCCGAATAAAGAGATTGACATTTATCCTACTGCATTGTGGGATTATGAAACATTAGCACCGAAGGATGTTGACATACCACAAACGATTCCACCCAACTGTTGTTTGGAACTTCAGCAAGCACAATTGAGGGAATATACTCCTTCTTTCAATATTTCGGTAGAAGGAGTTGTAAAGCCTTTTATTGGTCGATTTGAAAAGATGAAAACTCTTCAACAATTCTTAGCTTTTAAGACCAAAAAAGGAAGTCATATATATGCTTATGATGTAGAGCCAAAAGATGGGTTAATGTGGGTTGAACCTGATGGGCATGTATCTTTCCTTCCTTACGAGGAATTCTCTTTAGAAAATCATTTGGCTGAGGATTTTACGCCTATTCCAATAGATAATTACAATATAAATATAAATAATGACATTAAGAAATGAAACAGCATGACGAATTTGTATTAATAGAGCATCTACAAGTGCTGGATGAGCCTCTATCTTCTCTGTATGCTGACCGTAAGAGCGGTAAGTATTTTCTTTCTGTACGTTTATATGAGAATATAAAGGATAAATCATATCTGTTTTCAGAGGTTGTTCCTGAGTTGGTCTTAAAATATATGAATGGACAACTTGGATTGAAGGCGTTGTTTGAAACTAAGCCTTCTTTCTATTACAGAGTTGATGGTCAACACGTATTGAGTCTTATAAATTTTCTTCCGTTATCTCAAGAAGAAAGTTGTAAGAGGTTGTCTACTGATGGTAGTTTAGATGATATGTATGATATACATTTAGCTTATAGAAGTGCAAATCTAAAGAATTATTTGAGAAACTTATAAAACTGAGTATATGGAACAGAAAGATTTTACAATGTTGTATATCAGCGAGATTCCTTTTAATATGAATCTCGATGTAACAAATATAAATGATGACCTAAAAAAGCGTCTAAGCATTGCTTTTTTATTTGTGCTCCAATATCAGAAAGGCAATGAGGCTTCCGCTTTGCATGCAGTTGTTCGGTTGTCACTTAATGACTCTATCATTTTGAATGGTGGTGCTACCTTCATCTTCAAGTCCAAAACATGGGATGAAATGTCGCATGATGATGAGACTGTCCGAAAATCAGATTTTGCAAAGAAAATAATAGAATATGCTCTTCCGTTTATCAATGGAATCATGTTTGCTAGGGTTCAAGATACAAAACTCAAAGGGTTATTTTTGCCTGTAATTGATGCTTCTGATTTAGTTGATAACATCAAGGTTGAAGAAGTACCAATTAAAGGTGTCTAATATTTTTGTTTTACATAACAGAAGTACGATAGTATGCTTGATCAATCTTTCTCTGCTCATAATTTTGAAGTGATATTCACTATGGAAAATCGAAAGGGGCATATAGATATAACTATGATGTCTCAAGCTTATCAGGATGTTTTGACAGAAATAAAGAATGTCAAAATGCAAGTTCAAAATATTAGGAAAAGGAAGAAATCGGATAGAACTCCAGAAGAAATGTTGGCTTTGGAGAAACTTGATTCTAGAATTAAAGATTTGCAGAAAGAAAAGACAGAGGTATTAGTTGATGATATGTCTTCTATTGCTGATGATGTAAACAGCAAATCATTTAAATTTGAGATTGACAAGCATATGCATGAGGACAAGGAAGAGTTTACCCTACGGGATTCAAAAGCTTCTTATTTTGCAATGAAACAGTTGTTGCATAATATGAAGAGAACATTCAAGATTGAAATGTTTGGACGTCATCAAATAATGACATCAATAAAGCGTCTGCTGAATATGTCGATGCCTATATTTATTATTCGAACTGATATAACTGGATTTTTTGAGTCTATACCTCAAGAGCCTTTACTTCAAAAGGTTTATGATAATAGCCTTTTGAGTTTTAAATCTAAATCTTTTATTAAGCAAATTTTTTATGCTTATGAGACAATAAAAGACACCTCAAAGACTTCCGCTAATTTTGGCGTTCCGAGAGGCATAGGTATCAGTGCAATGTTGAGCGAGCTTTATATGCAAGATATAGATAAAGAATTAAAGTCGCGAAATGGTGTGATATTTTATGTAAGATATGTGGATGATATCTTTATGATTCTTACTTCTTTAGAACATTTTATGTCGTTGAACGATTATTATCGTGACATGCGAAAATTATTTAAAAGTAAGGGACTTGAGCTTAAACCTATAGGTTCGGACAAATGTCAATTAATAGAATACCGTCCAGATGCATTCAGATCGATTTCATTCGATTATCTTGGCTATAAGCTCAACTTATCAAAACCAAGAAAAGAACTCGTTACTGTATATTCTCTATCTGATAAAAAGATTCAAAAGCTCAATGAAAGAATCGATAAGGCATTTAAACACTTCGAGACGATGAGTAAGAAAAATGTAAAGGCAGCTCGTCGAGATTTGTTGGACTCTTTGAATTTTATTACAGGAAATTTTCGTTTATCAAACTCGAAAAGTCACGCAAAAGCAGGTCTTTATTACAACAACGACCTTATCGATGATTCTTCAGAATTTGATCAATTTACAAGAACTCTCCATTCACATATTATAAACCCATATGCTGGCCTTTTTTCTGATGTAGCAGAAAGAAACCGATTTATTGACGCATTACAAAAGCGAATTGTTAGGATTGACTTTAAACAACGTTGGGAATCAAAGAAAATGTATGATTTTCCATTATCGCGAATAGCGGAAATATCTAGTTGGCTATGAAAAGGAAAAAAATTCGTTTAAAATACAAGAAGGAACGTGTACTTTTGAGTGATATGTTACCATATGAATTGCCATTAATCTTTAGCAATCGGTATTTTTATCGTTTCTTGGTAAAGAATGGAATTCACGTTAATGGTGATAAAATTATCTGGAATGAAAACGTTTCAGATGGTACTCTGCAAATATTGGCTTTTATCTTAGGAGCTAATATGTCAAATATGAAAGTAAATGGTTATGTTACATGTGATGATAGTAGCCTAAAAAAGAACTTTCAAACTATTCCATTTTCATATCGAATATTGCATAAGCCAACGAAAAGTAGAGAACTGTCATTAATACATCCAAGAAACCAAATTCTGATGGTAGATTTTTATGACAGATATAAAAGTTTAATGTTGTATTATTGCAGTTTGGACAAGTATTCCCTTCGTTATCCAAATAAAGTTGCATGCTATTTCTACTATCGTGATAAACTCCATAAAACGCTCATTGGTCGTAAAACTGATTCTTTGGAGTTGTTCTTCAATGAGTATGAAAACCTACGGACGTTCTTCAGTTATAAACGATACAATAATATCTATAAATTCTATGAAGATTATAGATATCAGCGTGCAGAAAAGAAATTTGCACATCTCTTGAAGTTTGATATACAAGGTTGTTTCGATAGCATCTATACTCATTCAATAGCTTGGGCTACTGGAGGTGGAAAGGACATATACAAGGAATCATTTCGCAGTGAGGATAATACATTCGGTAGCAAATGGGATAGGCAAATGCAGTTGATGAACTATAATGAAACGAATGGAATAGTTATAGGTCCAGAGTTCTCTAGAATCTTTGCAGAGGTGATTTTTCAGCATGTGGATAGTTCAGTTGCGCATTCTCTCAAAAAGGAAAAATATGATTTCGAGCGTGATTATGTGTGTTATCGGTATGTGGATGACTATTTTTTCTTCTACAATGACGAAGCGTGTCGTAAAAAAGCAATAGAGCTTTTTGATGAAAAACTTAAAGAGTTTAAATTGGCTATCAGCGCAGAGAAGACTCATGAATTCTCTCGCCCTTTTATTACTGATATTACTCGTGCAAAGATTCGGATCGACAAACTGATTGACAATGAATTGCAGTATCATTCTGTTCAAAATTTAACAGAAGAAAATATTGAAGATGAAGCAGATACTGTTGATGATAATATTGAATCGACACTTAATTTGTCACTTCTCGAAACAGCAATTGATGATAAAGATTGGCTACACTTTAATTCACGCAAGTTTAATCAAACTTTTAAGTCAATTCTGGTGGAATGCAATGTTGAGGCTAAGGATGTAATCAATTATACATTATCACGTTTAGGGAATAAACTCAGTTCAGACATCAAGAAGTTTGATAAAAACTTCAAGGTACTTTCAAGAACAATGAGTAATGTAGACTATACAGAATATCATTCGAAAATTCAGAAAGCAAAGCAAAAAAAAGAAGATATGATAGTAGCATTTATGGAAGAATTACTGGATGTTACTTTTTTTCTTTATGCTTCAAATAAGCGGGTGAACACCACCTTAAAAGTCATCAATATCCTTAATCTCATAATTATTCATTTGGATAATGATTATGAGATTAAGGGTGAGAATGTGGTTAAATACAGTGATAGTGCAAGAGATATAGTCTTTAAAAAGATTCAAGATGAGTTGTCCTTAGTTTTGAAAACAACATCCGTTGAACCAAATACACAATTAGAAACTTTGTTCTTCTTGATAATCAACAAACAATTGAGAAGTAAGTATCACTTTGGAAATATTGAGTTAACTAGATACCTACAAAGATTTGCAGAAGATGATTCTCTAAACGCATTGTCAATAATAATTTTGTTATACTATTATGGAAATGAAAGTAGGTACTCAAGTCTTAAGCTAAAGTTGGTGGAGAAGATAAAAAAGAAATATAAAAGCGAGTCATTGGATTTTAAACGTAAGTCAGCAGAGTTCTGTATTCTTACATTAGACTTGATAACATGTCCGTATTTGACATATCAGGATAAGAAGGAAATTGTAGATTTAATTGGGATTAATGAACCGGAATTAAAATTAATGCAGAATCATCTAAGAACACAAAAATATATGTTTACTAAGTGGACAAAGATTGATATAACAAAAGAATTGAGTGCGAAGATTTCTCAGGAAGTATACGCTTGAGAGAAGATAACACTCAGTATGGGTGCTGAGCACAGCCGCCAATGATTTCACACACATAGCGACGCACCAAGATCTCGGATCTAATAACAGGAGCTTCGGCGGTTGGGCTCCTATTTTTAATAGTGAAAAGAAATGATAAAATGGTTTTGTTAAAACATATAACAGACTTTTTATCTTGTGATTGATCACAAATGAAGTTCATGATTTTGAAGTGTAAGAGACTAAGTAAAAATATTCGACACTGTCCAAAATTTTGTGTAAATGTAAACAGGATTCAGTTGTAAGTTCCTTC